>Ga0209087_1002455_pt1 | contig 10448 bp, 12 predicted proteins | sample S_130805_EF_Meta_FD_187321 | JGI IMG/M metagenome (GOLD analysis project Ga0209087, IMG submission 187321) | Freshwater microbial communities from Lake Simoncouche, Canada to study carbon cycling - S_130805_EF_MetaG (SPAdes) (version 2) | ecosystem: Environmental > Aquatic > Freshwater > Lake ...
CACCCTCGAACCGGTATGTTTTGACGTATGTAACTGTGATTTCGTGTGCCATGTGGCTCTCCTTTGGTTGAACATATTCAATGCAAAATGAATCGAATATGGTATTGCGTTTGAAATTATGTGGTGAAACAGTATTTATTTCCTGAAAAAAAACACTATTTCAAAACTATGAAAAATGTAGTGTTTCCTGTTTGGCCGGTGGGTGTTGACCCTGAAACGCATTGAATATGGTAGGAAACTGACCATATTCAATGACATTTCGGGCTTTTTTCTATACCTTATATATATACTAATTATATATTATAATAATATAATACAAGATAGAGTGGAGTGGGAGACAACCTAAAAAAGATCACTCTCAGCACCATACCAAGAACCACCAAAACGAGTGCGATTGTTATCGTAATTCTTAGCAGTCCCCTCAGTAAACGTCCAAGGATTATACGACTTATCCTTGGATGCCCAATGCTCGTCATAACGGTAATCCTCGAACATCTCCAGCATCATCTCTCGGTCACCCAAGAACGTGCCGGCGTAGTCATAAAAGAAACCGTCGTGCTCATAATAGTTGATAAGGAACTGCTCGAACTCCTCGTCATACATTTCTGCATACAAAGCATCGCTAGGAGTATCCTTGCCATCAGCGTAACCCATGATAGACGCAGACTTGCCACCGGCAGTCATGCCACGATACTTGCCATAAGAAGAGTAAGACAACTTCTCCTCGAACTCAGCACTAGTCTCCGGCATCGTCTCAACACCGTCAATACGCCCCTGACGGACTGTATACAGGACTTTCTCGGCAACCTGTTGCATGAACACAACACGAGCACGAACACGCTTGAGAGCATCGAGCAAGATAGTCTCAGTCGATGCAAACACAAGGCTACCATCGTCAGTCTGTGCGATATAAAGTGGTGAGTGAGAGAAACGACCGACACGCAAAGTGCCATTCTCACGCTCATCAAGCCACGCAATAGAAGCATCGCCATCAAGCATGTCAAGTCGATCTGTGCCATACTTCTGCAAAATAGCAGGAATAACACTAGTATCTACTTCCGGCAAAGTGTAAGGCAACTCGGCACGAACACGATTGTGGTTATAAATGACACCATTGTGAACAAGTGCAATCTTACTGTCAGGTGAAACGACAGGGTGATTGTTAGCCATAACCTTGACAGAACCATGCGTAGCATAGCGAGTGTGCAAGATTACTGTGTCAGCATTACGAGGCATGCCCTTGAGAGACAAGTTAGAACCAGCAACATTGCTTTTGAATAAGCCAGATGCAAGGCCATTCTGCCAAGCGTAACCTGATGCTTGATTACCACGACTCTCAATGCCACAAAGTAGAGCATTAGATAGTTTCTTAGGGTTGAGTTTTGAGTTTTTTGATAGACTAAATCCGGCAATTCCGCACATATTATCAGTATCCTTTTCCGGCTCGTCCGAGCCACTTTTTGTTTATATCTCTATTCTACAGGAAAAACACCCTCCGCGCAAGCGATTTGTCAAAAATTTTTGAAATATTTTTGCCCTTGTGGGGGTGCACTATTTCCCTATGTAATACAGTCTACTCTAAGAGCCGGCACTTTGTCAAATCGAGCCATCCTAAAAAGGCCGGCACTTTTCCGGAGAGGCGCATCCTTGATCGATCTTGGTGGTTCTATTGAAAATAGAATACAAAAGAATATAGAATAATAAAACTGGGGGTTCCCCCCAGACCCCCGCCAGCACTTCGCCACAACCCCTACCCGCAGGTGTGTAGCCACTCGGGGTTCTGCCTCGCGCTGGCTGTTTATTAGATAGAACAAAGGACGTGATAAATGACAACAAAGTAAATAAATTCATCTTCTGTGTAATCATTACGGTATTCTTCTTCATAGTTGTAATACTACCCATTGCAGTCGCAATCGATTGCAATAACAAAACATTTTGTTAATAGTTAAAGGAAACTAACAAAAAACATGATAACATTCTCAGAACTAAGAGAGCAATCATTAGCTTTTTACGAAAAGCTAAAAGAAATACGCATAAAAGATGAACATGATCAATATGTTCACAACGGAGTAATTGAATTGCAAGAAATGCAGCAAGAACATTTCCCCGACTTCCCAGTAGAAATCAACACCAACTTTATTGTAAGCGGACCATTGTTTGGTCTATCTTATGCAAACTGGGAATACAGTCTAGAAGCATCAGAAGAAGGTCTGAAGTTTCTAGAAATCCCAGAAAACCGACTCAAGACTATCATCTGGTGGTCAATGATTCGGGCATTTGCAAGAAACAATGAGGCTCAGTCAAGATATGGTGTTGATTCAAACACCAATGTCATCTACGGACGTATGAGCACGTCATCAGCAAACGCAGAGGATGATGAGTCAAATGCAATGTTTGTATTGCGTATGATTTCAGAACTCAAAGTCACAAAAGATATGATGCAAGATGCTACAAGATATTACCAGCGTCTAATTCATCAGCTCAGAAACAACGTGTCAAGACAGCGGGAATCATCTGGAATCGAAAAGATTCTAGAGAGTGGCCCAAGTGGTGATCGTGACTGGAAGAGGGAGATGGAAGTTCAGATTGTTGAACTTCAAAAGCAGCTGCCATCAAACAGTCTAGCGTCGCGCACATGGGGATTCGAAATTGAGTCCCCTGACTGCAAAGGTGTAGAACCACTAACAGGTTCTGGCATCGAAAAAGGTGACGATGGTTCGTTGCGTTCGTATGAGGCTAACGACGACTGTGAATGTGACTGTCGTGAATGCATGTATCACGAGTGTGATTGTGACAACTGTGACATGTATAACGATAGCCCAGACCACTGTGGAGACAATAGCTGTTCAACAGCAGAGTCTGCAGAGTATCGTTCAACCGGTGGCATTCAGCGTTCAAAGCACAATGGCATGTATGACTTGTGCAAAAAACTCATCGACGAAGATGCCGAGATGAACGACACAGCTGGCACACACATTCACGTGTATGGTCAAGATCTAACGACTCATCAGGTCGGTCAAGTTCTAGCGATTTACAAGCGTCTAGAAAACTTGTTCGATGTTATCTGTGGTCGTAGCAATACGGGCTATGCACGTCCTATTGTTGTAGATCATGTTCGTAACGCAATTCGCAAGAGCAATCCAGTTCTAGAAGCTGACAAGCCAAGAGCTGTCAACGTATCGCAGCTGTTAGGCGGACGTGGAACCATCGAGTTCCGTCAAATGGATTGCAACTACAATGCAGACAGAATTACTTTGTTTGCATGGTTAGTTCGTGGATTAGTTACAGCAGCAAAACGCGGTGCAACAATTGCCGCTTTTGCAAGCGTTACAAACTACTACGATCTTGTGGTAGCATTAGGAAAGTTCAACTACTTCCTAGCCAACGAAACGCCGGAGCTAGTTGTTCCGGGTTCCAAAGTGGACATGAACGTCCTGCAAACAGTCTCTCACAACAGAGCCTAAACAAACGGTGACGGGGAGGATTCGGATGAGTCCTCCCCAATCCAGAAAGAAACGATAAACATGTCATACAACGAATATGGCGAAGTAATAACCACTCAAGAAGCAATGGACGAAACGTTCACGCTAATTGCTGTGGATTTGGAAATTGACGAAGACACTCTTCGAGAAGAAGATGAATTCGTCGAAGCAGTAAAGCAATACGCGCTTGACGCAGGTCCAACATGGGAAGACCTAGTTGAACTCTGTGACAAGCTTTTCGGAACAGTTGAAGAAAGGTTGGATAACCCAACTCATGAAAATTAAATTCGTGGAAGATGCAGTAGTTGCGCAAGGACGTGGCCGAAAGGCACAACACGACTTCGCAGCATTCATCGAGGAACTTTACAAGTTCCCTAATCAGTGGGCGGAATTTCCTGAAAAGGTAAGTTTCGCATCATCGGCATACAGAATCAGCGATCAGTTCAAAGACGTTGAAGTTGTATGTCAGGGCGGAAACGCTCTAGCAAAAGACAATCCAAACAAAAAGTTGTGGACTGTCTATCTTCGGTATGTGCCATCAACACCAATCGAAACAGAAGACGACACCTTCTAAAAAATAAAAAGAGGACGGGACTTAGGTCTCGTCCTTTTTTTATGCCAAAAGTCCCGGCAGATTTTGCAAGACAAAGCGCACCTTAAGGCCTCCTGTGTGAACTCAAATTGTGATAGAAAACCATGTGGTGAAGGCAGGGGTGGAGGGTTCAGGCTTGTGTTTTAGGGGGCCTCGCTGCGTTATCCCTAAGCCCCAGGCGCAACACACCGGGATAAAGCATCTCGGCCCCCCATTAAGAAAGGAACAAGATGAGGGTAGCAATATATGCAATATTGTCAGTCATATCACTAAACATCAGTGATAGTGGTTATCAAAAGATGAGACACGTGACTGACACGTTAGGGCCAGTAGCTGAATTTAACAATGGTCAATGGACATACATCATAGCAGGATTGTTTGCGTGTGTGTTCTTTTTTGCAACATTCGTTCAAATCGTAAAGAAAGTGTGGTAGCATCATGGCAACAAAAATGATTACAGGTTGGGTGACTGAAAACGGAGAGTTCGGATTTGGTTCAATCGTTATCTTCGGATTTAACGAGCTAAGTGCACTAGAATGGCACGAGCTCAACGATGCGTCAGACAGAGATAGAATTGTCTACGTCGAAGCAGCAACAATGCTGATTCCGGGACTGCGTGACGGTCTCAAGAGTGTTGAGGGTTACAAGTTCAGCGAGCCTAAGGAAGGTGTAGGAAAAGATGACTGAGCACGAGGAATGGCCTTACAAGGACGCTAGAGGTCAGAAACTTGACATCGGAGATTTAGTAAAGTTTGAAGGCGATGGAGCGCATGGAACTGTGTTCAGAATCGTTGTCTTCACAACGGATGGAGCAAAAGCTCTTATCTACTCAAGTCCAAGAAACAAGTATTGGATTCCAACAAGAAAGGTAGTGTGGATTCGATGATATTTGAATTCAGGCAATACAACAGTGGTGGCACAAACCAAAAGGGCATGCCAGTAGCTGTGTTCGTAGTTGCAGATTACGCACACGAAGCAAACAAGTTGTTCGAGCAGAACGATGGATACTTCGGCCACAGAGATGGTGATGAGCTGGAGGCTAAACGATGGGAACCCGTCGAGCAAGCTGATGGCTTCGAGGATGACATCATCATGGAAATCGTTACATCACACATGACCGAAGGTCAGAAGCTGTGGAGGTCTGGCACGTTCGTTGTAGATAAACAAAGGAACGAGCTTGAAGAGTTCTGGATAGTCAGAAACGTCTAAAAGCCCGGCACATTTGTAACAAGTTTTGCTTCCTTATAAGAGGGTTGAGGGAGTCAAATTGCAATAGAAAACCAGTGCAGAGATAAGACAGGGACCTCGTGACAATCTCCCTAAGTAGCACGTGCAACAAGCCGGGAGATGGTCTCTCGGTCCCTAAAAAAGGAGACACACCATGGCTAAGTCAGCCAAAAGCAACACCGAAGTAGTAGTAATCCCAGACGACTCTGCGCTATCAGCAGGTTCGTTCGCACCACTCGCTAAGGGCACTTACGAGTTCGTAGTAGATGCAATCACCGACACCACCATCGGCGGAGGGAAGCACGCTGGAAAGCCTGCGTTCAACGTCAAGCTCAAGACTACGCAGGGACGCGTAATCTTCAAGTTGATTCCGAAGTGGTCGGTTCCAACTGAGAAGACTGGAACAGCGAAGGCGGAGATGGACTGGATTCGCATGGCTCGGGTGTCGTTCGTAGAGGCACTAGGCATCGACAACGCAGCACTGTTCATCGCAACGCAGGACATCGTTGGTTCAACGGTCAAGGCATCGATTGACGCAAAAGAGAACGGTTCTTACGGACTGCAGAACTACGTCGTAAAGTTCGAGAAGTAGAAAGGAGAAGAAATGGCTGAAAAGTGTGAATGCACCAGCGAGCACTTTAAAAACTCGCACTACGTCCTGTGTCAGAAAGCAGGCGAGTGTATATGTGGTCCATGTGAATGTGACTGTCATTACACAGACTAAGTAAAAGAAAAGAGCCCCGGGTCGCAAGACTCGGGGTTTTTTTCTGCCAAGCGACCAATGAAAGAAATCATTTTATTACGAGAATAATAGAAAGGTTGCCCCCTCTCCCCCCACGCTCGTATCGTAAGCGTTTTGAAAAAAAATCATAAAGAACCTGTTTCCTGCTATAATTAGCTATGGAAAAAATTTTTTTGGAGGTTTTTAATGTCTGCTAGGTCTATTGTTGATGAGGTTGATGAGAAGAAGGATAACAAAGAGTTGTCGCTTGAGGATGTTGGCGACATGTTGTTTCTTGTGTTTTCTGCTGTGAAGGATTTGGAGGCTAAGATTGACGAACATATCGCTTCTGGACGAAGCTCTTCTTAGAGCTGCTGCTTCTGGTAAGTCTGGCGATGAGATTGCTCGTGAGACTGGTATTCCTGCTGCTCAGGCGGTTGTGCATGTTAAGGGTCTTTTGGCTCGGCGTGATGTATGGTCTGAGGTTGAGCAGAGACAGCTTTTGTTGCATCAGTTGCATGAGTTGAAGGATTCTTTGTCTGAGGCTGCTATCACACTTAAGGACCCGGATTCGGCACGTTTGTTGTTGAAGACGTTGGAGATTATTGGTAAGCGTTTGGATTCTCAGCAGGTTAATTTGGATGCGCAGGTTTTGCGCCTTACTGAGTTCCAGCAGACTGTGCTGCTTAGGGCCATGGATTCTGCCCTTTCATTTGCTAAGAAGCAGTTGCAAGAGCAGTATCCTGATGTGGACTCTTCGCAGTTGGATGCACTTGTGGCTGAGGGTTTGATGATTGCTAAGGGTGAGTTGCAGCAGGATGATTGATAATGTTATTGATGGCGTTATTGCGGATTTGCGTAAGCGTTCTAAGAATTCTGTTTATTTAACTGACCCTGTGGCTTGGGCTAGCGATGTGCTGGGTAAACATATGTGGTCTAAGCAGGCCGATATTGGTCGTAGCCTTGTTGAGAATACTCACACCGCTGTGGTGTCTTGTAATGGTGCTGGTAAGTCTGCTGTGGCCGGTATTCTTGGTGCTTGGTGGATTGCTGTGCATGACCCGTATGAGGTTGCTCTAATTTGTTCTGCCCCGACTTACCCTCAGATTGCACGTGTATTGTTTCGCGAGTTGAAGGATAATCACAAGCAGGCTGCTATTAATGGGTTTTCTTTGCCGGGGCATATTAATCAGTCTGAGGAGTGGAAACTTGATGATGAGTATGGCACTTTGATTGGCTTTGGTCGTAGACCTGCCGATACTGATATCGTGTCTGCTTTTCAGGGTATTCACCGACGTTTTGTTTTTGTTGTTTTGGATGAGGCTGGAGGTATCCCTGTTGACCTATATACTGCTGCTGAGGCTGTCACTACTACTGCTGATAGCCGGGTTCTTGCTATTGGCAACCCCGATCGTCGTGGCACTGAGTTTCACCGTATTTTTCGTGAAGATGATACGTGGAATAAGATTCATATTTCGGCATTTGATACTCCTAACTTTACGGGCGAGTTTGTTCCTGAAGATCTAAAGCCTTTGCTTATTCAGCCTTCTTGGGTTGAGCGTCAGAAGGTTGCTTGGGGTGAAGATTCTGCTCGTTATAAGTCTAAGATTTTGGGCGAGTTCCCTGAAGAGGATGATACCACCTTCTTTAGCCAGCATTGTTTGGATAGCGCTATTGATTGCGAAATTATTGAGGATATGGCTATACCGGTAGTTTTGGGTGTTGACGTTGCTCGTTTTGGTGAGGATGATTCTGTAATCTATTCTAACAGGGGTGGGCGTTTGCGCCATGTTGCGACATGGAATAAGACTAACGCTGTTGAGTCTGCTAACCGTATTCATGAGTGTGCTATTGCTTTGGGTGCTACTGAGGTTCGCGTGGATGGCACAGGTTTGGGGGCCCCGATTGTGGATATGCTTGCAACCATGTGCGAGGATAGGTATGTTGTTATCAGCATTGTTGGTTCTGCAGCTAGTCCTGATAACACTCGCTGGCTGAATGCTCGTGCTGCTGGTTATGATAGCTTGCGTGAGAAGATGTTGAATGGCTTTATTGACATTGACATGTCTGATAAAGATCTTACTGATGAGATGATGGTTATTAAGTATAAGTTTAGTAGTAAGGGTTCTATTCAGATTGAGTCGAAGGACGACATGCGCTCTAGGGGCTTGAAGTCTCCGGATAGGCTGGATGCTGCCATGTATGCTGGTTTGGATATGTCTCATCTTATTGGTGGCAGGTTTGCGAACAATAACCCGGGTGACATTATTGGTCTTGATTCTAACTTCTTGGATAAAGATAATGCTTTTTATAGCAACTGGGTGTGGTAAAATTAGTTTATATACTTTTTTAGGAGTTTTTAATGGAATTTGATGAGCTTTCTGAGCAACTTCAAGTAGCTTTGAGTAATAATGAGATCCTTTCTGAATCTTATTCATCAATGGCTGCTGCCCTTCTTGAATTGGAGGACAGGGGCTGGGAGCCTTTGAACGCTAGTTCTGATGCAGATAGGTTCTCTTTGCAGCACCTTCACCAAGCTGCAGCTCACATTCGTGAAATCTCTGAAGGTAACCCGCTGCTTAAGCGTGGCTCTGGACTTCGCAGCAGTTATATTTTTGGTCGAGGAGTTTCTTTCTCTGAGCAGCCTCCACGCATTAACAAGTTGATGATGGACACTCAGAATCAGGATGTTTTGTTTTCCGCTGAGGCTCAGGTCATTAATGAGCGCAGCCACTTTACTGATGGACAGTTTTTTGTGCTTGGAAACGTTACAACTAAGAAGTTCCAGCGCATTCCATTTGCTGAGATTACAGCTGTGGTCACCGACCCAGACGACCCAGAGACTATTCGCTACTATCGTCGCAGCTGGTCTAGAAGTGTGCAGGATTTGTCTAGTTCTTCTGTCACAACCAAAGAAATGAACGTCTGGTATCCTACTGACACTTACGAACCTTTGGGTGGTCGCTATGCTGCAACTATTCAGAAGCAGCCTGTTGATGTCGGTTATAGGATGTTTGCATCTCGTGTAAACCGCCGAGCTGGACACGTCTGGGGTATCCCTGATGCTTTCTCTGCTGTTCCTTGGGCTTACGCTTACAACGAGTATCTTAAGGATGGCTCGCGCATGCTGAAGGCTTTGAGCATGTTTGCTTGGCAGCTTAAGAGCAAGAGCAAGTCTGGTGGCACAGCTGCTGCAGCTACTATTGCTACAGCAAGTCGTGTTGGTTCTACAGCTGTGATGGGCAACGACATGGAGCTTAGCTCCATGCCACGCGCAAATAGTGTTGACTTGAGCAATGGTCGCGCACTCGGCTCGATGGTCGCTTCAGCCCTTGAGGTTTCTGTTGTTGCGCTGCTTTCTGACCCGGGTTCTTCCGGCGCTTATGGAACAGCACAGACTTTGGATGTGCCGACCGTTAAAGCGATGGAAGCTCGTCAAGCTGTGTGGACACAGTTTTATTTCCGCGTGATGAAGTTTCTTGGCGCTAAGACTGAGATTCTTGAGATTAACTGGCCTAAGATTGAGACCGAACCAAGCCAGCGAATGATGCAGGCTTTGGCTTTGGCTAAAGAGCAGGGCGCTATCTGGGACGATGAGTTCCGCAATGCTGTTGTTGAGGTTCTTGATATTGCCAAGCTGCATGACGGTGTGCCTTCTTCTATGGATGCACAAAGTTCTGGTTCTGCTGTTCCTTCTCAGGGTAACTCTGGTTCTGTTGGTTCAATGCAGGATAACGCAAATGATTTGAGACAATCAGATGCAAACCCAACTGCTTAATTCTTTTATGGTATACTAATAAATAACAAATCATTATTGGAGATTTTATGGCTATAGCACTAAATGAAAGCATTGCCCTTAGCGCACCGGCTTCGACTGGTAGCAAGTGGCGTGTAAAGGTCATTGAATCCGGTTGGGGTTCTTCTGGTTATTATGGACCAGATATGCTAGCCGAGTATGGACCAAAGGTTTTTGCAAAAGGAACCAAAGTTTTCATGAATCACCCATCTATGACAGAATCCTCTGAAAGACCAGAACGCGATGTTCACCAGCTTGCTGGCAAACTAACTTCTGACGCTGTTTTCAGCGAAAATGGACTTGTTGCAGATATTGAATTTTATTCTCACTATGCACCGATTATTCGGGAAATGGCTGGAGATGTTGGTTTGTCGATCCACGCATTGGGTAATGCTAATGTTGGTGAAGCTGAGGGTCGTCAGGGCCCAATCATCGAGTCTTTAGTGGCAGACCCACTAACGAGTGTAGATGTTGTAACAGTGGCTGGAGCTGGAGGAAAGTTTTTGAACCTCCTCGAAAGTTACAGTAGAAAAGATGCTGATGCCAATCCGGTATCGGAATCCGTATCGGAAGGAAATGTAATGTCAATTACAAAGGAAGAATTTGATGCAGCTATTGCCGACATCAAAG
>Ga0209087_1002456_pt1 | contig 10442 bp, 18 predicted proteins | sample S_130805_EF_Meta_FD_187321 | JGI IMG/M metagenome (GOLD analysis project Ga0209087, IMG submission 187321) | Freshwater microbial communities from Lake Simoncouche, Canada to study carbon cycling - S_130805_EF_MetaG (SPAdes) (version 2) | ecosystem: Environmental > Aquatic > Freshwater > Lake ...
CCGTAAAGGACTAAAATATAAACGCAAATGAACAATTTGCTCTCGCTGCCTAATTAATTTATTAATTAGATAAGCACGGTCTGGGGCACCGGGTAACAGAACGCCCCGCTAAAGATTCGAATAGACCGCAGAATCAAATACGTTTTCTTAAAATATTTTCCTTCGACACAACTACGACACACTGAAAGGAAAGTTATGGCAACAATTAGAAAACGACTTGGTAAATGGCAAGTGCAGATAAGAAGAAAAAATTATCCAAACATTATTAAAACATTCACAGAGAAATCCTCTGCAGATAAATATGTAAGAGAGATTGAAGTGATGATGGACCGTGAACAGTTTCAAGATCTATCCGCTGCAGCAAATACAACGCTAGGAAATATATTAAAGAGATACGTGAATGAGATAACCCCGAATAAGAAAGGCGCTCAATGGGAACAATACAAAATAAACTGGCTTATTAGGCACAAAATATCCCTTAAAACATTAACACAGCTTAACAGCAAAGATCTTTACGAATTAAAGAATGAATTATCAAAAACCAGGAAACCTGGAACAGTAAGACAGTATTTTCATTTTATTAATATAGCTTGGAGTGCAGCTGAACGTATTTGGGGTATTAATCTTCCAGCAAAAAATCCTGTTAAACTTGTGATGTTAGATAAAGTTAAAGATAACAGAGATAGAATATTGTCTCCCGACGAGTATCAAAAACTCCTAACAGCTGCTGAAAAATCTAAACTAAATACACTTAAAGATATGATTATTTTTGCTTATCAAACTGCAATGAGATTTAGTGAAATACTAAAACTACAAAGAGAAGATGTTAAGTTTGATCAAAGAATAATTACATTAAGAGACACAAAGAATAATGAAGATCGAACAATTCCAATTTCAACAGTTGCAGTTGAGATATTAAAAAAATATCCATTTGGAAGAACATTCTTTATTGTTCATAGAGATAAGTTCAGACATTACTTTGAACAAGCATGTAAAAGAGCTGGTATTAAAGGATTTAGATTCCATGATTTAAGAGCATGCAGTATTACAAATTTGTTCTTGTCTGGAATGGCTGTGCCTGAAGTTGCTCTTATTAGTGGACACAAAACCTGGTCGCAGCTTCGTAGATACACCCGTATAAAACCCGAGCAATTGTTAGATAAAATCAACAATGTACAGAAAGTTGTATGATTATGTTAAATGTAAAATGTAATGAAAAAGAAAGACAAAAAGAAAAATATCAAACATTTTTTATATGAAGACTCGAAGAAAGACACTTTCTTAAATCCAACTAAATGGGAACATTTAGAAGTTTGGAGAAAAATATATGACCTGTCTTTTAAAGAGGTTATTACTGCTATGCAAAAATACTATGAGTCAGCAACAGGAGATAAATTTGATCATAAAGTAGCAAAATACACGCCTATTAAGTTTGATAAATTTGAAGAATCCACTTTTTTAATATGTAAAGTTATTGAAGATTATAAATACAATCATCCAAATACTTCTACAAGACAAGCTATAAGTAATTGCCAAAAAAAAATAACTGAATTATTAAAAAAAAGAAAGCTACCGAAAGGTATAAAAAGAAAAGAAGATTTTGACAAAAACTGGTCTATTGACCAAATAGATGCTCTTCATAGAAGATTAGTTAAAAAAAGATCAAAATTATTTGATAAATGGATTGTAGAAACTAATGCGCACAAAGATTTAATCTAAATATTAAATTCATCCTACGCCAACTCACAGACGTGTAAATCAGTTTATTTAAGGGCCAAGATAATCTACTCCTGCCGTTATAAAAAATTAATTAAGATAAAATTAAAAAACTAAAAATAAAATAAAGGTTATGATGAGTTTAATAGTTTACAGAAGAGACCCGGAAGAAAATGAATTTGTATATTTAAATTCTTTCAATTCTGCTGATTATGCAGAATTATTTAACTACATAAACAAAGTTCAAAACCAAATAAAAATCGAAAAAATACCAAGAGAAAATTTTATTGAACCTAGAGGATATCATGGCTGGAAGGTTATAAAGAATGACTGATAGAGAATTTGATTTATTTATAAATAAAAAAAACTTTTTAACAACAAGGCAGCTATCTAAATTATTTGGATATAAATCAACTGATGCTTTGAGAAAGCAGCGCAGCAAAGGTAATAAACCTATTTTTCCTTTTGTTAAAATTGGTAATAGAGTTTTTTATGATCTATCAGAAATTTTGAAACTTGCACAAAAGTCATTAATTAAAACGGAATAAAAAATGCAAATTACTAATGAATTAAAATCTATCGTACAAACCTATCCTGATTTGGATATTGCTAAAGCACCAAGGCAAATGGATCAAATTAAAAATAATTACAAAAAAGTATTCTATTGGGAGGACAAACCAAAAGTTAGAGTAGAAGATATTAAGGAAGAAGATGTTAATTATATAATAAGATCATCAAATAAATACGCAGATATTGATTTAGATTTTTTAAAACAAGTACCAACTAATGTAGCACAAATAATACTTTCAGATTTTCCAAAAACACTATCATTTGGACGAAATGGGATCGGACATCTTTTATTTGAAATTATAGATCAAAAAGATTTTGGCAAAAAAGTTATTGAGCTTAGTGATAAAGCAATAATAGAATTTAGATGCAAAGGTGCTTACTCTCTCTTCCAGGGATTAATAACAGATCAAGATGAAGCATTGGTTAATAATCATCCTGTTTATAAAATAAAATTCAATGATCTTTGGCAACTGACCCACGAGGCAGCTCTTATTGTTTGTTTGTATAAATTATCTACCGGTAATCACGGTGTGATTAATTCTTTCAATACAAATTTGATAGGAGAATTAGGAAGTAATAATATTTCAATAGAACAGACAGAAAGAATATTACTCAAATATTTAAAGTTAATTGGTAGAGAAGATCGAACTAAAGAAACAATAACTGATATCAAATCATTTTATAAATCAGGTAAATTTTCAAATTTATTCTCAAAAAATCATCCTTTGCCATGGAATAACAATGATAAACATAGTGTTAGAGCTATAATTAAGACTTTAAATGAACCTCCAAAAAAGGAAGAAATATTTTTTGAACCGCAAATATGGGGTCAATTTAAACAACCATTAAAAAAAAGAGAATTTGTAATTCAAGATTATTTAAAAAAAGGAAATATGACTTTAGTTGTAGGTCCTGCAGGTGTAGCTAAAACAACTTTTCTTTGTTCAACCGCCATGTCCTATACAGGCGGATTTGATTTATTTGGAAAGAAAGTTTTTGAAACAGGTAATGCATTACTACTTGTTGCTGAAGAAGATTATAATGAAATGGATTTAAGATTGCAGGCCACTGAAAAAGCGCTTGGAAAGAGTGGTACTAATAATAAGATTCATGTCATTGGATACGATCATAATTTTAAGATGGTTCATTTTAATAAGGATGGAACATCAAATAAACTTAAACTATTTGATCATTTAGAAAGCTACATTAAAAAACATAACATTGGTTTCATAGGTATGGATCCATTGATTTCATATCAGTCAGGAAACTTTGATGAAAACTCCAATCCACAAATGGATGACTTTTGTAAGAATTATCTAATTCCATTAGCTAAAAATAATAATGCTAGTGTCATGGTCAATCATCACACAAATAAGATTAGTCAAATGGATGATAGTGGATCGTCTTCAGATCTTGCAATGCATGCAGGTCGTGGTGCTTCATCATTAGTTGCTGCAGCAAGGATCGTTATAGGATTGAGTGGTATGTCTAAAAAATTATGGCAAGCTGAATATGTAAAAGAAGTTCAAGAATTTGAAAGAAAAAATTATGTAGCAATTATTGATGCTAAAAATAATTATTCAGCTACTTCTGAAATACCTAAATGGATTAAAAAGGTTGTTTATAAAATCGAATGTTCAGATGGTATTGAAAATGTAGCTGCCTTAATGGACTGTAACTTAACTGACTTAAAAGACAGTAGAAAAGAACTTCATGTTCAACATCAAAAGAAACAATGTGAAGATCTAATACAAAGAATACAAGAATCTTTTAATGATAATCTAACAACTGAAGATGTGCCTGTTCATAGTATAGCTAAAAAATTAGCTAATACGGATAAAAGGATTGGTTTCACAAAAGAAGCAACTTTAGTTCAAGAATATACAAGAACACTTAAAGGAGGTTTATTTTCAGCTATTAAATTTGGTAAATGGACTTACAAATATGAATACATGGACCATAAAGCAAAAAAACATTTTATAAATAGAACTAGCCAAGAATTTTATGACAACAGTCCTTTCTAGACTTACACGCTTACAAAAGTATGGAAAATATCATGTAAGTCCTTATTTTATCTATGTTATTTAACTTTTCTTACACATCTACAGCTAGGTGCTGTAAGTCGATTGAAATAAACCGCTCCAATAAACAACTTACAGACTTACAAGACTTACATAAATATATAGTTCTAAATGTAAGTAATTATCCAAAAAGTATTACGCCGCTATCAAAGAGACCGTGTTTTCATAGTTTAACTACACACAATTACACATATGAATGATAAACCAGACGATCCCAAAGCCTCGCCGCCAGCTGCTGAAGCCTCCGGCCGTGATCCTTCTGTACAAGATCAATTGAAAGCCATTGCAGATGCATTGCGCACGAACCGTCGGAAAGACCCAGTAAAGCAGTCATTGTTAAGCAAAGGTTTCGACGTAACCAAAGAAGTTAAGAAACGTAATAAAAGCTATAGGTACAGGTACCCAACACGGCTTCAGCAGATAAATGATGCGAGAGCCGAAGCAGCGAGGAGTAAAAGATTATCTAATCCAGAATTAAAAGCGATCACTGATGAGACAATAAAATTGGCTCAAGAAAAAGTAGAGCAACAACGCAAAGAAAGATTTAAACAAATGGAGTATGAAAGATTTAGATCAAGAACATCTAATTCGTTTCATGCATTTAAAGGTAACCCCTACTCATTACATCCTGAAGAAACAATTGAAGTAGTCCCTAACCGGCACCACAATCCACCAAAATTTAAGAATAAAATCGAAGAAGAAATTTACAGACTCACTAAAAAGAAATAGAATCTAAACATTCATTAGTAATACGATCTGGTCGCTGTAATTAGAAATTAGATTGGTCCACAATCATTTCCTTTAGAGGTTATGGCGACTAGGTTAATTCTTCCTGCTTCTGGGCTTTGTGCTGGTGCCTAAAAATTCTCCCCAATTTTTCCATCCTTTTTTTTCTTAACTACAGTTGGATTGTTAATTTTATAAAATATCATTTTATTAATCTCTTTATAATTACCCCTATGCATCATTTTTGCATTAACGTTAATCAATGGCATTTCACAATTTTTATATCTACTGGGTCCGCATGTTCTAACATGCCAGTACCTGTGATAAAGATTGAAGATTTCGTGCATTACTTCATCATCAATTTTAGGTAGTTTAAGCAAAAAATCCTTGGGTTCAACATTGTTAAAAAAACAATCTATAAATAATTTAGCAATATCTTCTGGTGTTTTTTGAACTTTGAAATATTCATCAAAGAAGTCTTTTCCTATTTTTATCTCTGGAGCTAATACGTCTTCGCTGAAGTCCCAAAGGTTTAATACCTTATTCATCTAACCTGTCTTAATTGGCGTTTTTCCACCAGACTTAATACACTCTTCTAAACTTTTGTATGTACCAACATAGTTTCTAACTTTATTATAATTAGGATGATCTGAATCAAAACAAGTACCAGCATTAGTTTTTTTTACAGGTTCAGCACTCTGAGCTCCACTACTCAGCAACAACATTCCAGATACTATGAAAATTATTAAGCGCATTAATTTTGAATAATTTTTTTTCTCCAATAATACTTAATTTTATCATCAGATAAATTTTCTGTTTTAAATAACTCCCAACCTTCTGATGTCCTAACTCCTAAATACATATTTTCTCTACTTAATTTTATCTCTTTCTCATCAGAAATGATTTCAAATTTCTTAACTTCGGTTAAATAATTATAATTATTAAGTTGGTATGAGTCTATTTGTGGCCTATTTGATGTCTCATCTAAAATAAAAGTTTCTTTTGATTTTAAACGTAAAATAATAATTGATAAAAAAATTATTACTATGATAAGTAATATCACGAAATAAATCATTTTTTATTCTACAATTTTTAAAGTTTTTCTCCTTTTTTCAACAAAATAATCTTTCACAGCCCACAACATAAACATGGTTCTTAATTTCAATAAAACTTCTTCTTTTAGATTCAATTCTTTTTTTTTATATGGGATACAGCTTATATAATCTAAAGTATGAACAGCCTTTGTTCCTGAAAAAGTATTAACTTTTTTTAACAAATTTCTATCTACTTCCTTAACAATATTAAATTTTTCTTGATAGGTTAAGCCTTGTAAAATTTCAGAAACTTCTTTGTGGTAATACTTGGCTTCTTTAATCTCTGAATTAAAGTTTTTTTTAATATTTAAATTAGAATCAATTTCTTTCATCAATTATAATTTAATGATATTTTCAAAATATTTATATCAATTTAATATTAAGCATTAATGTCTTTTATTACTGAATTTAACTACTTTTTTTATTTATTGTTATTTATTTATTGTCTCCCTTGGCCACTTTCATATTTTACAAATTTTAAAGATTCAAAATTTGCTATGCCAGTTCTTATAGCGTCTCACATCAGCATAAGTATTCTTGCTGCATTTTTTATTATTTTTTCAATAAATGCAGGATTAATATTTTCGTTATCAAGTTTAATTGTTTTAACTTTTGTGGGATGTTTTCTTTATGACATAATTAATATTTATAAAGCTTTAAAAGAAGATGACCTTTTAAACCAATTTAAATATTATTTAATTACAATAGTTATTTCTTTATTATTTTTTCAATTTTTTTTTTCTGGTGATAATATTTATAAACTCCACAAACATTGCAAACCAACTTCGGATCCTGAAATTTATAAATGTTTATATGAAAATGGTACGTACGTTGGAGAAATAAAATCTTTTAAAAGACACGGACAAGGTAATTATTTATTTTATGATGGTAAAAATAATTACAATGGTGGTTGGCAAGATAATGAATATCACGGCAAAGGTTTATTAGTACAAAATGGAAAAAGATATGAGATCGTACATAAAAACGGTAAAGAAATATCCAAAAAATTAGTGCAGAATTAACTAATTAAAATATATACTTAAATAATGTTTGAAAATTTAAATAGCATCGCTGGTTTTAACGTTTCAGCTATATTATTTGCAACTATATTTGCTTTGATATGTTTTTTTATTGCAAAATACATTCTTTCGCCAGTTATGGGGCCAATCCTTAATTTTTTTGAATTTATTTACGATAATATTTTAGAGCCAATTATAAATATTTTTAACAATAAAAATAAGCAAACATCACTTAAAAATACTAATAACAATACCTCTGAAAAAGATTTATTAGAGAGAACCTTTTCATTAATTTTAGATTGGTTTTCAAAAGGTTTTATAACCAAATTATTAATAACACTTATTACGTTTGTAACTCTAAATTATTTACTCATATGTTTAGAGGAGCAAAGAAATTTTTTATCATTTAATTTAAAAAATATTTTAGATGCATCTGCAATCATGGTCTCGACAGGGATTGTATCCTCAGGAGTTTCTTTAATAGCAGTGGCGTTTGGTATTAATTTTAAAAGATCTATAGGCCTATCGCTTTTAATATTTTCTGGAATCGGTTTAATTCACTATTTTTTTTAACAATATCTCTAGATATAAGTTCTCCATCTTTCCAAACCTCTCTGTATTGATCCTTGTCCTTAGTTACAAAAAAAGCACCACCATTTAATTTACCATCTAACATTTCCCCATCTCTAGTATCTCCATTTTTATAATAATATTGCATTCTACCATTTAATTTATCGCCAGAAAAATATCCCGATATTTTATCTCCATTTTTAAAAAAATAAACTCCAGTTCCATTTTTTCTTCCATCATAAACATGTCCCTCATACTTATCTCCGTTAGGATAGTTTATAGTCTTAATCTCATTTAATTTTTTTGAATTTAATTTATTAACTTCTTCTCCATTATTAAATTCAACGACCTCTGTTATTCCATTTGCATAGAAATAAGTACCTTTGCCATATCTAATATCATTCCTCCATTCACCTTCAAATTTGTTCCCATCTTTTAAAATTAATGTACCTTTTCCATGTCTATTTCCATTTTTGAATTGTCCAGTGTGTTTAGATCCATCAGGAAAATTAATTACTCCATCTCCATCAAATTTTCCTAGTCTAAAATCTCCTTCATATCTTGCACCAGTGAAAGAAATATAAGTGCCTTTACCATGAAGTTTACCATTAAGAAATTCACCCATATATCTGTCACCATTTGAATACTTTCCAGTCTTATAACAATTATTATATTCTTTTATTTTTGAACCTTTGCATTCAGGAAGTGCTGATTTGGAAAAAGTTTCTGATGAAAAAATAAAGATAAAAAATATTAAAAAGAATTTCTTCATTATTTATTTAACAAACTTGTAATATTTTCTAATATTTTAGAACGATAAATTTTATTAATTTGCTCTTTCAATTCTGGTAATAAGCGGTCATTATCATATCTTGTTGGAACACATAGCTGATAATCTCCTTCAATATTTCTGCCAATTTTAAGAGGTTTGTTATTAAAATATCCCCAAACACGAATTCCGGTTAAAATTTTAAATAAAGGTTTATTTAAATCTTCTCTATCTTTTTCCGGAAGAGTCTTTGGAGCATTTTCATTTATTTCAAATTTGTCGAGCTTATAACCAAATAAATGGTAGTAATCTTCCATAAAAACTTTTTTTTTATCACAATAAAACTTTTCAAAGTTTAGATTTAATATATTTGATCCAATTTTTAGTTCTTTACGTATTTCTTCAGTAAGATAATTAGAATTGTCATGAAGATCTTTTCTATAAGAATGTGTTAATTCTCCTTCAAATTTGTTTATTAAAGATACAATAAAATTTTCAATAATTACGTATTCATCTGAAGTAAATCTTTTTATTTTACTTGGGAAGAGCTTATCGTCGATTAAGTCTCCAAATATTTTCATCTAACTAGCTTTAATAGGCGTTTTACCACCAGAATTTATACAGTCTTCCAAAGTTTTATACGTAGCAATATAATTTTTTACTTTCTGATAGTTTGGATGATCTGAATCAAAGCACGTTCCAGCTTTAGTTTTTTTTACAGGTTCAGCAGTCTGGGCTCCGGCTACAAGAACCAAAACACAAGATAATGTAAGAATTATTAGACGGATCATTTAACTATTTTTATTCTTTGTTTTCTTCTTTCGTTGTAATAGTCATTTCTAGCCCAAATAAGCATCAAAGATCGAAGCGCTAAAACGCACTCATCTGTAAGTGTTAATTCTTTTTTTCTACTTGGTATTTTTGAAATATATTCAAGGATGTGAACTGCTTTTGTGCCTGTGTATCTATTAAGTTTTTTTAATAACTCTCTATCTGTTTGTTTAATGAGATTAAATTTTTCACTAAAATTTAAAGGTTTAATTATTCTTAACATCTCATTTCGATACTCTTGAAATCCTTTTGATATAAATGGTTTTTTTAATTTTTCGGGGTTATTTTCTTCAAGTTTTTCCCAAATATCTTTTTTCATAAAAAATAATATTTTTATCTGAATTGACCTCCAAATTGCCCTGCACTGTCACTACATTCAATACTGTATTGTCCCTTATAATTTCTTACAATACTTCTAAGTTCACTGTAACAAAGTTGTTCTGCTTTTGCTCTGCTACCTCTACTTTTGGACTCATTATAATAAAATTTTACACAATCAATTTTTTTTCCCAAAGAATCATAGGCGCAACCTGAATACCAAGGATCCGTGTTAAACCAATCAAGTATTCCAGCTCTAACTCCCGTTGCTAAAAGCAACATTCCAGGTATTAAAAAAATGATTAGACGGGTCACTTCTTAAAACTTCCTTTTACAAATTTTCCCTTCTTCGTCGTCTTTTGAAAGAAATCAATTAATTTACCTTTTCCATGCATGTACCCACGTTTAAATTCTCCAATATATTTCTGTTCTAATTTACCTTTGTATTTATTGATTGTTATTCCATAACCATGTTTTTCATTGTCTTTAAAGCTACCTTGATATTTTAGAACGTAAGTAGGTAGGTGAATTATTTGAGTACCTTTTCCATGCTTGAGCCCATTAACAAAATCACCTTTATAAAAATATTTATATTTACCTTTTTTTCCTTTGTGGCTGCTTGTGTAAATACCTTTTCCGTGAGCGAGACCATCTTTCATTTGCCCTTTGTAAGTGCCAATACGATCTGGGTGAAACCAACTATCTTTCATTTATTATTTAACATTGAGCCTATGCCAGCGCCTGGAAG
>Ga0209087_1002458_pt1 | contig 10437 bp, 8 predicted proteins | sample S_130805_EF_Meta_FD_187321 | JGI IMG/M metagenome (GOLD analysis project Ga0209087, IMG submission 187321) | Freshwater microbial communities from Lake Simoncouche, Canada to study carbon cycling - S_130805_EF_MetaG (SPAdes) (version 2) | ecosystem: Environmental > Aquatic > Freshwater > Lake ...
TTCTGTTCCAATTGATTCATCAACAAATGGTGCAAAAAACTCACCTATCGCACCTGATCTTCCAGTTACTGGATTTCCAAATAAAGCATTAGTTACAATTTTATCAACACTATCTTTATTTAAAGAACCATCTGCAAATGCATTTAATACAGCATTAACTGGACGTAACATTGAATCGTAAGGGTTGGTATATGAAAAATTATAATATTTAAAATTACCATTTTCATCCGGTGCTGTCACAGGAATTAAAGTTGAATTTTTTTGATACTGTGCAGAAAATGATCTTTGGAATGCTTCCATTTTATCTTCACCTACACCAGTTAAAGCTTCTGCTGTTTTTTTTGTTACATATCCTAATCCACCAAAACCTGCAGATGCCCCCATTAATCTTCTAGCTCCCATTTGTCTTATTAATGGATTAGCACTAGTAAGTTCCCTAGCACCAATAGAAATTATATTTGCACTATTTCTTATGATTTCTGCCGGGAATGACACATAATTACCAATTGGTAAATTTCTAAGTCCTCTAATAGCTTTTGGAACTTGACTATAAGTTGGCATAGTTTGTTTAACTAAATAGGCAGACATTTCTCCAATTATATCGGTAGGAGTTTTTAAATTGCCCGTTAAATAATTAACTTCTTGAAACTCTTGTTTTGCAACTGTTTTAAACCAATCTCTTGCTTCTTTCATAAAATCATCATATGCCTTAGTTCCTTTCTGTAATAGAGCAGGATTTTCAGCTTTAAGAGCTGTTCCAAATGCACTTTGATAAAAAGAATCAGCAAATATTTTCCATCCGCTATCCGCACCTTGATAAATATCAATAGCTTTTTTTACATATTGATTATTCATAAATGAATTTAAATCTATTTTTCCTTTATTGGCTGTTTCAAATAATTTTTTTAATTCTTGTGCTTGAATATTTTGATCAATGACTCCTCTTGTTATTAAATCGTCAATTTTATCTTGTAATAATTTTGGATTTATTTTTGCACCTTTAAATATATCTTGAGTAATTATTTTAAAACTATCTGATAAAGAAGTACGACCCCCATAAAGACCATTAACTAATGCAATAAAAGCGTTACCAGTTACGTTTCTTATTTGTGCTACTGGAGAAAATACTGTTCCACCAATTTGAGCAACACCTTTAATTTTCATTATATTTGCATAAACTGGATTATCTAATAAACCATTAAATACTGCTTCTACTCCTCTTAATGAATTAACTATTTCAGGTCGTGCATAATAACCACCTTTTAATAAATCAGATTGAAATATATTATCTACAAATTCATCTTTTCTATATTTTATAGATTGTAAATTATTTTTATTTACACCTAATGCTTCTGCTTCTTCTTTTCTAAGTATTAATTTTTTACTCGGATCTAATGTTCTTTCAGACATATCAATTAAAGAATCAAAAAATCTTCTGTAAGAATTTTGTTTATTTAGATATATAAGACCACCCAATATTCCAGAACTATAATCAGAAGTTGGTAATGGCACTTTTTTACCTTTTATTGTTACTTCTGATCCTTTTGGAGTAGATAAATAATCAACAACAGAACTAAGATTTGTTTTTCCTTTACCCTGTAATTGTTCAATTTTTTTATATAATTTAGCTAAACTATCTATATTTGTTCCTTCTCCTAATTGCTTTGATATATTTGTAAATATTTGTCTAGGGTCTAAATCGCTTCTTATCGCTGCATTTTTTATATCTAATGTTCTCATCTCAGCTTCTTGATATAAAGATTTTTTAAAATCATCCACTTGGTTAATACTTAAGTTTAATTTATTTCTTTTATTAAATTCATTTAAATTTTTTGAATCAATTGTTAATATTTCATTTACAGATCCTTTTTTATTTTTGATAGCTTGAAATACATCTTCATTTAAAATTGAAGAATTAAATTTTGATTTAAAATCATTCACTGATTTCATATCTAAATCAAGATTATATTTATTATTAAATTTAGTTAGGTTTTTTTCGTTAACATTAAATATTTCTCCAATATCTCCTTCTCTTCTTTTAATAGCTCTATATATTGAATCACTACCAAATTTAGTTGCAGCTTGTCTATTTATAATAGATGCTCTTAAATCTTGTTTACTTAATAAAAGTTCATCTGAAAAAAACTTCATAACCTTTTCTTGTTTTAATGGATCAAATGCAAATCTTGCATTATTAAATGAAGCAAGCGATTGTTTAAATGAAGTACCCATAAAATCTACAAACCCTGATTTTAATTCCTTAGATGTTAAATATGGACTTAACTCACCTTGTATGTCTACAAGTTGTTGTTTTAATTTTTGTGCATATTCTTTTACTTGTTGAGATACAGTAGGGTCTAGTGTATCTAATATTTTTTTAGTTATTTCGTTTTCAGAATATTTATAATCATAGAGAACTTTTCCAGTTATAGGATCTTTTTCTACTATTTCTTTAATTTTTTTAGTTACAGGGTCTACTTCTTTTATTTTTCTAGGAGTAGCTTTTACATTTCCAGTATTATTAAAATAATCTAATAATTTACTTTGTTCCAATTGAATTATATTTTTAGATTCTCCTTTATTAAAAGCAGTTTTAAATTGACTTACAATATTATCTTCTAATGTTTTATTCATAGAAACAAATGTATCAGCAGCTTTTTTTGCTCTAGCATCTCCATTTGCTAATATTTGATCTCTAACTGATACAAGATCTCCTCTAACTCCACCGTTAGAAAAAAGCCATTCTTTAACTTTTGCTGTAGAATTATCTATTAATTTTCCAAATGGTGTATCTTTCGGTGGAAGTAATCCAACAATTCTTTCACCAGCAACGTCCATTCCAGATTGAATTTTATTTATTAACTTTGGGACAATTTGTGGAACATCTATTCTAGCAACTTTTCCTCCAGAAATCACAGATGCAACTGGATTTATAACTGCATAATCAACAGCTCTTATGGCATTTCCACCAACATATCCAATAGCTTCTCCAGCTGGTTTTAATCCATACTTCCATCCTAAAGTTCCAGCCACAGGTAATAAAGGAATAGCACCGCTTAATGTCGCACCTTCTGCTCCAAATTTTAATTTACTTTTTAATACTTCTGACGCTTTTTCTTTTCCAGATAAATCTTCTCCTGCATATCCTTCATACAATCCAAATTGTTCTCCAGCTGTTTGATTTATACCAGGAGCAGATACTACAAAATCAGTTAAACCTCCAACTGCTCCAAAGTAACCAGCTCTTTTAGCAATTTCTCCAGCTTTACCTGCTACACTTGGAATATCATCTAATTTTTGAAATTGACTTAATTTACTCAATCCAGGAATATATGGAGCTATTTTTGTTGCCTTAGAGATTGGAATACCGTACTGCACCAAAACAGCAGTAATATCTCCGATTCCAGTTTCTGTTTCAGGTATTTTAAAAAACCCTTCACTAAAAAATTTATCTAATTTTGTTAAAGTATCTGTATCAAAAGCTAAATCTATTCCAGCAAAAGGTATTTGTAACAATCCTTTTGCAATGCTACCAACTGCTTTTGCAGGAGCCTGAAATACTATATCAGTAAAATAATCTGTAAGTGTTGGTGATCCCCTAGGCTGTAGTACTTCTTCGGATGTTGTTTTTCCAAATATATTACCTAAACTACCTGGTTGTAAACTTTCTGAATCTTCTTGGTCCTCGGAGGAATTAAAAATGTTAAAAGTGGCCATAGTACTCCTATGCGTTTTGAGGTAATACTAAATTAACTCCATATTTAACATTAAATTGATTTACATCTTGTTGTGTCTTTATATAGGCAAAATCTTGTAATGCTTCAGAACTACTAGAAATTAATCTAACGATATCATCAGTTATTTCTTTTGGAAGTCTATTTCTTATTTCTTCAAAAGATAATTTTTGAACTGGTTTCATAGGAAATCCACTCACGTTAGTATCAACCACTGTCTCAGTTTTATCTGTTGTTCCATCAGTTGTATCTTCTGTAGTAGAATCCATAATAGACATTCCTCCAGAAGCTTTATTTATTCTCCCACCATTAGCTTTAGGTAGTCTAAATGTTTCAGTTCCTATTTTAATTATAGTTTCATATTTATTAATTAAATTTGGATCTGGTTTAGCTTTAATTTTTTCTGCTGCTAATTTTCTTTTAGCGTCTTCAACTTGAGTTACAGCTTGTTGTAATTGTGGTGCTGTATATTTTCCAGTAGCTTGAGAATAAGCTCTTTCTCTTAAATCTGCTTCTGATAAACCATTATATAGAGGTGTTCCATCATCTCTATAAGTTACTTCATTTCTATCTCTAGCTAAATTAATTTGAGATCTTATTGATTCTTCAATACCCTTCATTTGTGCACTTGAAGCTCCAGCAGATATTTCAGCTTTTTTAATTTCTTTGCTTGTCTCATAGGCTTTTAATACTGCTTCTCTATCAATTTTAGCTCTCTCTTTAATAAGAGGCATAGCTAACTCACCAGCAGCAGCTATTTTAGCATTAATACCACCTGGAACAGCTAAAGCTCTTGCAATAACTAATGCATTTTCTGCAGTAGTTAGTCCCTCATCTTTTAATAATCCTTTTAACATGTCAGCTTCTTTTCTAATATCGCTTCTTGGATCAGTTTCTTTTCCTTCTTTAGTTCTATATCCATTTGTTACTATTTTTGATTCTCTAGAAGGAGCTATATCTTCACTTGAATATTTCTCAGCTTCTGTTCCTGTTGCTCTTGCTAATCTTAGATTTTTAATAGCATCAATTCTTTCTCTAGCAGTCGCATCTGGAGATAAAATTCCTTTTTCTATTAATAATTTTTCATCAGCACTTGGTCCAAAAATACTAGATAAAAATCCTTCGCTTTCATTTCTTTTAATAGGAATAGATTGAATACCTAATTGCTCTCTATTTTGTTGTTGTAAAGCTCTTTGTTGTTCATCAAATATTCTTCTATTTTCTAACATTGGTAATGTTCCTGGTGTTACTGATCCAGCTTGAGCATAACCAATTCTTCCACCCATAGCATAACCATTAATTGGAAGATCAGCATAAGCAGTTTGAAAAGGAGTTAATGGTTGAGCAATATTCCCGAACATATAATTTTGTCTAGGCTCAACATGAGACATGATCCCTGATCCTTGATTAGCTTGACCACCTAGCTTGAACATTGGTCTTTTAAATACGTTATACATTTTTATTTTCCAAATAAACTTCCAAGTCCATAAACAGTCGCCGCTGAAGATAAAGCTTGACTCAATGGACTAGCTTGTTGACTAGCTCCAAGTGGAGTTACTTGTTGTGAATATGGAGCTTGAGGTTGTCCTGCTAATAGTCCAGTTATTCCTGAACCAAGAACAGATAATCTTTGATAAGGTTCTTGATAAGCAAATTGTGCAGCTTGTCTTTGAGCATCCAATACTGCTTGTTGATATGCAAGGTTTGAAGTTCCTGCAGAACCTAACTGTTGAGTAGTCTGAGCATTTAATATTGGTTGCATTTGAGCAAGTGCTTGTTGTTGACTAAATGCAGTTCCCGCTGCTTGTTGTGCAGATTGATATCCTTGTTGTAATAACTGAGCTTGTAATGCTGCTCTATTTTGTAAAGATTGAGCTCCGAATTCTGCTTGTTGAACTCCTTCGCGTCCTCCACCAAATGCTCCAGCTTGTATGGCTTGTGAAGAAATTCCTTGTTGAGCAATTTGTCTTTGTCTGTCGTATTCAGATAAAGTTGTATTAATAACATCTTGTTGATATGGAGACATAAATTGTTGATATGCCTGTGGCCCTGAATATTGTTGAGCTTGTTGTAAATATGGTTGATACCCCGCAATACCCGTTCCTTGACCAGCACCTGTGACTGCTCCTGTAGTTGGATCAAATGTTAATGCACCAAGTCCAGCTTGTGTTGCTGCTTGTTGTTGTGCTGCTTGTGTTAATACGTTTTGTCCAGCAACTTTTGGAGACATTCCCTGTAATTCTGCTGCTGTTGGAGCTTGTCCTGTTTTTTGTGTTAATAAATCTAAATATGTTTGACCTGCCGCTTCTAAATACGGTGCTGGTTTTGATATTGAAATTTGTTCTGTTGCCATTATACTACCTTAGTTTTTTTAACTTTTTTCTCTAAAGATTTCATTAACTTATACATCTTTTGAGCACCCTTGTTAATACTTCCATTTCCAGCACCTCTTACGGCATCGGCTGTAAATACAAATTCGTTCTTACTTAACATAGCAGGAACATCGTCTGCTTTTTCTTTAATTCCAACAGGTATATAACCACCTTTTGCTCTTAAGTCCAACTCAGAAATACCACCCTGATTTTGTCTCATTGGTATTTTATTACCCATAACATAATTCATTCTGCCACCTTTTGCTTTCTGTGTTCTATCATCTATACCATCTTTTGGATCAACATCTATAAAATCTGACATTGAAGAAGATGAACTACTTGTTCCTTGACGTGTAAACATTTGAGGATTTTGTTGTATTAATTTAGATATCATTCCACTAAGTCCACCACCCCCACCACCAATAAACATTCCACCAAGTCCACCACTACCTTCATTCATATTAAATACTAGACCAGATGGCATCGGACCATTAACTGGTTCTGCTACACCACTAGCTCTAACTACGTTTCCAAATAAATAACCTTCTCTTGGTGTAAGTTTAATACTTAATATACCTGATCCATCATCCATCATACCACCACTAGCAGCAGTTGTTCTTATGCCAAAAGAAGAAGGATTTAAATTAGTTTGATATGTATTTGAAAATCTTGATTTTTCTTGATTATAAATTTGTTCATTAAATTCACTTGGAGACAATCCAATTTGATCTGCTTTTTTCTTAGCATCTAAATAACTAGGTATAGCCGATAAAGTTGCAATAACTGCTCTTTTATCTAAACTACCATCTTTATTAGTATACATTGCTTTAATAGCATCGCCTGATAAATTTACAACAGCCTTAGCTCTTGTCTCTAATCCAACATTTGAATCAGGTGAAAATATAGTTTTAAGATCTGTTCCAAATCCTGTTTGTCCTCCTGTTCCTCTAATATTAACTCCAACCTGATCTAAGCTATCTATTCCAGGTGGTGTTTTTGGAGCTCCACCGAATAATTCATATTGACCTAATTGTAAACCAGAAGTTGTTCCAATTGGAGTTGAGTAAGGAACCCCTATAAAACTAGATGCACTTTGTCCTAAAGACGCTGCATCAAATGGGTTTATTCCAGTTTGAAATCCTGCTCCACCTATTCCTCTTGCAAGTTGTCCACCGCCATAAGTGAGTGCTGCAGATTTTAAACTTCCCCCAATACTTCCTGTTCTATCAAAGTTTCCAAGCCCAGCCATACCAGCTGCAAGTAACGGATTGAATGGTGCTACAAATGGAGCTGCTGCTGAAGCAATAGATGCTACTTCATTAGGTATAATATTTCTTACAAATTTTTTAAGGGAACTACCTAATCCGTATTGTTCACGTTCTACTAGGTTTCCTATTCCATATAATTGTCTATTCATCTGTGCTCGCGCTATTGTCATAAATTAATAATAGTTAATAAGGCAGGCGTAAACAACCTGAAAAACAGTAGACTTTACTTGTTTTTATTGGATTCGTCAATCTTTCTCATTTTTATCAACTCATCAATAAACTTACCTCCATAAGAATATTCTCCAACATGAGTAATAAAATCATCAATATAACAATAACATTTTCCACCAATATCTCTCCATTTTTGACAGAATGCAAAGTCTTCTCCATAATATTGATTATTTTCTTGGTCAAACCATGTATCAAAGAAATTCCATAAATTTTCAGTGTCTTTTGCATCACCATTTAATATAGTTGGCTGTTTAATTTTAAGATGAGGATATTTTTCAATCATTTTTAAAATAGTTTCTTTTTTAATAAGCATAAATCCAGTTGGAGCATGTGTCACTTCCATAATACCTTTATTAACAGTTATATTTTGTTGATCTTTTACTTTTATTGGATATGTAAAACCTGATTTAGATAAGTCTTCTACATTGATATTTTTTTGATCTTGAATTCTACCATGTATCTTATTCCAATTAATAGTTTTCATTGGATATGGAATTGAAACAACATCTTTATTAAATTGTAATAACTTAACTACAGAAGATGGATCAAAAGATATATCAGAATCTATAAATAACATATGGGTATACTCTTTTTTATTTAAAAAATTAGCTACGCATAAATTTCTTCCTTGTGTAACTAATGATGATTTTAATAATAAAAAATCTATCACAAGTCCTAATGAATGACCCGTTCCTTGTAATGTTAATAGAGATTCTGTGTAATGGATAGATACTTCAGAATGAACTGGAGTTGCTACTAATAATTTTACCTTTTTAAAATCAAAACCATCTGTTTGTATAATTCTTTGTGGTGTAACTGATTCTATCTTACTTTCTTCTTGTCTAAACCAAATTGGTTTACTTGCGTCTTGCATTAATAGCTCCTTCCAAGAATTTAGTCCATGCATAACCAATTTTATTCCAGTTATAAAATCTATTTGTATAATCTATTTGCATATCTAAATGTTGTCTAATAGATGGATGATCTAAGGTCCCTGCTGCATGTTCAATTGCATATGCAAACTTGTGTGCTAAACTTGTAAATGATTTATCATATGGAACGTAGGTAATAAATTCTGCACCTGTTTCATATAAGGCACCATAGTCGGTTGTGATACAATAAAGACCAGCTGCCATTGCTTCAAGCGCTGATATACAAAATGTTTCTTCCCAGATACTTGGAAAAGCAAAGATATGATATTTATTTAAATTTTCTCTTATGTATTCATGTGGTTTATAACCAATATAATTTACATTAGGTAATGATTTAGCTTGTTCGTATAGATCTTTATATGCATCATCATTAGCTTGTTTAAATGCATCTCCGTATACTTCAGTTGATGAATAAACATCTAAACTAATAAGTGGATTTTTAACAAGTTGCATTGCTGCAAGTATTACATTTAAACCTCTCCAAGGAGTTGGATGAAATATTAATTTAATTGGTTCACCTTTTATATGTCTAGTTCTTGGAACAATAGGTACTACACCATTCTTTATAACAATACATTTTTCAGTTGGTATATCAAAATACATTCTAAATTTCTCATAATTCCAATGTGAGTTAAATACATACCAATCATATTTATTATGATTAGATTTATCTTGAAACCATGGCGCTAAATTAGGTTGGTCGTATGAGTTCTTTTGCCAAAGGATATTTACTTTATTTGGATCTAATGGAACTTTACCTGGAACAGAAGTACATATTTGTACCTGATCAAGTAAATCTTTACTTACATACTTTTCTAAAAACTCAAACTGTAATTCTGTACCACCTCTAGGTTTCATATAAGAGCACCTACCATAACTTTTTTATTTGAAAAAGAAGGTAACGCGTAATGAAATATTTTACTGTCAAAAAATATTATCTTTCCTTTTTCAGGTTCAACTTTAACTTCTTTATCATCTAATTTAAATACAGTAGCTCCATCTGAATTATTTAAATATAATATAAATGAACTTTTTTCAGTTTTTTCATGATTATGTTCTTTTTGATAACCACCTTTAAAATACTCAATAAAATGAATATGTTCTATGTTCTCTAATAAATTATAATTATTTAATATTTTAAATTTTATATTATCTGTAAAAAAATTAATTACATTTTTTGTTTGAAAGCCATCTATGGTTAAGGATTCTAATTCATTTTCAGTATTATGTTTTTTTAAAAAATCAAATAAATCACTACAATATGAAAAAACTTCTTCTTGTATTTTTTTTATAATCATTTTTCACTCATAAATTTCTTAAAGACTTCCAATCCTTTATTAGTTACTCTAACTACAACATCACGACTGATATCATTAGGATCAACGTTTGCTGCTTTTAGTTCTTCTTCGTCTTTATAGATATAACCAGTTTTTTTATTCTTTATTATTGTTACTGTTTCTGTATCTATATGATATTCTTTCTTATCCATATTTTAATTAAATCCCATCGGACATTTTCTTTTAACTTCTTCTGTCTTATTAATAGTTTTCTTTCCCATTCTATAACCCATGAAAAATGAAAAGGCTAAAAATAATACTACTATTGCTGTATGCCAAAAATAAAACATATTAATTTTGTCCGTTTTGATCGTCTCTATTTATTTCTAATATTGCTAATGTAGCACTTATACCAGATACAGAAGAACTTTCAAGTCTTATGGTATCAGTTTCTTCTAATACAATTGGCCCCTTTGCTAGATTACAAATAGTTGGACCAGTTATAGAAGCATATGCTATTTGAAAAACTGTAGATACTGAATCATCATTAATAGATACTTTTAATACTTTACTACCTGATTCATTAGTCACTTGAATGTTTTGAATGATCGCATTAGCATTTG
>Ga0209087_1002465_pt1 | contig 10411 bp, 5 predicted proteins | sample S_130805_EF_Meta_FD_187321 | JGI IMG/M metagenome (GOLD analysis project Ga0209087, IMG submission 187321) | Freshwater microbial communities from Lake Simoncouche, Canada to study carbon cycling - S_130805_EF_MetaG (SPAdes) (version 2) | ecosystem: Environmental > Aquatic > Freshwater > Lake ...
CTTAAATCTATTGAGATATTACCTGGGTCTAATCTTTCTTTGTATCTAGCTCTGTTTATGTTAATTGCGTAAAATGAAGTCATATCAGTACCACCCGCAACGATACCAGCAGCTGAACTACTTAAATATATACTAAAATACGGGTCGGATGAATCTAATAATACATTTTTATATTGATTATAAGTTGCTTTCGTTGGTAAAGTTGAATCATCATTATCTGTAATAGTCGGTGCACCAAATCCGTTTACGTGACCATATGCAATTGAAAATTGAACCTCTGCAGTACCCGATGATGTTAATTCATTATATACATCTAAATAGTATTTACCACTTGTAGATGCAACTTGTGCAGATGATGTATAAGTTGCTTTGGCATCTAATGAACCAGTATCACCACTCCATATTCCAGAAGTTACGATTTCGGTTCTATTAGTTACTTTGTCAATTGTACCAAATTTTTTGTAGATACCATTTGTAATTGTTGTGATATCTGAACTAATTTGTTCACCAGTTCCTAAAAATTGGTTTACGATTCTAACTAATTCGTTAGTATCTACTGGAGTACCTGCGGTGTTTGCTGCACCGGCTAAGTAATTTGATATATTACTTGCTAATAGGGCCCCTCTACTGTCTCTTATTAATGCCATAGTATTTTATTATTGAACGTAAGTTACTGTGATTGGAATAGTTTGTGAACCACCTGTCTCATTACCATAAACTGTAATAGTTGTTCTGATAGTAGAAGTTAATGATGGGTTTGGAATAAATTTGAAAGTTAATCCCTTAGCGATTGCTGCAGTTGCAGATACATCGTCTCCAATAAATACTGGAACTGAACCAACTTCTGATGTTACACCTTCACCAATAATATCACCTGCATTTTTGTTAGATAATACAATTGTATATCCTAAACTTCTATTACCTGCCGGAGATGTAGTTGGAGATAATGCAACCTCACCACTTCTTTGATTAACTGCCAAATTAGGAACTCCAAATTCAACAATTGGAATTCTAGTTGTGTTTTTTGGAAGTGTTACCAATTTATACTTCATTACTTGAGTCTCATCCGGATTGGCTTCTAATACAGGCATATTTTTAATAGCTGCATCATAATAAGCTGAACCTAATGGATGTGCTGGTTCGTAAAGTGTGTAATCAATCTCATCATCTGCTAATGCAAATTGAGTAATGTTTAAACCTTGACCTGCTGCTAATTTTTCTCTACCTTTTTTGGTAAGAATTGCGTCAACGGTTAATTCTGTGTTACTTAAATATCCCATAGTATAATATTATCTTTGTTTATAAATATAATTATTTTAAAAATCCGTTATTCTACTTCTAAAATTGGTTCAGAATTATTTCTACCCGTTCTATTTACAGTTAATGTATTTGGATTAGATACAAATGTTTCAACAGGTTCCGTACCATCCAATGTAGTTGCTTTTGTATTTTTTGAACCTCTAAAGAAACTATTCTCCAATCCTCTTGTTAAATCTGATGTATTTCTATAATGTGTTGGCAAATATCCGTCCAGAGGTTTGACTGCAACTATATCACCACCAACCACAGGTACTATTGATGGTAATCCTGTTTTTGGATTTATAAATGGTTGTATATTTAATTTAGTTTCATTGTAAGTTTGAATGGCCGAAACGTATCCACCACGCGGGTCTCCCAATCCACTTACAGAAGAAGTAACTGCAAATTTGGTAACCATTCTTTCTTTTTGTTCTGTAACCAATTGAACTCTACTTCTTTCCTTTACTCGTCTATTATCTTTGTCAAAATAAGTTCTAATTGTATTGCCATTTTGTGAATAAATACCAAATCCAATGGTTTCATACGCAGTCTGCCCATATGTCTCTATTCCTAAATCTATTTCCGTTGTAATAGTAGGTTCCTCTAATCCCACATCTATTATTACTTCTTGTTGATATGATTCTGCATTTGTAATTGTAGTGTCTGTATTTTCGATTAAACCATCATTTTGATATGAATCTGCGATTAAATTTTCTGAAAGGTTTGCATCTACTACACTATCATATTGATTATTTTCACCAATTAAGTTTTCGGATAAATCGGCATTTACTAATGCATCATATTGATTATTTTCAGAAGTCAATGTAGTTGTATCCTCATAATGTATCGTTACATCTTGCTGATACTCATCACCTATTGGTTCTTTTTGTGCAATCTTACTTCTTTCTAATATATGTGGTTCAATTAATAAACCAGTAGTTGCTTTAACTCTTGCCGGCAACATTTTCTTAATATCTTCAAACATAGATTTCTCATATAGTTTGATTAAGTTAATGTATGCGTATATATCTCTACCATCAAATCTTTGGAAATAATAATTTCTTAAAGTATCTAAACTTTTATAATTCGATTTAGTTCTGTCAGCCGGGTCACCAATATAGTTATCCAAATTTAATCCACCCAATGATTTTGCAATATCAATATTCAATTCCTTTGTAGGAGAGAAAAATAAACCAACTCTATTAGAATCTGTTGGAGCTTGGTCGAATGCTTTTTTAGTTGCTCTATTTTTTGATGATAAATCAACTCCACCACTTACATCATTACCATTAAAATCCGTTTGAGATTCAAATCTAACTTTATTTGTAGAATATCTGCCACCACCCAAATCTGGAATTTCTAATACAATCGTTCTGTCTATTACTTCGAAGTTATATGGATATGTTGTAACTGATGTAAATCCTGTTGCAGATGCTGAATATATTGTATAAGGATTTTCTGATTTTATTGCATCAAAATTTATAGAACCGGTTTCTTCTAAAATATTTCTAGTCAATTGTAATGAACTGGATGGGTTTAATTGTATTGACGGATAATATATGTTAGTATCAACGTTTATTAATGATTGTGATACTGCTAAATTTTTAGGATATTCAAAATCCAATCTAAAATGTAATTCATCGGTTGAACCATATATATCATTACCATTAATCATTTCTGGAAACGAAACGTGTTCATAAAATCTTTGAGTATCCAATTGGCTAGACCACATACGGAATTCATCAACACTACCAGAATAATTTCCACCAAATTTAATCGAATTACCATTATTCCAATTTGTTACAACGGATGATGTTGTTACCGAATCTTGAAATATAGTTCTATCTTTATTTGATTGTCTTACATCCAACTTTAATCCATTAGAACCACTACTCACCGATACACCAAAAAATTGGTCGTTGAATATTGGTAACAAAGATGATGTTAAACTATTTGTAGTATTATAATTAAATGCAACATATCCAAAATTATTATCAGATAATGAAGCAGTTAATGACACATTCCACCCACTTCCAGATACCAATGTGTAATTAACATTATCATATGGTTTGATAAAAAACTCAATTGTATTCGGCCTTAAACTTGATGTATTATTAGTTAAACCCCAACCCATATGAATTGAAGAAGTTCTGTTCATCTTCAATGCAGTGGTGATATTATCAAACTCCAATTTACTCTTTGTAGTTTCCGTTACTTCTGGCCCTCCAAATTCTAAAATTGAAAGGTTTGATGATGGAATACCATAACATGCCATTATTGCATAAACACCTCTTCTAGTTCCTTTGTGTTTTAATAAGTAAGGTAAGTTATTTACAATTCTTCTCCAAATTTCATAGGTTCTTTTCTTTGCAGGATTTGATGGAACTAACCTACCATTTTTATCATAAGTTGGTTTATATTGTTGATTACCATCGGAATCCATACCAAATACATAATTCCAAAGTTGTGAATCTGCAGATAGATTTTTAGCATCCCAGTTAAATGATTTTAAAACATCAAATAATAATTTATCCGATATTCCGTTTGTTGATTTATAACCCAGCCCTCTACTTTTTTCTATTGATTTTGTATAATAATAGATGTTGTCAAAATGTTGACCTATCATTGAGAAAAATAATAATAAACTTTGGTTTTCGGTATTATTTACAATATATTGTGGTATATTATTTAATACATAGTTTGAATTATTAATATCAAATGATTCAGCAACTTCTATTATATCGGTATACCAACTTTCAACAACAACGTTAGTCGAAATCAATCTAACGTTACCATTGTGTGGCCATGACATCGATGACGATGTATATAAGAATTTTTCAAATCCATCAAATCCTTGTATCAATTGTTCTTTCTTAATACCTTGTCTTTCTATTTCTTTGGCCGATTGTAATGTCGATGACCAAGATGCGGTCTCTGCATTCTTAATCAAATCTTCGTATACTTCAATTAATTGGACTTTATATACAAAATTATCAACTCTTTCTTTCGCAGAACTAAAATGTACAAAATTATCCCAAATATATTCGGAATCATTTACATATTGTATGTTTAAATCATCCGTATTAACTAATGAAGAACTTAAATATTGAGCTATTAAATTAGACGATGATGATACCGGTGCATTTAATATTAGGTCATCCAATGATTCATATCCCGTAGATTTTCCTACAACAAAATCAACATCTACACTAAAATTAGGCCCCTTAATTGGTGGACAATTTATTCCGTCTTGTTGAGATAAAACAATTGTTTCAATTAATGGGTTAGTTAATAATTTAGTAATCCAAAGAGTTGAATTTTCGGTTATGTTTGCCGGTAGTGGTGAGTATAATTTTAATATTAAAGATTCAACTTCTTTACTAACTATTGTATTACCCAACTCATCGGTTGTCTTATCCGATAGAGTAAAGTTATCCTCTTCCCATGATGAAACTATTATTTGTTCATCATTACCAAAGTTTGCAAGATGTGTTAGATATTTACTTTCCTTCTCTGGTTCGGTGAATTTTAAGTTTTCAACGAATGCATCAAATAAAGTCTTTTTAAGTATATCTTCATCCAATCTTATACTTGATAATAACAATGATGTTTTTATTTCGTATTCATTACCAACTAATTCAACTGCACCACTTCTATTATATGGTTTTAAAATGATAGTTACATTATCACTACCAGTCCATGTTGTAAATTTGTTAGATAAATCTTTTAAATTTATTTTAATTTTACCATTTGCAGGTAATGATTTAAATAATTGAATTCTACTTTTATCCTTTGCAATTAAATCAATATCAACTGAGGAAGCTGCGAATGAATTCCATTCTACATCATATTCTAAATTAAAATCTGAAAATGAAGGAACATCTATATTATCAGGAAATATAATTTGAGTAATTGATGGAAAATCATTTACACTATTAAAATTAACAATGATATCCGTTTTATTTCCTGTACCATACGCATCACTATATGGAACTATAATCAGTTTTTTACTACCATATACACCTGCAAAATCTTTTTTAAATGATAAGTCAATAAATCCCTTAGTTGCAGGAACTCTTATTTTACTATTTGTATTTAAATAAAAATCAACAAAATCAGTATTAGATGAATTAAATGGTATATTAACTATTGTATCTAAATCAGAATCTTTTACATTATAGTCGTATTTTGTACTTGTAATAGATACTATTGGTTGTGCAGCTAGTATAGTTTTTTCCATTACAACCGACACCGCAAATCCACCCGTTAATAATTCAGTAGCTGGTATTGATATAAATTTGTCACCAACTGTCCACTTTGAAACATCTTTCGAATTTTTCTCTGCAACTTGTCTATTTGCATAAAATATTTTTAAAATTTTATAATTACTCGGAAGTGTTCCTTCTACATAAATTTGTAAAGTTGAATTTGTAAGATTTGATTTTAACGTATTTTTACCATCTGTATTATAATCGGCCAAACTTATGGTATCGGTAGATATAATAGTATCACCAGAAATTATCTGATATTTTAATTTTAATAAATCACCAACTTCATTTTGTAAATTAGATGCAAATACAAACTCATAATTAACTAAATAATCCGCAGTCAATGGTTCAACGGCCGTTTGCTCAATAGGTGGAACTGGAACAAATCCAATCTCACCTCCGGTATTTATACCACCATACCCCAATCCTATTTCTTCTGTACTTTCGACCATTTATTGTTTTTTATAAATATTTTTATTTTTTATTTTGCTCTACCTCTCTCTGGACGATAACCACCACCAGTATCGAGCCCATCGGGGTTATTGTTACCACCACCACCACTATTTCCTCCTCCTCCACCATCACCACTTCCTCCACCACCAATCGGTGATACATATCCACATGTTGGTGAATTTGATGCAATCAATGATTCATATGAACCACCACTTCCATCTGCATATTTTCCATACTGGTCATATCCTTTACATAATGTTGAAAGTAACACACCTTTTGTTGGATAAATTATTCCTAAATTGGAATCATCAAATACTGCAACTGAACCTGTTGGTGAATAAACATTTACTTTAGTTTCTGTAAATGTAGAAAACGATTCTAAATTATTTTGTATTTTTTTTATTAATTCTGTGATTGCAAATTCTTTTGGTAATTGTTTTACTTCAATACCTCGTCTTTTCAATACTTTTGAATTGATGTCAATACAACTATTTAAAATCTTTTGAATTTCAGATAACATCACATTGTAATCATATACTTCAAAATCATCAAATCTAATTTCAGATTGTTTTCCGAAAGTGGATGCACCAACATTATAATATTTGTTAGTTAAATAATATTTCACAGATAATTTAAAATCTTCAAATATTTTTGTTCTAAAATTATCAAATTTACTTAACCCAAAATCCTTTTTTAAAACTGCAAAAAAGTCTCTACCAAATTTAGTTTCTAAATACGAATCTATTTTAGTTAAAAAAGAATTTTCATATGCATTTAAAGAATCTAATATAGAAGTTTTATAATATAAAAAATCTTTATTTAAACTTTTAAGATTTTTAAATTGTGTAGTAGTTACTGAATTGATATTAGAATCTTTGGTTTTTAAAGGTAAAATTCTTATTTCATTTCTAGATGGTGAAACTTCTTGTATCCAAACTCTTGTTAATTCATTTTCACTACCTACTTTTTGTTTTACAAAGTTTATATTAACTTTAAGAATACCATTTGTAAATCCTAAATCATTTAATAATTTTTCAATATTGATTGCAAGTTCTTTCTGTCCACCTTTGTTTGTAATGTTATAAAGATAGTTTTGAATGTCACTTTTTTTAATATATGCAACATTACTTCCAGACTTTTGTGATAATAGATTATTATTGATATCATAAACCGATACTTCCATAACATCATATTTACTCACACCGAAATCGGATTTCTCTATTTCATTTTTGGATAGTATAAATAAATCTTTATCATCAATAAACTTTCCTTCATTGGTTGAGTTATTGTTGATTAAATCTAAGTTTGTATATTTTTTAATACTCATAATCTATTAGTATGATTTAGGATGTGCAATCTTTAATTCGGTTTTAAATGACTTAGTTTCGGATGTACCATCTGCTCTCTGTACTGTTATATTAAGTGAACCATTGTATACAATAGTTTTGTCTCTCTTACCATAACTTGTATTTTGTGGTGTGGCCACAAATACAATCTCTTCAGTTGCACCTGGAGATATTTTGAAATCCGTTTTAGGAATTCTAAACCATCTTTGGTCTCTATCCCAAGTTACACCTATTTTAATAGTTACTGGTTCTAAATCATTATTTATTATTTTCAAATTCGTACCATTAATCCACTCTTTTGCATCATCTCTTGCATTCTTAATCTTATAAGACATTACCGGGTCAGTTGCAGAACCTTTTGGTGTAAAGTTTGTAGTTACTATTTTATTTATTATAGTACCACCTTGACCTTGTGCAGTAGTTTCTAAATCTTTTTGTTGTCTTACTGCACCTAATTGAGCTTGTAAACCTTCAATGATTGCGTTCAATGAATTTATCTGTTGAATTAGTGCTTCAATTTGTGCTTTAAATCCTGTTTTTTGTGATTGTAACGATGCTCTTAAAATACTTTCATCAACTGACTTTTGTAATGATGTAGAAATTTGACTTGCAAAGTCCTCAATCGTTGCATTTAAAGTTTCAATTTGATTAACCAATAAATCATTGGTTTGTTCAATACTTAATCTGTTATTTATTTCAGTTTGAACCTGTGATTCTAATGTAGATATTGTAGAATTAAGAACTACTATATTATCATTTAATTTTCTAACTTGTTTTCTTAAATCTTCATTTTCTACAACCTTTTCATTATATACTGGTCTTGGAACTAAATCTAAGTTTATATTTGGTATATTTGGTAATAACTCTTTAACTTCAACATCAACAGCCTTTATTAATTCTTCCGTATCATATTTGTCTTTTGTTAAACCTTTGAATACCAATGATGATGCAACATTTGAATCGTCTACCACATTAACTCCATATTCATTTCTACTAATAGCAGCAGAACCGGAGACACTTAAAATGGATTCCAATTTTTTGTCTTTTTCTTCTTGTAACTTTATCGATATTGCTTCTAAATTAGTCATTTATTAAACTATTTCAAATATTAATTTTTCATCTATAATAGTAGATATTCCACCTTCTACTATTTCTAATTTTAATAAATAAGTTCTATTGATTGGTAATGTATTTAAATCCATTATAAAATAATTTGAAATAGAATCACAACTTACTTTAGTATATTGGCCAAATGGAAATACGATTTCACCAGTTTTATAATCTTCCAATTGATAATATGTAGTGATTGGCAAGTATTTTGTTTGGTCGTATGCAAATGTTGTTCCAAAAGATTTTAAAGGAAACATATCTCTACCTTTAACTCTAACTTTTACTTTTTGATTTTGTGGATATTCTTTTTTCAAATTAGAAATAATAACTTTATAATCACTATCTGAGGCTGAACCTGTTACGGGTGATAATCCTGTTGTTACAAAAGATTGGTCATTCCAAACCAATTCTAATTTTGGTTCATATATTGTATTTGTTTCTTTTGAAAAGAACTTTAATACACCATAGTCCGTTGTGTCGGTATATAGTGATGCCGATGTGTGGTGGTGTAATATGATGCCATCATTGGTTAATCTATTTGAACCACTAATCCATAGTTTTACAATGTTTGTTACATCCATTCTAATATCATCTGGTTCATTACTGAATGATTGTGATGCCATTGATGCACTATACCATAAACCACCACCTCCATTTAATATAGAAGATGTATCCGTTTGAGCAGGATAAGAACCTGATATGTCTTGCCACTTCGAAGAACCATTCAAATAATACCAACTTACACCATCCGATGTTATATTGTCAAATTTAGTGCCAGTTCCCATTTTCCAACTTCCAGATACAGCATTTGCATATAATGTATATTCTAAAGGTATTTCTTCTGAATTTGCTGATTTAAGATTTAAGAAAACGGAATAACTTCCTGTTCCTATATTTTCTACAATTGATTGTGAAACTTGTGTTGTATTAAACTTAATTAAAGTTCTAGCAATATCCATAGCAGAAGCTACTTCGTTAGAACCATAATAAAGTTTACCTACTTCTAATATCTCATCTCTACCTGCGTTTTGTTCAGGTTGTTGAAGATATATACTTGCGTCAAATGACGATGTGAAAAATTTATGCATTATAAAGCCCTCCCTTTTATGTCTTTTGTTGGATACTTAACTTCGAATACACATGGGTCTAACGATGGATATACAATCTTACCTTTAGTTGCTTCATCTATGTTGTATCTATTTGTTGAATAATTTCCGTCTCCACCACATAAATTTGAAATCTTTACCGATGGAACACTCATAACACCTTCTATATTTGCAAGTATTAATTCCATTTCTGAAATATTAATCGGTTTGTTAAATGTCCAATTATCTATTTCAAAATATCTTTGAATTTCTGCTAAACAATTTGTAAGAACTTCTCTTTTATTATAATTTGAATACGCTATAATTTCAAAATCTACTCCAATGTTTACTATAAATCCATTCATAATATTAACACCATCGGTTAACATTCTATATTCTCCTAAATAAGTTTTAAGATTTTGTTTAACTGCCTGATTTAAATTGGTTAGTTTTTTATTATTATCATATCCCAAAACATACATATTAATTGCAAATGGATTATTTACTTCACCAATGGATGTATTTTTTTGAGTAAGATATTTAACTAATTCTTTTTGAATATCTTGTTTTGATAATCCTTTAATAGATTCTACCAAATTAGCAAATTCCGTAATATTTTTAGGATTTGCAAGTATTGATGCGGGACTATTATTATCAATTTCACCATCCTGACTCACATATACTTTTGCAATACTTCCGTATCTTTCCGGCATTGACATTGCTTTTACTATGTAATCTTGCTTAGTTACTGCTCTATTTTGAGAACCAAATGTTGCTAATGCATTTTGTCTAATTTCTTCAATTGATTCCGAATCTCTACCACCAGTTGCAGCTTCTAAGTTTTCAACTG
>Ga0209087_1002469_pt1 | contig 10402 bp, 8 predicted proteins | sample S_130805_EF_Meta_FD_187321 | JGI IMG/M metagenome (GOLD analysis project Ga0209087, IMG submission 187321) | Freshwater microbial communities from Lake Simoncouche, Canada to study carbon cycling - S_130805_EF_MetaG (SPAdes) (version 2) | ecosystem: Environmental > Aquatic > Freshwater > Lake ...
ACCAACCATAACACCAACAAATAGCATAACACCAACAAATAGCATAACACCAACCAGAACAATTACACCAACCATAACACCAACAAATAGCATAACACCTACCAATACAATAACACCAACTGTGACAAAATCTCCAATACCAACTACTGTATCAGTTAGTTATCTTGTAGTTGGTGGTGGTGGTGGTGGTGGGAATTCACAAAATACAGATCCAGCTGGAGGTGGTGGCGCTGGTGATATAAAAATAAATACTATAACATTAAATAAAGGAACAACATATACAATTATAGCGGGTACTTATGGAATAGGAGCGCCTAACGATACCTCGGCAGGTGGTATAGGAGGTCCTTCTAGTATTTCTGGAAGTGGATTAGCAACAATTAATTCAATTGGTGGTGGTGGTGGTGGTACTAGCAGTATACCACCAAGTAGTGGAGGATCAGGTGGTGGTGGTAGTACTGGTGGACCAACTCAGAGTGGTCGGATTGGTGCTGCTAGTACACCTGGTTCATTTGGTAATTCTGGTGGCGATGGTCTATATAGTGGCCAATACCCTGGTGGTGGTGGTGGTGGTGCTGGTGGTGTTGGTGGAAGCGCAACCTCTACTACAGCTGGTGATGGTGGAAGTGGAGTTTCCTCAGCAATACAAACAAATAGTTCTTTATTTTATGCTGCTGGTGGTGGTGGTGGAAATAGTTCTAATGCTTCAACAAGAGGAATAGGAGGTTCAGGTATTGGTGGTAATGGTGGTGGGTCTACTAGTAGATTTGAACCAACTGATGGGGCTGCTTATACTGGTTCTGGTGGTGGTGGTGGTGGTTATTTACCTGGCTCACTTGGTGCAAATGGTGGTAGCGGTGTAGTTATTCTTAGAATATTTGATACTGTTGCAGATGCAACAACAAATGGTGTAAAAACAACTTATGCTGGCTACAAAGTATATACTTTTACTGGAAATGGTACAATAATATTTAATTAAATTAATTATGGGATATTTTGCAAAACTTGATGAAAATAATTATGTAATTGAAATACATTCAGTTATGAATAAAGATTTCACTATAAATGGTATTGAAGATGAAAGTATTGGTATTAATTTTTTAAATACCATTTTAAATATAAATGCAACTTGGAAACAAACTTCTTATAACACAAGAGGTGGTATTCATTATACTAATCGATTATTAAGCCTTGATCAAACCAAAGCATTTAGAAAAAACTGTGCTGGAATAGGCTACTACTATGATAGCATAAGGGATGCATTTATTCCACCAAAACCATACCCAAGCTGGATATTGGATGAATTTAGTTGCTTATGGAATTCACCAATACCTTATCCAGATATGGCAAATATACCAGAACCATACAAAATATACAACAGATATTTTTGGAATGAAGATATTATAAACTGGGAATTACAGAAACCATTTAATAGTTGGTTATTAAATCAGGATAATTATTATATCTCACCAATACCCTACCCAAATGATGGAAATAAGTATTATTGGAATGAAGATATATTAAACTGGGATTTAATAATTTAATTATTTATTTTATATAAAAAAAAACTATATATTTTATATAACATAAATAATATGAACAAAATTTTCAATCAAATTGCATCTTACAGAGATTATTTATTGGAATCAACCATACAGGATATGATTTCAAATGCAAAAAAGTAATTAAAATATGACAAAAACTAAAAAAATTCTAATTCATTTACCAGCATATAGAGAACCAGAATTAATCCCAACAATTAAAAATGCCTTAGAAAATGCAGATAAACCAAAAAATTTAGTTTTTGGTATTTGTAGGCAATATCATCCTGATGACCAATTTGATAATTTAGATGAATTTAGGAAGGACAAGAGATTTAAGATATATGATATGCCATATACAGAGGCAAAAGGACTGCCTTATGCAAGAGCAATTATAAATGAAAAATTATTAACAGATGAAGATTTTGTTCTTCAATTAGATGCTCATCATAGATTTACAAAAGGATGGGACACAACATTATTAACTTGGTATGCAGACTTGGTTAAAGAGGGTTATAATCCCCTAATTTGCGGTTATCTACCATATTATGATCCATTCAATGATCCAGAAAAAAGAGTTATGGAACCTTGGTTATCTGAGGCTGCAAGTTTTTACCCCCATGGTACAATTTTCATTAGGCCAACAGGTGTACCAAATTGGCAGAGTTTAACAAAACCATACCCTGCAAGATTTCTTAGTGGTCATTTTGCATTTGGACCAAACAAATGGGCAAAAGATGTAAAGCATGACCCAGACATATATTTTAGTGGTGAGGAATTAAATTTGACTGTTCGTAGTTTCACTCATGGATATGATTTATTTCACCCTAATAAGGTTGTCATTTGGCATGCAACTATGAGGGAAGAGAGGAGTGGTAAACTTGTTTGGGATGATCAAAGCAAACGTAATGATAATATGTGGTGGAAGCAACAAGATATTGGTCGCTCAAAGATAAGGCAATTATTAAGAACAGAAGATAATGGTTTTGATTTAACAGGATATGATTTAGGAACAGTTAGAACACTTAGGGATTATGAAAAGTATGCTGGAATACATTTTAAGAAGAAATCATTTCAAAAATACACAAAAGATAATAGGTTTCCACCAAATCCAGTCATAGAAGATGAGAAAGAATGGGAGGATTCATTTATGTATTCATTTTATCATTTAGTTAATATTGATAGAAATCAATTACCAGCTAATGATTATAAGAGTATATTGGTTGCATTTGATGATGAGAATGGTGTTGGTATTGATAGTAAATTTATTGATGATTATAGATTAAAAAACTTTTTAGAGAATGGATTGCCTATTCACTATGAGGAAATGTTTATGACAGATAAAACCCCAAGTAGAGTTGTATTTTGGGGATTAAGTGAAACCCGTGGTTGGGCTGAAAGAGTTGAAATGAAATTAAAATGAGTAAATTTGTTGAGTTATTGAAATGTTGTGATGATTTTAAAAAAACAACATACTATTGGGATCACACACCATTAACCCCTAATGAAAATAGTATAAGAAATTACCCTGCACCTTGGATAATTAAAACTATTGAGATGTTAAAAATAATTGGCGGTAAAGTTGTTGTTGAGATAGGTTCAACAAGAAGAGAGTTAAGTCAATTATGTATTGATTATCATAATCATTCAATGAATTTAGAAAGTAAAGATGCTCCACCATGTTGCCAAGATGGGCATTCAACTTACTTTTGGGTTAGAGAGGGGTTTGAAGTACATACAGTTGATATTGATGAAAATTGTAGAACACAAATTGAAAATTCATACAAATACCACATAAAAGAAGAAATTCCAAAAAACTTACACATGCACATACCCCAAGATGGTATTGAGTTTTTTAAAAATTTTGATAAAAAAATTGACTTACTATATTTGGATGGTTGGGATGTTGGTACGCATGAATATGCTGAAAGGCATTTAGATGCTTTTTTAGCAGCTCAAGATAAATTATCTGATTTACACATAATATCAATTGATGATACTGATGTTAATACTGAAATGGCTGGTAAAGATAAATATTTAACACCTTATTTACTTGAAAATGGTTACATTAAAATTCTATGGGGGAGACAAACAGTTTTTACAAAAAATGTTATTTAATAAAATTTGTTAGAAAAAAAATAATATGGAACAAGATATAGAAAAATTGTTATTAAATTCTAAAGACACACTTTTAGGTTATAAGAAAACATTAAATATTATAAATGAATTAAATAGTGTTAAACATTTGGAGGGTAATACTGCTGAAATTGGTGTTTATGAAGGACACACTTCTAAAATTATACATACAATTATGAATGATAGAATTCATTATGCTTATGATACTTTCAATGGGATAGTAGGTAGTGATGAAAATATAGATTATCATAAAGATGGTGAATTTAAATGTCCTATAGATATTGTTAAATCAAATATAAATATGGACAATGTTGTATATAAGATTGGGTTATTTCCAGAAACATTTCAAGAGAGTTTAGATAAATTTATTTTTATTCATTCAGATACTGATACTTATTTTGGAACAAAAGCCACATTAGAAATTTTCCCACAATTAATGGTTAGTGGTGGTAAAATAGTATTTGATGATTATCAGTGGAAAAATTGTCCTGGTGTTGAAAAAGCAATTATAGAATTTATGATGTCAAATAATGATTTTACATATAAAATTTATGACAATAGTTATTATTGCCCATATGGTACACATTCACCAATAAATCAATGTGTTTTAACTAAAAATTAATTTAAATATAAGTAATATAAATATGGTTGATATAAAAAAAGTGGTAATAACACTAACAACAGTTGCAGAAAGATTATCAGACACAAAATACGGTGAAAATGGAATAATATCTTGTATTAAATCTCTACAAAATCAAAGTTATACTGATTTTGAAATACATTTTAATATACCTTATATTTCTGCATATTCTATGGAGAAGTATGTAATTCCAGATTGGTTACACCAATTTGATAAAGTGAAAATATTCAGAATGGATGATTTGGGTGCAGCCACAAAAATAATACCAACAATTGAAAGAATAACAAATCCAGAAACTATTATTATAGTTTGTGATGATGATCTTGTTTATCATGAAGATATGGTAAAAGAACATGTTAAAAATCAATCAGAAAGAGATTGTGCTTTTGGTTATGATTCATTGGGGACTGATGAGCCTAAATTTAACGACGTAAGAGACTATTTTGTCGTCTCAGTTCCTTTTGAAATGAGTGGAAAAATTATGCAACATTATAAAACAGTTTCATATAAAAGAAGATATTTTGAAGATGATTTTTTTACAGAATTTATAGGTAAAACAAAATCAGATGATATTTTATTATCAGCATATATGAATAAACAAGGGATAAAAAAAATAGTAATGCCATATGAAAATGAAGCAAAATTAGAAACATTAGAAGAATGGCGAGGAAAGGGTGGTGTAACAACCTTTCCGGTATTGAGACACGCCCATCATGATTTGGGGGATGGGTGTAGAGACCCAAGATGCGTAGAAATACAAGTACCTTTTTTTGTACCTGAAGAATTTAAAATAAAACAATATATTTAAAATATGGATTTAATTTCTAAAACGCTACATCATATAGGTAAAAACTATACTGATATAAAAGTAATCCAAATTGGAGCAATGGATGGTATTTCTTTTGATTACACTAGGAGTTTTTTGGATATATATAATTGGGAGGCTTTATTAGTTGAACCAATACCAGAAATTTTCAAAGAATTAAAAGAAAATTTTAAAGATAGAAAAAACTATACCTTTGAACAATCAGCAATAACTGAAAATGATGGTGAGGTTGATATGCTAACAGTTCCTTTTGCTACTATTGAAAAAGAAAATTTACATCCTGGTTATAAAGGCATGAGTGCTTTATACCCATTAAAAAATGGGTTTGGTAGCAATTATTCAAGAGATATTTTTGTTAGAGACACTTTAGCAGTAAAAATAAAAGTAAATTCATTAAGTTTTAACTCTTTATTATCAAAGCATAAAATTGATGATTTTGATATACTAATATGTGATGCTGAAGGTTATGATTATAAAATTTTCAAACAAATTGATTTAAAAAAATATAACTTAAAATTCATTAGATTAGAGTATATAAATTTATCAGAAGATGAACAAGAATCAATAAAAGAAATATTTTTAAAAAACAATTATACTTTTGAAATAAATGGTCAAGATATAGATGCTGTTTACAATGATGTTTACAATGAAATTGAATTTGGTTCTTCCAAAACATTAATAGATGTTAAGAAACAATTTGATGAATTAAGTAGAGATGATAAAAATAAATTTTTTAAAAAAATAATTGATAGCAAAAAGGTTTATTTAAATAAATTTGATGTTAATAATAATTTAACAATAGTTACAGGTCTTTGGAATATAGGCAGAGAGGGTAGAGATTTTCAACATTACATTGATAATTTTAAATTATTTTTAGATATTCCACAAAATTTATTTATATATATTGAATCAAAATATGAATATCTTGTTTGGGAAAAAAGAGATAAAAGTAATACATTTGTTAAAACTTATGAATTGTCAGATGTTAAAAACATATATGACCCCCACTGGGATAAGACCCAAGAAATTAGAAATAATAAAAATTGGGTAAATCAAGCTGGTTGGTTAGAATCTTCACCCCAAGCATCATTAGAATGGTATAACGCAATTGTACAGTCTAAAATGTTTATGTTACATGATGCTACTATATGGAATCCTTTTGATTGTGAGTATTTTTTTTGGTTAGATGCTGGTATAACAAATACTGTTCCATATTCACATTTAACAGAAAACAATGTTTTAGATATTTTACCTAAATACGGGAATCCTTTTTTATTTTTAAGTTACCCATATGAAGCAAATAATGAAATTCATGGATTTGAAATAAAGGCTATGAATATGTATTCTGGGGAAGATGTTAAATATGTTTGTAGGGGTGGTTTATTTGGGGGTCACAAGGATCAAATAAAAGAAGCTAATTCAACATATTACTCATTATTGCAAAAAACTTTAAACTCTGGTTATATGGGCACAGAAGAAAGTTTATTTACAATAATGTCATACAATGAACCAGATTTATATAAAAGATATGAATTAGATGGTAATGGATTAATTGTTAAATTTACCCAAGCATTAGTTGATAATAATGTTAAATTAGCAGAAGTTATAAAACCTAAAATGGGTAATGTTGTAAAAGTTACTGATAAAGATGTTTCATCATATAAAACAAATTTATATATGTTAACTTTTAATTTTCCAAAACAAATTTTACACACCATAAAATCAATGGAAAAAACCCCAGAATGGTTAACAAAACCAAATTTGGTGTTATTAGATAATTCAACAAATGATGAAGCAAGGAATGAGAATATGCAAATTGCTAAAAAATACAATTTTGAATATATCAATTTAGGTGGTAATACAGGTATATGTGGTGGAAGACAAGCAGCCGCAGAGCATTTTCATAATTCAGATGCTGATTTTATGTTTTTCTTTGAGGATGATATGACTGTAAATCCCCCAGAAATGATTGGGGAAGTATGTAGAAATGGGTTTAGGAAATATGTTCCTAACTTGTATAATATTTTACATAAGATTATGTTAAAAGATGGTTTTGACTTTGTTAAATTAACATTTACTGAAGTTTATTTTGACAATGATAAACAATGTTCTTGGTATAATGTACCACAAGTTGTTCGTTCAAAATATTGGCCAAATTATGATAAACTACCTGTAACTGGTTTAGACCCAAATGCCCCATTAACAAATTTTAAAAATATAAGAGTGATGGATGGTGTTTCTTATATAGATGGTGAGATTTATTATGCAAATTGGCCAATGATTGTTAGCAAAGCTGGTAATAAAAAAATGTTTATAGATACAAAGTGGGGGCATCCATATGAACAAACATGGATGTCACATATGTATCAAATGACATTAGAGGGTAATTTAAAGCCAGCAATATTATTGGCTGCACCAATATGGCATGATAGAATTATGCATTATACACCAGAAGAGAGAAGGGAAAATTAATATTTAATTTTTTGTATAAACGCTTATTATTTTATTAAAAATATATATGAAAATATTTGTTCAAATTGCAAGTTATCGTGACCCCGAATTAGTTAAAACCATTGAGGATATTCTGGATAAGGCAAAGAAGCCAAAGAACCTTGTTTTTGCCATTGCAAGGCAATATGCTGATGAGGATGGTTTTGATAATCTTGATAAATGGAGAAAAGATAAAAGATTTAAAATCTTGGATATTCCATATAATGAATCTGAGGGTGCTTGTTGGGCAAGAAATTTACTTCAGCAATTATATAATGATGAGGAATATACCCTTCAACTTGATTCACATATGCGTTTTAATCAAGATTGGGATGATACATTAATAAAAATAATTAAGGGCTTGCAGAAAGATGGTTATAAGAAGCCTTTATTAACTTCCTATGCTTGTTCTTATGAACCAACAAATGATCCAGCAGGAAGGGTGCAAGACCCTTGGAGGATGGTTTTTGATAGGTTTGCACCAGAGGGTAATGTCTTCTTTATGCCAGAAACAATTGATGAATGGAAAACATTAAAGAAGCCAATCCCAGCAAGATTTTATTCGGCACATTATTGCTTTACATTAGGGCAATTTGCCAAGGAGGTTCAACATAATCCAGAATATTATTTTCATGGTGAGGAGATTTCAATTGCAGTTAGAGCTTATACTTGGGGATATGATTTATTTCATCCACATATTCCAATCATATATCATGAATATACAAGGAAGGGAAAGGTTAAACAATGGGATGATGATAAGGAATGGGTTAAACGTAATGATAGGGCACATTATCTAAATAAAAGATTGTTTGGGGTTGATGGTGTTCAACAAGAAGGTCATGATGGATTATATGGTTTTGGTCCAGTTAGAACATTAAGGGATTATGAGAAATATGCTGGCATTCATTTTTCCAAACGTGCTGTTCAACAATGGACAATTGATAAGAAGAATCCCCCAGTTAAGGAGGAATATAAGACAGAGGAAGAATGGGAGAATAGTTTTTCAATTATATTTAGGCATTGCATTGATGTCCAATATGATTCAGTTCCAGAAAAGGATTATGAATATTGGGTGGTTGCATTCCATGATGAGAATGATAAAACTTTATATAGAAAAGATGCAGATATTAATGAGATAAATTCAATGATGAATGACCCAGATAAGTATTGCAAAATATGGAGAGATTTCCAAACAACAAAGCAGCCAAAGTATTGGGTTGTTTGGCCATATTCAAAATCAAAAGGCTGGTGTGATAGGATTACAGGGCAACTTAATATTGGTTAAAAATCATTTTATGTGATATTTATTTATATGAATTTGCAAGAAGAGATTTTTAGAATTAAAAAAATAATGGTCATTTCCGAAGAAGATGAGGCAAATGATTTACCAGAAAAACCAGATAGCCACTTATTTAATGATAGGTGGCTATCTCAATTGGATACAGATGGTGAATATGTTACCTTATATCATTTTGGACCTTCCAATTTAGAATATTTAGATCCCCTTAAATTTGGTGAGAATAGTTATACCAGTTCAGAACAATGGTGGGGTAAGAAAAGAATATTCTTTTATACAAATTTAGACCAGAAGGAAAGAATTGTTTCTGGCACATTATATGATGTAGATGTTAAATTAAGCGACTTATACCCATTCAACACTGACCCCCTAAATTTGTATGATATTGCAGCAAAACGTTATGGTAGTGATAATGTACCATATCAGATGCAGGTCATTTATATGTCAAGTATGCTTGAAAAAATGGGATACAAAGGAATGATGTATAAATGGCATGATGGTTCTTTGCTTGTAGTTGTGTGGGAAAAGATTGGGGGGCTTAAATCAAAAGAAGAAAAGAAAGAATACAAATTACCAACAAGTGATATGATTGGTTATCCAATAGAAAATGGATTAAGCACCAATCCAAGATTATCACGTGAGGAAAAAATACAGGAGGTAGTTAAGAAAATGATTCATTCCAACTACCCCCCAGATTTTATTGATAATTATTTAACCCTTATGAATAACGGCTAAACGTTTTAAGTCTTCTATTTTATCCAATTTTTCCCAAGGCATTATATCATTTCCAAAATGACCTCTTGATGATTCAAGATAAATTGGTCTTTTCAATTTAAAATGATTGATAATTTGTGATGGTGTTAAGGGGAATATTCTGCAAACAACTCCTTCCAACCAATCATCAGAATACTGTCCAAATGTGTTTATGCTTAATGAGGCTGGCTTATCCACCCCAATCATATAAGCAATTTCAACAGCACACTTATCTGTATATCCTGCTGCCACAATATTTTTTGCAATATATCTTGCTAAATATGCGCCAGTTCTATCCACTTTGCTTGGGTCTTTTCCACTAAATGCACCACCACCAACAGGGTTATATGGTCCATATTGATCCACCACAATCTTTCTGCCTGTGACTCCACAATCTGCAACTGGACCTCCAACATTCCAAGAACCAGCAGGGTTAATAACAATTGAGGTTCTATCATCAATCAAGGCAAAAATATCAGCATCCAAATTCATACCATTATTTTTAATGCCTTTCATAATAATTTGCCTTACATTAGATAGGGTTAAATCTTCACTATGCATTGTTGATACCAATATGGTATGAACTCTTTTGCTATTGTCATCATACTCAATTGTTGTTTGTGTTTTAATATCAGGACCAAATCCTATATGATTATACACATAATCAACCAACTTCTTTGATACATACATACCAATTGGCATATAGGTTTTTGTTTCAT
>Ga0209087_1002473_pt1 | contig 10396 bp, 12 predicted proteins | sample S_130805_EF_Meta_FD_187321 | JGI IMG/M metagenome (GOLD analysis project Ga0209087, IMG submission 187321) | Freshwater microbial communities from Lake Simoncouche, Canada to study carbon cycling - S_130805_EF_MetaG (SPAdes) (version 2) | ecosystem: Environmental > Aquatic > Freshwater > Lake ...
GATGACGGCGTACTCAGAATCGCGTGAGGATGAAAACGACGACCTGAAGTTTTATGCTGGTTCACCAGACAACTGCTGGCAATGGCCTGCCGATGTACTGGCTACCCGTGGTGCAGTGCAAGGGCAGACGATTAATGCGCGTCCCACACTGACTATTAACAAGCTACCACAGCACGTCCGTCAGGTTACAAACGACCAGCGGCAAAATCGCCCTGGCGCCAAGGTCATTCCGGTGGATAGCAATGCTGACGTGGAGATTGCCGAAATTTTCAACGGCATGATCCGGCACATTGAGTACATGAGTGACGCTGACGTAGCCTACGATACGGCGTGCGAGAACCAAGTTTCCTATGGTGAGGGTTACATCCGGCTACTAACTGAGTATTGCGATGACAACACGTTTGACCAAGACATTAAGATTGGCCGGATTCGCAATTCCTTTTCGGTGTACATGGACCCGACCATGCAAGACCCTACTGGCGCGGACGCCAAGTATTGTTTTGTAACGGAAGACCTGACCAAAGACGAATACACCCGCCTGTACCCTGATTCTGCACCCATTACGACGCTGCAATCCCTTGGTGTGGGCGATCAGTCTATTTCTAACTGGCTCAATGAGGACACCATCCGCATTGCTGACTACTACTATATAGACTATGACCGCGCTACGCTGAATTTGTACCCTGGCAACGCTACGGCTTTTGTCGGTACGCCCGAGGACAAGCAATTAAAAGCGTTTTATGGCAAGCCGATCAAATCCCGCGAGTCTGACCGTCCAAAGGTCAAGTATTGCAAGATAAACGGCTACGAAATCCTTGAGTCACGCGAGTGGGTTGGCAAGTGGATACCTGTTATCCGCATTGTTGGCAATGAATTTGAGGTAGATGGCCGTCTGTACGTCAGTGGACTGGTGCGTAACGCCAAGGATGCCCAACGGATGTACAACTATTGGGTTAGCCAAGAGGCAGAAATGCTGGCTTTGGCACCCAAGGCTCCGTTTATTGGCTATGGTGGGCAGTTTGAGGGCTACGAGGACAAGTGGAAGACTGCTAACACCCAAAATTGGCCTTATTTGGAGGTTAATCCCGACGTTACAGACGGCCAAGGTACTGCTTTCCCATTGCCACAGCGTGCCCAGCCTCCAATGGCTTCCAGTGGCTTATTGCAAGCCAAGGCGGGTGCGGCAGAGGATATTAAATCAACTACCGGCCAATATAACGCTTCTTTGGGCATGGGCTCCAACGAACGCTCAGGAAAAGCCATTCTTGCGCGTCAGCGTGAGGGCGATGTAGGTACTTACCACTACGGCGACAACCTTGCCCGTGGTGTGCGCCACATTGCGCGTCAACTGGTGGACATGATCCCCAAGATTTACGACACGCAACGCATTGCACGGATTATTGGTGAAGACGGCGAGACAAAGATGGTCAAGATTAACCCTGACCAGCAACAGCCGGTGCAGAAAATTGTTGACCAGCAGGGCATTGTGATCGAGAAGATTTACAACCCTGGTGTGGGCAAGTACGACGTGGTGGCTACTACCGGCCCAGGCTACGCGACCAAGCGCCAAGAGGCTTTGGAGGCAATGGCTCAGTTGCTGCAAGGCAATCCGCAGTTGTGGACTGTTGCCGGTGACTTGTTTGTCAAGAACATGGACTGGCCTGGTGCACAAGAGATGTCCAAACGCTTTGCCAAGACCATTGACCCCAAACTTATGGGTGATGGTGAAGATAATCCAGCTTTGGCCGCCGCACAGCAGCAAATGCAGGCTATGGGCGCTGAGATGGAGCAGATGCACACCATGCTTCAGAATGTGTCTAAGTCATTGGATATGCGCGAGATTGAGGTCAAGGAATTTGATTCTCAGGTCAAGGCGTTCCAAGCTGAGACACAGCGCCTGACTGCCGTGCAGGCTAGTATGTCTCCAGAGCAAATTCAGGACATAGTTATGGGCACCGTCCACGGCATGATTACCTCTGGTGATCTGGTGGGCGAGATGCCTGGCCGTGAGTCTATGCAGGACACTATGGGCGAAATGCCACAGGGTATGCCAATGCAACCACAAGGAATGCCACAATGAAAGCCTGTGATTTTGTAGGTCTGTTGTTTTTGGCTCGGGATGTAACGCACTCGGTGCATCTGAACACCCGCAGCTTTAGCAAGCATACGGCGCTCAACATTTTTTATGACCGCATTATTGGTGCTGCCGATGACTTTGCTGAGTCCTACCAAGGACGGCACGGTTTAATTGGCCCAATTACCCTACAATCGGCCAAGAAAACCAATAACGTCATTGAGTTTTTGGAAGATTCCCTCAAGCAGATTGAGGACGCTCGGTACGAGGTATGCGATAAAACGGATACATCTTTGCAGCAGTTGATAGACAACATCATTGAGATTTATCTGCGTACTTTGTATAAACTGAAATTCTTGGCATAAGGAAACATCATGGCTAACTATATGCAACTAGCAGCAACCAAACAAGTAAAAGTTGGTGCTGGCAAACTGTACGGAATCTTTGTGTCGGCGTCCAGCAGCGGCACGCTTACCATTTATGACTCGCAAGCGTCCAGCGACAGCGATCCAAAGATTTCAAACACTTTTAGCGTGTCGGCTGGAACATCGTACTTGAACTTTCCAGCCGGTTTGTTCTTCAACAATGGCCTGTACATTGTCTTAGCGGGAACTTCTGCCGCGTTTACCGTTGCCTACGAATAAGGGGTCGCTATGACCGTTCTTCTCTCACCTGTCGGCGGTGTCGCCGGTCAATTCTTTGACAATAATGGAAACCCACTGACTGGTGGAAAGCTATACACCTACGTTGCTGGCACTACAACGCCTCAAGCAACGTATACCACCAGCGCTGGTTCAACGGCCCATGCTAATCCTATTGTGTTGGACTCTGCTGGGCGTGTACCTAGTGGGGAAATTTGGATAACTGCATCTCAAGTATATAAATTTGCTTTATATACCAGCGCCAACGTGTTAATTGGCACTTATGACAACATTACCGGCATAAATGGAACTGGTATAGCTACTGATGCAGCAGCCGTAAGTTATACGCCAGCAGGCACAGGAGCCGTTGTTACCACAGTACAGTCAAAATTTCGTGAAACTGTAAGCGTATTTGACTTTATGACCGCAGCACAAATTTCGGGTGTAAAAGCAAACACTGCTGGTGTAGATGTAACAGCAGCAATTCAAGCAGCAATTAACACAGATAAACAAGTATTTTTTCCCGCTGGAACTTATACAGTAACTTCACCAATTTTTGTATCAGGAAATTATTTTAATGTTTATGGTGTTGAAGGAAAAACCATGCTTGAGGGCACTGGTTTTATTAGTACCACAACAAGTATTGATTTAAGTTACCCAACAACAACATACATTGGGCCAATGTCCGGCAGTTGTTTTTATTATACAACGCAAATTATGTATTCACAAATGACAGGAATGTCGTTTTCTGGATTTAAATTTGCGAATGCGTTTCTTGAACCACACAATACTCCTCAATTTACAAGATGCTATGCACAATATTGCAATGCTTTTGTATTTTGCTATCAAGGAAGCCAAAACAATCAATATGATTCTATGAGAATGGCCGCAGGTGGGCCAGTTCACATTTCTTCAGCAACGTGCTATCCAACCGGCTCTCCTTGGGCTGGCGAAGATAATGCCATGACTGATGGATTTAAATTTATTAACAGCCAAGGCTCTTTAAATACTGGTGAAGCAAATACATATTTTGACAATTGGTTTAGAGATTCTATTCTTAGGCCAACAGTTGGAAGCACTGTTGTAGATGCAACAGATTACATTTATCCGTTTTCAGCGTCTGATGTTGTATCAAAAGCTAGTGGATGGGCGCTTGCCTATGTACCATTTCGCAATCAAAAAACTATGTTTAACCCAACTATTCGGGACATAGATATACGATATGGTCAATCTTACGGAACCGCTTGTTTTAACGGACGTATTATTGGAGGCGAAATAACTGGCTATACCTATGAAGATCAAACTGGTACTCCATCGTATCAATTTGCAATAGGTTCTGTAGTAAGTCTTACTGTAAATCATGTAAGCGCAACTGTATCGGGTCAGCCTCAAGTTCCTTTTATTAGATTTACAGGTAAAGGATATAGTCCTGGATACTCTGAGCAAGATAATACTTGTGTTGTGTACATAAATTGTGACGTGTATCCACCAATTTTTCAATCTACTGGCGCTGCAACAACACTTTCTTTCCATCAAACATTAAATAGAAAAACAGCAAATTCAGATTCTTATATAGCCCAAGCTACTGGAACCAGAGAATATGGAGCTATCGATAGTAGATCAGATGGAGGAATGCAAATTGACTTTACTCCTATATATGGGCTATCAGTATCCGACAATAGAAATCAAGTTTCGTGGAACTTAGGTTTACCACTTCCATTTTATGATTCTACAAATGGTTATTGGCATCGTTGGGTAGCACTTCAAACAGGATATGGAGATTGCACTGGATTGTTTCAAATGTCAGTAAACAACCTTACAACAGGTGAAACAGACTATGGAGAATATTATGTGCAACTTGGAAACACATATACATTAACCACATCGTCAATAATTTCTAATGGTAGTACAACTATTGTTGTTACTTCAGCACCCCCAAGAAACTTTAGTAGGTTTTCTCAATTTACAGTTGGGTCTACTACAGTAACTGCAAATTCATTTAATGAAACAACAAATACAATTACATTAGAAGGGCCAGTATCTGGTTTAGCGTCACCGATTGCTGCTGCGGCAACTATGACTAAAACGTATTTTATTGTTCCTGTTAAACCTTTTGTAAGAGGCTGGGCCGCATTACAGTTTGGTGGGTTTCCGTATTCAAATAGTGCTGATCTATGTTTGGGGTCGGTTGTTACTACTTATGGCACTGCTCCTACTGCTTCAGATCAGTCTATTTATGTTTCTGGCGTGTTTACTCAAATGAAATGCCCAAACATTACCGTTAGCACAACTGTTCCTACAACAGGCAAATGGGTTGCTGGCGCTCAAATTTGGAATAGTACGCCTGCTGCTGGTGGTGTACCTGGATGGGTCTGCGTAACTGCTGGTACTCCAGGCACTTGGAAAGCAATGGCTGCTCTTGCCGCATAGGTGTTATGACCAACGCAAAAATATCAGCTTTAACTTCTGCTACTACGCCTTTGGTGGGTACAGAGGTTTTGCCTGTTGTTCAAAGTTCCGCTACAACACAGGTAACGGTTGCTAATTTGACTGCTGGTAGGGCAGTTAGCGCGACACAATACACATCTACAATTGCTACTGGAACGGCCCCACTTGTCGTATCTTCTACAACCAACGTAGCTAATTTAAATGCAAGTAGTCTTGGTGGCGCTACTTTTGCTGCACCTGGTGCTATTGGAGGTGGTACTGCTTCTGCTATTACAGGAACCACAATAACTGGTACTGATGCAACTGATGCAACTAATACAACAACAGCCGCATTAAAAACTGCTGGTGGTTTGGCGGTTGTTAAAAAGATTTATGCTGGGGACAATATTGTTCCAGCTACAGCAGCTAAAGGAATTAACTTTACTGCCAACACTGCAAATGCTGGAATGACTAGCCAATTGCTTAATTGGTACGAAACTGGAAAAGTTACCGTAACAATGACCACGACTACTAGTGGCACTATAACTTTAAATTCTTCTTTTCAAAGTTTAACGTATGTTCGTATAGGTAGACAAATTACTGTCTTAGGCCGTATTAATGTATCTTCCGTTAGTTCTCCTGTAGGTGCTTTGCTTATAAACGGATTACCATTTACATCTGCAAATGATAATACAACAATAACTAATGTTAATATATTAGCCAATAATTTAGCAGCAACTGCTGTAGGCCAAATAACTGGGGTTACGAATTTAAATTCAACTACTCTTACTTTGTATAAGTATTCCGCAGGCTCCGTATCAAATTTAGGAGGTGATGTGCAAGCAAACTCTGATTTTTATATCAGTTGCACATACGTTACGACTTAAAGGAATTTTATGCTAGAAAAACAAACCACTATTGACCGCATTGAAGTCTTGCAAGACCAGACAGTTGCCGTGCGTTACCTTGTAACCATTACTGAAGATGGGCTATTCCTAGCAGAACAGGTTAAAGGAAATTACATAAAGCCTGGTGACAACTACAGCATCGAGGATGCCAAAGTACAAGCCATTTGCTCTACTGTGCACACTGCTGACGTGATTGCGGCTTACAGGGCTGCACAAGAGGTTGTAACTTTGTGATTAAAGTAGCCTCTGGCCCACTGCTCTGGTTTATGAACCGAATGAAGTTCCAAGGCTGGACAAGTTTATGGGGAAACATTTACTTTGTGCCAGGCTTTGAGCAAGATGCTGGTCTAGTACGCCATGAGCAGATGCACCTAAAACAAATGCAGACTGATGGAAAGTTGGTCTACATGATTAAGTATTTGTATTGGAATATACGATATGGCTATCTTCTTAACCCCTATGAGATAGAAGCAAGGGCCGAACAATTTAAGGCATAATGCCGAAAAACGTACTGGTGCGATCACCAGGGAATCTAAGGATTCTGACAAATGACTGATGAAGTCGAAAACCTAGCGGTTATACCCGTGCCAGAACTGGAAGCCACGGCGGCAACTCCAGAACCTGTAATTGAAACGCCGGAAGTTGAGGCTCCCAAGACATTCTCGCAAGAGGAACTTGATGCTGCAATTGGAAAACGCCTCGCAAGAGAGCAACGGAAGTGGGAACGAGATCAAGCCCAACGCGCTGCGGAAACGCAAGTGTTGAGAGCGCCAGTAACTGATTATTCCGCAGAGGCTAACCCCGACGCGCTGGTCTTGCAAAAGGCTGAAGAAATTATTGCTAGGCGTGAAGCTGCTAAACAGCAGTCGCAAGTTCTCGATAGCTATCACGAACGTGAAGAAGAAGCGCGGAGTAAATACGATGACTTTGAACAAGTCGCGTACAACCCCAAGCTGAGTATCACGAACGTAATGGCCGAAACGATCCAGTCTTCGGACATTGGGCCTGAGTTAGCTTATTACCTCGGCTCAAACCCCAAAGAATCAGATCGTATCGCCAAACTGTCGCCACTCTCGCAAGCAAAAGAGATTGGGAGGATCGAAGCCAAATTGGCCGCTGAACCTCCTATGAAGAAAACAACATCTGCGCCAGCGCCGATTACGCCAGTTACTGCACGCTCCTCTGGAGGGCCAGCTTTTGATACTACGGACCCACGGTCTACCAAGACAATGACGGACTCACAGTGGATTGAAGCTGAACGTGCAAGACAACGTAAGAAGTGGGAAGCGCAAAACCGCTAACTTTTTGTAAAGGACTTTATTGTGTCTAACTCAATCCTAACCATTGACATGATCACGCGCAAAGCGCTTGAGATTCTCGAAAATAACCTAGTGCTTACGCGCAACGTAAACCGCCAGTACGACGATAGCTTCGCTGTGCAAGGTGCCAAGATCGGCTCCACGCTGCGTATTCGTCTTCCTGACCGCGCTTTGGTCACTGACGGTGCCGCCCTGCAAGTTCAGGACGACAACGAGCAGTTCACCACCCTGTCGGTTGCAAGCCAAAAACACATCGGCGTGAACTTCACGTCGGCTGAGTTGACCATGCAATTGGACGATTTCGCAGAGCGTGTGTTGAAGCCTCGTATCAGCCAATTGGCTTCCAGCATTGATGCTGACGTTGCTAATTGCTTCAAGACTATTGGTAACACCGTTGGCACCCCAGGCACGACTCCTTCGACTTCTTTGGTGCTCTTGCAAGCCCAGCAGAAGCTGAACGAGAACGCTGCTGTGATGTCGCCTCGTTACGCTACTGTCAACCCAGCCGCTAACGCTGGTTTGGTTGAAGGCATGAAAGGCTTGTTCAATCCTACCGACACCATCAGCAAGCAGTTTAAAAACGGCATGATGGGTACTGGCGTGTTAGGTTACGAAGAAATCAACATGTCTCAGTCGATCAAGCAGTTCACCACTGGTTCGCGTGACGCCGCTGCCGCTACCATCGTTGCCGCTTCGGTGACCTCGGAAGGTTCTGCCACTTTGAGCTTGTCGCAAGCCTCTGTGACCACGACCATCAAGGCTGGTGACGTGTTTACCTGCGGTAGCGTTTTTGCTGTGAACCCACAAACCCGTGAAACCACTGGTTCGTTGTTCCAGTTTGTGGCTTTGGCTGATGCAACCGCTGTGTCTGGCACTTGGACCGTGACTGTGGCTCCCATGTACTCCGCTGCTCACGCACTGGCTACTATGACTGCCCTGCCACTGATCAACGCTGTTGTGACTTTTGTTGGTTCTGCTTCTACGGCTTACGCTCAGAACTTGATCTACCACAAAGACGCAATCACGTTTGCTACGGCTGACTTGTTGCTGCCTCAAGGCGTTGACATGGCTGCTCGCGCAGTGCATAACGGTATCAGCTTGCGTGTTGTGCGTCAGTACGACATCAACAATGACCGTATGCCTTGCCGTATTGACGTGCTGTACGGTTTCAGCACAATCCGTCCTCAGATGGCTTGCCGTCTGTGGGGCTAAATTGAACGGGGCTTCGGCCCCTTCTTTCGTAACATCTTTCAAAGGAAATTATCATGGCTCTCCCTAATGGCGCAGGCGGTTACCAACTCGGTGACGGCAATCTGACTGAAGTTCAAATTCGCACCCAAGCTACCCCAGCAACGGCAACTGTCACGGCAACTCTGACAACTGCTCAAATTCTGAATGGTATCCTTTTGGGCACTCCTACCACCACCGCAGCCGCATACACTTTGCCTTTGTGTACTGATCTGGACGCAGCCGTCCCCAGTGCTAAAAACAATAGTTGTTTTGACTTTACGGTGATTAATACCAATGGTTCTGGTAGCGGCGTGATTACGATCACCACCAACACCGGCTGGACTATTGGTTCATCTGGCACTCAAGGCTTGATGACTGTTACCACTGCTGGTACGGCACAAACTTACCGCGCAGTCAGAACTGGCGACGCTGCCTGGTCTTTGTATCGCGTTGGCTAATTTGAATGGGGGTTTCGGCCCCTGTTCCTAAAGGAAACAATCATGCCTAATACGAAATCAATTGGTGTTGCTTACGAAGACCAGCAGCTTGACGGCGCAGTCATGGGTAAAACGGGTGGAACTGCCGGATTTTTTGGCAAGACCCCCACTACTCAACTTGCATCGTTGACCACGTTGGACTTTTCTGTTCTGACAACCGCACCAGTCAGTTCGCTGACTACAGCACAGATTTCTGCGCTGCAAACTGATGTAAACGGACTGATCACGGGCCTCAAAGCCCTTGGGATTATGGCCTAAACTGAAGGAAATAAGAGGGGGCTTCGGCCCCCTTTTTGGGTATGAACATCTACTTAATGCACCCTGTCCACGGGCGAAAAGTTGCCACTATGGAACTTGAAGCCAATTATGATGAAACAAACGGCTGGACGCGCTACAATCCTGATACGCCTGTAGAGGCGGCTCCTGTCAATATGCTGGAAGTGGCGGTGAATGCTTTGGAAACAAAGCGCAAATATACCCGTAGGACGATAACTGAAGGAGTCTAAGCATGGCAACATACACAGCGGGGGACCAGATAAATCGGGCGCTCCGGTTGCTCGGCATCCTAGCCGAAGGTGAAACGCCATCCGCAGCCACTTCGCAGGATGCGTTGGTTGCCCTAAACCAGATGATTGACAGTTGGAACACTGAGCGTCTGTCGGTGTTTAGCACCCAAGACCAAGTGTTTACTTGGACTGCTGGTTTTATCAACCGCACTCTTGGCCCAACAGGTGACTTTGTAGGCAACCGGCCCATATTGTTGGACGACGCTACCTACTACCGCGACCCAGGCACCAATGTCAGCTTTGGCATAAAAATGATTAACCAACAGCAGTACGATGGTATTGCTGTTAAGACAGTTACGTCTACATACCCGCAAGTGCTGTTTATCAACATGACCTATCCTGATGTTGATATGTACATTTATCCCAAGCCCACACGGGACTTGGAATGGCACTTTATTTCGGTGGAAGAACTGACTCAACCCGCCACCTTGGCGACTGACATCCTATTCCCACCAGGCTATCTGCGTGCGTTTACTTACAACTTGGCAATGGAGTTTGCTCCTGAGTTTGGCGTCGAGCCAAGCCCTCAAGTATCGCGGATTGCTATGACTAGCAAGCGCAATCTGAAGCGTATTAACAACCCTGATGACATCATGTCAATGCCATATTCGTTGGTGGCGACTCGTCAGCGTTTTAATATTTTTGCTGGCAACTATTAACACGCAAATTACTAAATAGTACAAGATTTATGATGCTTACGTTTGGCTTCAAGGTAAACCTGATGCGCTTCTTCT
>Ga0209087_1002474_pt1 | contig 10392 bp, 17 predicted proteins | sample S_130805_EF_Meta_FD_187321 | JGI IMG/M metagenome (GOLD analysis project Ga0209087, IMG submission 187321) | Freshwater microbial communities from Lake Simoncouche, Canada to study carbon cycling - S_130805_EF_MetaG (SPAdes) (version 2) | ecosystem: Environmental > Aquatic > Freshwater > Lake ...
AGGACCATCAGAAGCCCACCATTACAAACAAGGTCTTCAGTACACCTGCATAGCCCTATGTAAAGACTGCCACACAAATCCAACTTTGGGATGGCATGGGCAGAGACGTATGTGGCACATAAAAAAGATGGATCAGATTGAAGCCCTCAACATCACAATAATGAGACTTCTATCTGCCAGATCTGAAAATAATAATGCTTTCTAATTTCCAAACTTTCAAAAACTTTGAGCTTCCAAAAATTGGTTAAATCGGGTTTCTAAAAAGTAAATGCCACTTTTTTGTAAAACACCCATTTTTAGGGTTTACCCTTAGTTTTTTGTTAGTTAGCACTCACTTCACAAAATTATGTAAGTTGGCACTCACTTCACCTCAAGTCAAACTATCACGGGAAACACTTTGCAACGATACGCCTAGAAAGCCATTTAAACCCGTTTTAAGCCGTTTTCTTGCTTAGTGCAAGGCTACTATGCTTGAGACACATTAAACCGATTCTAGGGCTTTATAATCAATTCTAGGGAATGTGAGTACTCACTTCGCAAACACTTTCAAAAAAACCCAGTTTTGACGCTGGGTTTTTGTGGAAATGCTCAGAGGTTATCTGCTAGAAGCCAAACCTCACTCGCATATTGAGGCAAAAACGTGCATGAGTTATCAAAAGGTTTCACCAGTAGACCTAATTCACCAGAGGGATAAAAAAAGGTTTCCATCACTTCGCCTAGTTTTGCTGGGTCACAATCATAAGCAATGATGCTGCCAATTTTCATGCTGTCACCTTTAGATTTTCCTCAATAACTGACATTGCAGTGCAAACCTCATCCCAAATTGCATCAAATTGCTCGTCACCCTCAGGGATAAGATCAGACCGATAAGCCTCTAAAGCATCCCAAATAATGCCAATTTGTTGTTTTGTATCGTGCATTTTTAGCCCCTTAAAAATTCTCATAAATGAAAGAGTTGTCAGAAGTTGACCCAATGACAGAAGTGTTGTCGCATAAATAGTTCATAACATGCTGTTTTTGTTGTTCTTCTGTTTCAATATCATCTAGGTCTATTGAATAATCATTTGCGATAGTTTTCCAGTTTTGTTCACTGTATTCGCAACAAATAGCGATCATATCTAATTCAATTTCTTCGCCAGTGTCCTTTTCGTATGACTCAAAATAGTCAAATAATTGCACTAAACCTTCACGGCTAAAATTATCGGGGCGGATTTTCTGGAAATAATCGCAGAATTCTGAAAAGTAAACTGTAGTTTTCATTTTGAAGCCTCTTAAGTGTTTTTTGCAATGCGATTGAAAGAATTGAAATACTCATTTGCTGCCCGATAAGTATCTGTTATCACCTTGTCTGCCAATTCGCCCCGTTTGTAGAGCTTTACAATGTAATACCCATTGTGTTTGACCCGTTCAAACGTAGTGTAATTTCCGTTTTTTTGCTCTTTGATTTTCATGGTTTGCCCCTTATGCTGCTTTTTGTTGAACGTGCATAAAATCAGGGTTTAGCCCTTGATAACTGCCAGCATCATTTCTCATTGGCATCACAACAACTAAAGCATCACTTCTGTTATTGTGGACAACACCAGAAGCGTCACCCCTTTGAGCCAATGAGTAGCATTTATCTTTTTTGTCCCCGTAATACATTGCTAGAGCTTCGTTTGCAGTGCATAGGTACTCTGGCTTGAAATAAGATGGCTTGATCTCTGCAAAGGCATCACGGGAGGGAATAACACGGGAAACATCAGGAAACCTTGCATCTATTGCTTGAAAACGGGAATTCCCAAGCACGTAATACCCTTTGGGCATTGAATCAATGGTTTCCAGCATCACCACGTCTGCTTTTTTATCTAAGCCCTTGATAACGTCACCAGGCACAATGATTTCAAACCCGTAGGCTTCTGGGGCTTCTATAACGTCAATAGGACATTGGCCAGCGAAAAGAATGTGACCATTTGTGCCACAAACCATTGCCACTTCTGGGTGATTGAATGAAATGCAAATGCCTTGCAAATAGTAGCGTATGTCTTTTTTTGCAGAGCAGAGCAAAGCAGCACGAAGAACTGAGGTTTTGAGAGTGATTTTCATGAGTAACACCTATTTAAAAAAAGAAAAGAAAAGAAAAGAATTAAGGCAGCAATACGTCAAAGTATTCCAACATAAGAGCCAAAGCCCCAAAGAATAGAGCAATGCCAAAGAGAGCTTCAAAGTAAACTGATTTCATTGTAGGCTTTCCAAAGTTGCAGATTGACAATCAAAGCCAAACCCTAGGGCTTGAATGTGCTTGATTGTGTCCATTGTGAGAGTAGAAGTGCCAGCGATCTTTGCAAAGAGCTTAGATTGCTCACACATGGGGTAGGCTTTGAGCGTGCCATAAACGGCCTTGATTTCAATTTTGAGAGTCATGTAACACCTATTGAGAGTTGATAAGAGAGAGAGTAAAAAGCTACCCTCTCACATATATAGCATAAAAGAATCGTGCCAACTCTCGCAAGTTGTTGATTCCATTGACCACTCCCAAACCCTATCAGTAGAAACCCTTAGAACATAGGTTCTCAGTTTGATTTTGTAGCTACAATTAGAAAAGAAAAGAAAGGGATAACCCATTACAGAGGCTCTTGTTTATATAGGGGATGTATCAAGGGATTACATAGAGGATATAAGGGATAAGGCATTAGGTCAGATACTCATTAGAAACCTATGGAGAAACTCTACAGAGACTGATCTACACAATCCCATTGCGCAAGTGAGACGCAAATAAGAATCATTCGCATCTACAGATCTAAATAGGAATCATTCGCATTTAGAAGTTAGTTAGCACTCACCAACCAGGCTAAGTTAGTTGGCACTCACTAACCTGGAGCGAAGTAAGCACTCACTAACGTAGGGTTTACCCCCCCCTTGAGTAAAAGTGAGGGGGCGCTGTGGCAGGGGACACAAACACATATCGAATCAACAATCAAAGCTAAGACCCCCCTACCCCTCCCCCTAACCACAAAAGAACCCTCCAAAAAATTTTTTTATAGTTTAGAATTTGTATCCATTAAATCAAGGAGAAGATATGGCTGGATTTCCTATGAGGAGAGCGTTGGAGAAGAAGATAGAAGAGCTTGGAGGGATAGAGTTCGTTACTGCCCACATAAGCCAAGGAATGACTATAGGACGCTTGGCAGAGTTCATAGAGTGTTCTAGGCCCATGCTTTCTTTCTGGATAAACCATACTGATGAGCGTAGGGATGCGGTGCTTGCTGCTAGGAAGCTAAAGGCTGAGAAACTGGCAGAAGAGGCTTTAGACATTGCTGACCAAGCAGATGAGACTTCAAACTCAGGAGTTAACAAAGCTAGACTTCAAGTAGACACCCGTAAGTGGATGGCCTCCAAGCTTGACCCTGAGAACTACGGAGACACCGCCAAGACCCAAGTCAATATCAGTCTAGGTGATCTACACCTCCAAGCCCTAAAGCACATGGGCAAAGCCGAGGTAGTTACATTGGAAAACAATGGCTAATAACCCGTTTATCCAGTTCATTACCCTGTACAGGAATGACCCTGTTCTGTTTGTCAAAGAGGTCTTGGGGGTAGAGCCTGATGATTGGCAACAGGATTTTCTTAACGCTGTGGCTACTGGAGAACGAAAGATTAGTATTCGTTCTGGCCACGGAGTGGGTAAGTCAACTACCGCTTCTTGGGCAATGCTTTGGTTCTTGTTGACCAGGTATCCCGTCAAAGTCGTGGTGACTGCCCCTACTTCTGCCCAACTGTATGACGCTTTGTTTGCCGAGCTAAAGAGGTGGGTCAAAGAACTACCCCAACCTATCCAAGACTTACTTGATGTCAAACAAGAGAGGATAGAACTAAAGGCTTCCGCTACCGAGGCGTTTATCTCTGCAAGGACTTCTCGTGCTGAACAACCCGAAGCCCTCCAAGGTGTCCACTCTGAGAACGTCATGCTAGTAGCAGATGAGGCTTCTGGTGTCCCAGAGGCGGTATTCGAGGCTGCTGCGGGTTCTATGTCTGGCCATAACGCCCTAACCATCCTATTGGGAAACCCAGTACGTAGTTCTGGCTTCTTCTTTGACACACATAACAGGCTCAAAGATGAGTGGTGGACAAAGAGAGTATCTTGTATTGACTCTACTAGGGTGAGTAAAGAGTACGTAGAAGACATGAAATCCCGATATGGCGAGGAAAGTAATGCCTATCGGATCAGGGTTCTGGGTGAATTCCCAAGGAGTGACGATGACACGATTATCCCAATGGAACTACTTGAGTCTGCTAAACACAGGGATACAAGGGCTTATGAAGACGCTCCGATCATTTGGGGACTCGATGTGGCTCGTTTTGGCTCCGATTCTTCAGTTCTATGTAAACGTCAGTCTAATGTTGTACACACTCTTGAGAGGTGGAGGAACTTGGATCTGATGCAATTAACTGGTGCGGTAGTCGCCCAATACGAAGCCTGTGACCACAAGAGTAGACCCGCAGAGATTCTGGTTGACTCTATCGGACTAGGTGCTGGTGTTGTTGATCGATTAAGAGAACTAAAGTTGCCATGCAGAGGGATTAACGTGTCCGAAAGCCCTGCAATGGGTGGGACGTATCTCAACCTGAGAGCAGAACTCTGGCATAAAACCAAAGCTTGGCTTGAGAAACGTGACTGCAAGATACCAAATAACGAAGATTTCATTGCTGAACTGGCGACTGTAAGGTACACCTTCACCTCTAATGGCAAAATAAAAATCGAATCTAAAGATGATATTCGTAGACGGGGATTGAAATCTCCCGACATGGCTGATGCTTTTGTCTTGACATTTGCATCAGATGCCGCCACCATCTCTTGGGGGTCTAACAATACTTGGAGTAAACCGATTAAAAGGTTGATCCGAGGCTTGGTCTGATTGCCGTTGCCATTTTAGAGCCACCCTAAAAAAGTGGCTCTTTTTTTTATTATCACAGTATGGTAGTATTACGCAACCTATATTGGAGATTCCTATGAAAATGGATGAAGCAGCCAAAAAGATTGGCAAAGTAATGGGTGAATACAAGCGAGGCAAGCTCAAGTCTTCCTCTGGTGACAAGGTTAAATCCCGTGACCAAGCTGTTGCTATCGCAATGAGTGAGTCTCGTGCTATGCCTAAACCTGGTGGCAGAACTGCAACCAATCGGAGCAAGAAGTGAAACAAGGTCTATATGCCAATATCAATGCCAAACAAGAACGAATTAAAGCTGGCTCTAAAGAAAAGATGCGAAAGCCTGGCACTAAAGGTGCGCCAACTGCTAAAGACTTTAAGCAAGCGGCTAAGACTGCTAAAAAGAAATGATTAAGCGTGGTTCAGAAGAGTTCTCTGGCTACAACAAGCCAAAGAAAACTCCTAGCCACCCTGAGAAAAGCCATGCTGTATTGGCTAAGTCTGGTGACCAAGTGAAGTTAATTCGCTTTGGTCAACAAGGTGTTTCTGGTAGTCCTGATGGATCTAAAAGAAACGAAGCATTTAAAGCCCGTCATGCTCAGAACATTGCCAAAGGCAAAATGAGTGCAGCATATTGGGCTAACAAGGTAAAGTGGTAACTATGAAATGCCCTATTGCTACTTATGACATCAAGGTCAACCTCAAAGCCCGTGATTGGGCATTTAAGAATGTTGGCTATGGTCCTGCTAATCCAGATGAAGACAACATAGACTTCTGGATGAAAAGAGCAGATGAGTGGCAAACTCCTGTTGAAGAAGCCAAGACCATGCGTTGTGGTAACTGCGCTGCCTTTATCCAAACCCCTGAGATGCTTGACTGTATCCTAAAAGGTATTGATGAAGAGACTGATGGCTATGCCAAAGACGTACAGGGCGCTGCTAATCTTGGCTATTGCGAACTGTTTGACTTTAAGTGTGCAGGTAATCGCACGTGTTCAGCATGGCTATCTGGTGGCCCTATCACCAAGAAGATGACCAAGAGCCAACAGAATATGTTGATGATGGCTAAGACTGAATACGACATGAAAGATGAGGAAGATTAAATGCCTACATGGTTATCAGCATTATTCGAATCTTTTGGTCCACAAGCAGTTGGTGGCTCAGAAGCAGTTATGGGTGGTGGTGCAGCACCAATGTCTTTTGGTGATACTCTTGGTGGGTTTGCACAAAATCAAGTCAACCAACAAATAGCTCCAACAATGGATGTCTACAAGACTTTCACAAACCCAAACTCAACAATGGGTGACATGGCTAACTCTGCATTTAAATATTCTTTCAATCCTAAAGAAGATGAAAAAGGATTAATGATGCCCCAAATGGGTGGTGGTTATGGTGGTGGTATGGCTAACAATTATGTGGGTGGCATACCTTCAATATTGCAGAAGACTAATTCTGGAATCCTCCCTTATATCGGTTCACGATAAGGAAATATATGATTAACGAAAACCCCATGCTGATGGCAGAAACTCTCCAAGGTGAGATGGAGGGTAATGAGGTAATGTCAGAAGAGGATCTTCAAGGCGTTATTTCTGCTGAAATTTATGATGCTATATCTTTTATTGATGACGACATTGGTGGTAATCGTGCATTAGCAACTGAGTATTACTATGGCCAAGCTTTTGGCGATGAAGAGGAAGGCCGTTCACAAGTAGTTTCAATGGATGTACGGGATACAGTCCAAGGCATTCTGCCTAGCTTGATGCGTATTTTCTTTGGCCCAGAGCGTGTGGTTGAGTTTACCCCCCAAGGACCAGAGGATGTTCAGAATGCTGAACAAGCTACAGACTATGTAGACTTCATTTTTAAGCGTGATAACCCAGGCTTTAAGATTCTCCACTCTGCCTTTAAGGATGCTTTGGTTCGCAAGGTTGGTATTATTAAATACTGGTGGGATGAGTCTGTTGAAGTTAAAGCAGAGTCGTTCTCTATGCTCGATGAGCAAAGCATGATGATGCTGACAGAGAATCCAGATGTGGAAATCTCTGCTGTTCGTGAGTATCCAGTGCCTGGTACTGAGCCAATGAATGAGGCTCAAGGCATTATGACTCCACCTCCCATGATGTACGATGTGGAGATCAAGCGCAGAATCAAGTCTGGCAAGGTAAAGATTGAAGCCTTACCCCCAGAAGAGTTCCTGATTGACCGCAGGGCAAAGTCCATTGATGAGGCTACATTTGTTGGCCACCGCACAATGAAGACTGTTTCTGATCTAGTCGCTATGGGTTATGACTATGATGAAATGGTTGAAGCCGCAGGTAATGGTAATGACTTTGACAACAATCAAGAGTACACCGCCCGTAACCCATTTGCTGTTATTAGTACTGCAAACAATGGTGACCCCTCAAGCAAGAGTGTTTTATACATTGAAGGCTACTTAAAGGTAGACTTTGATGGCGATGGCATTGCTGAAATGCGTAGGATTTGCACCATTGGTACTGGCAACAAAGTTATCCGCAATGAGATTGTTGATGACCGCCAGTTTGCTGACTTCTGCCCAGACCCAGAACCCCATACCTTTTTTGGTATGTGCCCTGCTGATGTGGTTATGGACATCCAACGTATTAAGTCCAATGTCCAACGTGGCATCTTAGACTCTTTGGCTCAGTCTATCCATCCTCGTACAGCCATTGTTGAGGGTCAGGCTAACATGGAAGATGTGTTGAATACCGAAGTTGGTGCTGTTATTCGCATGAGAGCACCAGGCATGGTTCAGCCATTTACAACTCCTTTTGTGGGTCAGGCAGCATTCCCAATGCTTGACTACTTGGATGACATTAAACAGACCCGTACAGGCATTTCTAAAGCTGCCGCAGGGTTAGATGCAGACGCTCTACAAAGCACAACCAAGGCCGCTGTATCGGCTACTGTCAATGCCGCTCATCAGCACATTGAGATGATTGCCCGTATCTTTGCTGAAACTGGTTTACGTAAGCTATTTACTGGTATTTTGAAGTTGGTTGTTGAGAACCAAGACAGAGCCAGAATGGTTCGTTTGCGTAATACATTTGTACCTATTGACCCCCGTTCTTGGGATTCAAAAATGGACGTAACAGTTAATGTTGGCGTAGGTGATGGCACTATTGAAGACCGAATCAATATTCTGAGTCAGGTTGCAATGCGTCAGGAAATGCTGATTAAAGAGACTGGTCCTAATAATCCTGTTGTATCAATACCACAGTATACAAATACATTAACTAAGATGTTGCAACTGGCTGGCATTAAAGATTCACAGAATTACTTTAATCAATTACCTGCTGACTTCCAATTGCCTCCACCCCCAGAGCCAAAGCCAACTCCAGAGGAAACTTTGGCACAAGTACAAGCTCAATCTATTCAAGCTGATATTCAAAAGAAAGCCGCTGAATTGCAATTGGATCGGGAAAGAATGATTATGTCTGACGACAGAGAACGTGATCGAATTGAACAAGATGGTATTTTACGTAGATATGAGCTAGAATTGAAATATGGTGTACAAATTCAAAGTGCGGAAATAGATGCCGCAATGAATCGTGACCGAGAATTAATCCGTCAACAAGCTGCAATGAGCCAAGTACCTCAACAGCCCCAACCAATGATGTAAATGGACGATCTAGAAATTAACCTCGCAAGAGGAGACAGAGCTAAGTTACTTCTTGAGGATGAACTCCTTAATGAAATGCTTAAAAGAATTGAAGATGACTGTTATCTTGAGATTCGTTCTTCCAAACTAATGGAAGGACCAATAAGAGAGCAAGCATATTTGCTTTTGAAGTCAATTGAAATTCTGAGAGCAAAATTACGCTCTGTTATGGATACAGGCAAGATGGCAGAAGTTGCCCTTGTACGTAGACGGGGAAGACCCCCAAACAAATGATTGTTAAACTAAGAGGTAAATATGTCCGATAACGCAAATGCAGTCGGTTCGATTACAGTAAATCAAGCAGCGCAAAGCTTTGCTTCCATGCTAGACGCTCAAGAGGGTGTTGACACTGGTGCAGAGGCGCAACCAGAAGAGGCGCAAGCCGAATCTGAGTCTGAGGAAGTGGAATCTGCGGAGACGCAAGATGAAACAGAGGAATCTTCCGAGGAAGTAGAAAGTGAAGACGAAGAGTCCGAAGAGGAGGCTCCTAGGGATGAGAAGTTTGTTGTCAAAGTTGATGGCAAAGAAATCGAAGTCCCAAAGGAAGAACTAATCCGAGGTTATCAACGTGAAGCTGACTACACACGGAAAACGCAGAAACTAGCAGAAGAGCGCAAATTAGTCGAATCTGAGTTTCAGCAAGTACGTGGAGAGCGTGAACAATACGCTCAGGTATTAGGACAATTACAGCAAAAACTGCAAGAGTTTGAGCCGCAAGAGCCTGATTGGAACCGATTAGAAGTTGAAGACCCAACTGAATATGCCCGTCAATGGACATCACATCAGCGTAGGCAACAACAGAGATATGCGGTTCAAGCAGAGCAAGAGCGTATCAATCAAATGCGTCAAGCTGAATCACAACAGCACATACGAAATGTTTTAGCGCAGGAAACTGCAATATTGAAAGAGAAAATTCCAGAGTGGAGTTCTCCAGAGAAAGCTAAAGCAGAAGGTAGGGCTTTGTTAGAATATGGTCAGAACTTGGGCTTTTCCGAGCAGGAACTGAACGGCATTACTGATTCACGGGCATTACTAGCACTCCATAAGGCGTGGAAGTATGACCAGATGATGAGTAAGCGTCCAGAATTCCAAGCAAAGATTAAAAAAGCACCAAAGATGGTCAGTTCTGGTTCAGCAGGTAGCGTGAGTTCTAAATCGAGTGATATAAATAACGCAAAAAAGCGTCTTGCACAAACTGGAAGCGTCAGAGATGCCGCATCCCTTTTCGAGAAATTTATTTAAGGACCTATCATGGCTGCTATTACAAACACCTACACCCGCTTTGACGCAAAGGGTGTTAGGGAAGATCTTTCTAACGTCATTTATCAGATCTCTCCAGAAGAGACTCCATTCATGTCTAACATTGGTCGTGAAAACGTATCCAATACATTCTTTGAATGGCAGACTGATGATCTGGCTGCTGCCAGCACAACCAATGCACAGATCGAGGGCGATGACATCACCTCTTTCACAGCAGTTACAGCTACAGTTCGTTTGGGCAACTATACCCAGATTAGCCGTAAGGATGTAATCATTGCTGGTACATTGGAAGCTGTTGACAAAGCAGGTCGTCGCTCAGAATTGTCCTATCAAATGGCCAAAAAATCTGCGGAAATTAAGCGTGATATGTGTTCCACAATGTTGGCTAACCAAGCCGCCACTGCTGGTTCTACATCTGCCGCTCGTAAAACAGGCGCTTTGTTGGCCTTCTTGAAGACCAATACAAACGAAGGTACTGGTGGTGGTGATCCTTCATACACTACTATCCCTGATGCGGCTCGTACAGATGCCACAACAACTAACTTGCGTT
>Ga0209087_1002475_pt1 | contig 10389 bp, 10 predicted proteins | sample S_130805_EF_Meta_FD_187321 | JGI IMG/M metagenome (GOLD analysis project Ga0209087, IMG submission 187321) | Freshwater microbial communities from Lake Simoncouche, Canada to study carbon cycling - S_130805_EF_MetaG (SPAdes) (version 2) | ecosystem: Environmental > Aquatic > Freshwater > Lake ...
GGGCCAGGCGGGTGGTTGCGTCGATGCTGCCAATCCCTTGCCCCAACAGGGCCGCGTCGTTGGCTTCGGTGGCAAAGGCAATTTGATTGCGCAGGTCTGCCATGCGGTTGTTGACCGGGGTTGCCGAAAGCATCAGTACCCGCGTTCTTACACCCTCTTGGATGATCTTGCGCATCAAGCGGTCGTAGCGCGTTTCACCGCCCATCTTCGGTGTGCGCTTGTTGCGGAAGTTATGAGATTCATCAATCACGACAAGATCGTAGTTGCCCCAGTTGATGTAACCAAGGTCAATGTCTCCGGACAGTCCCCCGTCGCGGGACAGATCGGTGTGATTAAGAACGTCGTAGTTGAAACGATCAGTTGCTAGGATGTTGCGGCGATCATTGGCCTTGTAGATCGTCCAGTTATCTCGCAGGCGCTTGGGGCAAAGTACGAGAACGCGGTCATTGCGTAGCTCGTGGTACTTGATGATGGCCAGGGCTTCGAATGTTTTTCCAAGTCCCACGCTGTCGGCAATGATGCAACCGCCAAACCGATTCAACTTGTCGATGGCGCCAACAACGCCATCCCGTTGAAACTTGTAGAGTTTCTGCCAAACAACCGTATCGCGGATTCCCGTTGCAGCATTGACAATTTGATCCTCGTCTAGTTGGTCTTCACGTCTGCTGAAGAGTCTGTGAAGGATGAGGATGTAGACGAGGTAGGGATCGCGGTGACTCGCTATTTCGTTGAGCGAATCGAGCAACGATGACTTGGCCCGTGGGTCTTCGGCAAGACCGTTCCATTGGGACTGGAACCATGCATCGACCAGCTTGGCTTCCTCAGGGCTTTCCGATGCCTGAATCAGGCTTAAAGGATTGCCGGGTGTGACCCCCAGCCCGTCGCTGCTGAAGGCGAGTGAGCCCAGCAAGGCCAGCACTGGCCGGTCGCTCCCCGCTCGGATGACCATGGCACCTTGGGGCACGGCTGACGTGGCCTGCCGCAGCTCCACCTTGTTCGTAAGCCATTGGGCCAGTTGACCCGCCAGCCAGCGGGCCTGGAGACGGTTGCGGGCGGGCCGGTCAGCGTCGGATCCCAGCAACTGGAAATCCGAACCCTCCGGTGGCAAGACCAGCTGGCATCGATCAATCGCCTGCAAGCCAGAGAGCAGTTCAGCGAAGGCAAATGTCGACAGGGCAGCACTAACTATTCCCACTTCCTTGCCTGTGCCAAGCAGAGGCCGCACAAGGTCGATGACCCGGTCGTTGCCGGTGTTGCGGACGAGCCTCATGGGGTACCCGTTTTTGAGGCTTCTAACCTGAGGTGCGGTAATTCATTCAAGCAAAGTCACGGACTAACCTCGACCGGTCCAAACTGCCAGCCAAGGCCCAGAGCGTGGTCCCGCAGGCGCTTGGCGATGGCTTTGCGCTCGCCGTTGCCCTTGCCTGTGAAATCGATGGACACATGTTCAGGGTCTGGCACTCCATGGGGAATGACCCCGAGGCCCACGTTATTACATTCAACGACCAGAACTCCAAGGACACCCACTGACTGTCGGTCGCGTTCCACGGTGTAACGACGCCAGGCCCGTTCTGCGGCAATTAGGCTGCCATCATCGAAGGAAAGGAGGCTCTTATCTTTCGGAGTGGGTCGAAACGCCTGGCTGCCAGGATGGCCTTCCACAATAAACGAGGGGTGAATCTGTCTCCACAAGGGTGTTTCTGGATTCATGGTGATGTTTCTCCATCACCTGCCTCAGGGTTTGTACTTTTCTTGGCAATCACCCGCGCCATCGTGCGCCCGAGATCCACGATGCCCTCCGTGTTATCGAAATCGATGTGCATCTCCTCAGTCTCCCCGGAGTCCAGATCCATCGCGTGCCAATCAACAGTCCCGGATGCATCATTGAATTCGATCGACACATCAAGTCGGCCGATCAACCACTCAGCCTCCACCCCACCTTCGGGTGTTGGATAGAGACGGGGAAGGTGAGCGTCGTCGCTTAAATGTTCATCGAACCAGGTGCCTATCCGCGCGAGGAGATCCTGACTCAACGCAACCCCCTGACCATCAAGCCAGCCCTCTCGGAGCTGCCTGAGTCTCTCTAGCTGAACACTTGGATCCAGCGGATCGAGAAGCTCGATGTTCGTGACTTCGTCGACCCTCTGTAGTTGCTGGGAACGGTCGAAACTGGCTACTCCGCTTGCCCGCAACCAGCTCACCCCAAACTCACCGACGCGCACATCACGTAACTCTTCAAGTTGTTGATCCGTCAGCATTGCGGTAACGATTCTCCCGTCAGCGAGCTCGACCGTGATGCAGTGCTCTTTGGGGCGCACATCCCCAAGTTTGACAACAATCTCCACTTCATCGGTGAGCATCTGACTCCCAGGACGAGTAAGCAATAGGCGGCGTCGCAGCTCTTTAGTGAATTGGACGGTTCTGCCTTCGCGGCGAACGAGATCGATAGTTTCCCCATCGTGGAGTCCACGGCCAAATCGCTCGATATAGCTCCAGGCACTACTCGGTAGAGGCTGCGAAACCACCTGAGAGGAAGACTGTGCATGGGCAATGGTGTTAACGAATCGCTCGCAAGCTCTGCGAGCGGCTTGCGTGTGAGAATCCAATCCAGGCAATACATCGGTGTCGTTGACCATCCCGATCTGGGCCACGTAACTACCCTCGCGCGACCCGACAAGATGCAGTGTCAGGCCCTCGCTGAATCCGCGAGGGATGCGGCGACGGTTCGGATTTGTCTGGCGAAACTCGTCCTTGGCAATCTCCAAGATGATTCCCTGAAGCGCCTCCAGGTCTCGCAGCAGCGAGAGCGGCAGCGTGTTCGCACGGAAACGCTCCCCTGTAAAGCGCGGTTCGAGCAGGATCTCAGTGTTCATGCGGCTCCTCCAACGATCTCTACCAACAGACCCTCGGTTTCCTCCCCGAACGGCAAGATTTCTGCCCGGTTATCCGTCGCCGTCCCCTCCTTCTCGCCCAGTTGGGCCAGCAGCAGCTTGGCTTTCTTAGCGGGCCAGTGCATGTCCTGGCCTGCGACCTGCTTGGTAGGCTCCAGCACCGCATCCAACCGCCGCAGCACCGTCATCGCCAGGATCACGTCGCGGTACTTGCCACGCACGTACAGATCCCTGAGCACGTCGTCGGCGATGCCCCAGATGAAATTGGCGATCCAGTTGAGCTGGCCCTGTTCCATGGCAGCCAGTATCTCTGGTGGGCCGATGTTCTGATCTCATGATGACTCAAGTGCGGGCTTGATGGGTTGATAAGGCCCCCCTCTACCAGTGCACCAGGAACACGAGATCAACCCCCCAGCACTTCCCCCAGATCCGCTAGCCGTACCATCAAAGTTGTGGAGTCCAGCGGTGAGGCTTCAAACCCCAAATGCAGGTAAAAAGCGGTAGCCGCTGGCCATGCGGCCTGAACGAGGATCCCGCGTACCCCGATTTGCTCACTGGCCTGCGCCACCCTTGCGAAGGCATCAGCCAGCAAGGCCCAGGCCAGCCCTTGCCCCTGCACGCTTTGGTCCACGGCTAATCGCGTCAACATCACGACGGGGATTGGATCGGGCATGTTGCGTCGGAAGCGGCCGGGGCTTGCGGCATCAGCCACGGCACCGGAGGCCAGCGCCACATATGCCTTGACCATGCCCGCCCCATCGCAGACCACGAAGGTACGGGTGGCGCCGATGCCTTGATTCGCCAGTGCCCGTAGCTGCAGCCAGCGGTTGAGGCTGACGTCGCCGCAATCGAAGTCAGCGGTGCTGTGCTGGGGTTCCAGGGGCTGGGGCGCCTGCAGGGCCATCAGCTCTACCAGGGCCTCGGGGCGGCCATGGTGCGCCGCAGTCGTTCATTGGCGTGGGGTGGTGCATCGAGTGCGGCGGCAAAGCGCTCGTACGGTTCAGCTCCGACGCTGAGCCAGGTCTGCTCGATCAGCAGTTCTTGGGCGGCCAAACGAGCCGCCTGCAGCACGAAGTCGGTGCGGGTGAGGCCTGAGGCGCTTACGGCACGGTCGATCAGGGCTTGATCCTCGGGCGTGACCCGCAGGTTCCAGCTCAGACGGGCTGAGGCGGTCACGGTTCAGTCTGGAACTGAGGGCGATCCTAGCTGGATTGGTAGACGGCGTCTATCAGGAGGGGGCTGGGCTGTTGCTGGCTGCGGCATCTGCAGGATCACCCCGGCGCCCTAGCCAGCCAAAATGCCCGACCAGCCCCCAGCCCCCGGCCACCCCCCATGCCCGGCCCCTTTATCTCCTTCACGCCGGCCCTGGAGGCCCAGCTGCGCGCCTGGCTGGATGAAGATCTCGGCCGCGGTGATCTCACGGCCCCGGCCTTGGCGGGCCGGCCGGCCCGGGCCCATTGGGTGAGCAAGGCGGAGGGGGTGCTGTGCGGCGGGCCGTTGGCCTTGGCGTTGTTTCGCCTGCTGGATCCCCAGCTGGAGGGGCGCCTGCTGGTGGCCGATGGCGACCCGTTGGCCAAGGGTCAGCGGCTGCTGGAGCTCTCGGGCGATGCCTCCGCGTTGGTGGCCGCCGAGCGCACCGCCCTCAACCTGGTGATGCGCCTCTCGGGTATCGCCACGGCCACCGCCGCGTTGGTGGCCCAGCTGGCCGGCAGTGGCGTGCGCCTGGCCGATACCCGCAAGACCACGCCGGGGCTGCGGGTGCTGGAGAAATACGCCGTGCGCTGCGGGGGGGGCGTCAACCACCGCTTGGGCCTGGATGATGCCGCCATGCTCAAGGAAAACCACCTGGCCTGGGGCGGTGGCGTTGCTGCGGCGATCTCAGCGGTGCGCTCCCAGGCTCCCTGGCCCAGCCGCATCATCGTTGAGGCCGAAACCGCCGCCGAAGCTGAAGCCGCCGTGCTGGCTGGTGCCGATGCTGTGCTGCTGGATGAATTCCCGCCGGCGGAGCTGGCCGATCTGGTGCCGCGGCTGCGGGGCCTGGCGGCCGGCCGTTCGTTGGTGCTGGAAGCCTCCGGCATCCAGCCCGATCAGCTGCGCCTTTATGCAGCCAGCGGTGTTGATTTGATCTCCAGCAGCGCCTCGGTGACGCGATCCCCCTGGCTCGATCTATCGATGCGCTTTGAGGCAGTGATCGCCTGAGGCGCGGGCACTGCCATTACAACGCCAAGCCTGTCTTGACAATTTTTCTTTGCAGTCTCTGTTGACCACCCCCGCCAGCCTTCCATAGGGTTGATCCAACCTGTCCCTGTCTGCCGTGGTTGTGCCGCGCTCCATTGCCGAGGGAATTCCCGCAGCAAGCCGCCGTCGGCGGCGGTTTGCGGCCCGTTGGGCGCCCCTGCTCAGCGGCGCCGTCCTGGCTCTGCTGCCCTGGGCCGCCTCGGCTGAGACGGTGCTCCAGAAGGCCCTGCGCACCGGCGAGCTGGTGATGGTGGGCACCACCGATTCCCCGCCCTTGATGAGCCTCAATGCCAAGGGGGAGCCGATCGGTTACGCCATTGAGGTGGGTCGCCGCATTGATGCCCAACTCACGGCCCAGCTCGGTGGCAAGGTGCATATCCGTTTTGTGCCGGTGGCCAACACCGACGCCATGGTGCAGGCGGTTTCCAGTGGCGGCGCCGCCCTGGCCTGTGGAGTGCCGTTCAGCTGGGAGCGGGAGATGGTGGTGGATTTCTCCCTGCCCATCGGCCTCTCTGGCCTGCGGCTGCTCACCACCCGGCCAGACCTTGACGGCCGGCCGGATGCCCTCAAGGGGCGCCCCGTCGCCACGGTGAGCGGCTCGTTGGGGGCGACCGCCCTGCGCGCCCTGCAGCCCGCCGCCCGGGAGGTTTCATTCCCCACCCTCGATGGCGCCATCACAGCCTTGCAGCAGGGCAAGGTGGACGGGGTGCTCGGAGATTCCAACCTGCTGGCCGGACTGCGCAAGGCCCGCGGCCTCAGCTCCGCCCGCCTGGTGCCAGACGATCCTTTCACCACCTATGGCGTCGGCTGCATCACTCCCGAAAACAGCTCCGATCTGATCAATATCATCAACCTGGCCATCGCCAAGCAGCAGGCTGGATACCTCGAGGGTCGGCCCGATGCCGTCGCCAGCATCGATCCCTGGATCGGCCCGACCGGGGTACTGGGCATTCCCGCTGATCGGATCCGCACCTTCTTCCAGAACAACCTGCTGAGCCGCGAATCGCTGCTGCTGCAGGAGGCCGCTAAAGCCAAAGCAGCCCCCTGAATTCCGCCATCCCGCGTTTTCCATTTTCTCGTCTTTCCCGTTTCCGATGGCCCCCCTCCCCCGTTCCGGTCTGTTCGGTTTCCTGTTGCTGCTGGCCGCCCTGACACCGGCTCCTGGCCTGGGGGCATCCTCCTCGCCAGCGGCCGCCACTGTTGATGCCCGCCTCAGCCGCATCACCGTTGCCCTGCGCCAGCGTCAGTTGGCCCCTGATGTCGATAGCGCCGAAGCGGGCGCCGCCGGCGCCGACACCAAGCTGGCCTGGGTGTTCCGCAACGGACCCTTCGGTGGTTTCCGCAATGGCTGGGGCAACGGCGGCTTCCGCAATGGCGGTTGGGGCAACGGCGGCTGGCCCAACGTCGGCTGGCGCAATGGCTGGGGCAATGGCGGCGGCTGGCGCAATGGTGGTTGGTTCAACCGTTGGTGAGCCGGTGACCCCTGCCGCAGAGCCCAGTCCCTGGAGCGCTGGTGCCCCCTTTTCGGCGCGGCCGGCGGCCCCGGGCAGCCCCCACCCCGCCAACCCCGAGGGCTACGGGCCCCTGGAGCTGCTGGTGATCCAGCCCACCCCCTACTGCAATCTCGATTGCGATTACTGCTACCTCTCCAGCCGCGCCGATCGCCATCGCCTCTCGATGGACACCCTCGACGCGGCCCTGGAGCGGGTGCTGGAGAGCCCGTACGTGCAGGGAGATTTCACCTTGCTGTGGCATGCGGGCGAACCCCTCACCCTGCCGATCGCCTTCTACGACGAGGCCAGCGCCCGCATCGCCCGGGCCCTGGAGCGCTGGTCGGGGCCGCCACTGCGGATCCACCAGTCGGTGCAGACCAACGCCATGGTGATCAATGACGCCTGGTGCGATTGTTTCGAGCGCCATCAGATCCATGTCGGTGTCAGCCTGGATGGCCCCGCCTTTCTGCACGATCGGCACCGCCGCACCCGCACCGGCTTGGGCAGCCATGCCGCCACGATGCGAGGCCTGGCAACCCTGCAGCGTCGCGGCATCCATTTCCAGGTGATCTGCGTCCTCACCGAGGAATCGCTGCACCACGCCGACACCTTGTTCGCCTTTTTTGTGGATCACGGCATTCGCGATGTGGCTTTCAACATGGAGGAGACCGAGGGCGAAAATGCCGCCTCCAGCCTTGGCCGGCCCCAATCCGAGGCCCTCTACACCGCCTTCCTGACGCGCTTCTGGCAGCTCTGGCAGGAACGGCCCCAGGATCTGCGCGTGCGCGAGTTCGAGGGCCTCTGCCAGCTGGCCCAGAGCGACAGCCGCGTCGAGCGCACCGACATGAACAATCCCTTCGCCATCGTTAATGTCGATTCCCGCGGCCATTTCTCCACCTTCGATCCGGAGCTGCTGTCGGTGCAAACCGAGGAATACGGCGATTTTGTGCTCGGCCATGTGATGCAAGACAGCCTGGTCTCGATCGTGGCCAGCGACAAATTCCAGCGCATCTTGAGGGATCTGCGCTCTGGCATCGAGCGCTGCCGGGCGGAATGTGAATACTTCGGGGTGTGCGGTGGTGGCGCCGGCAGCAACAAGTATTGGGAGCAGGGCAGCTTTGACTGCACCGAAACCCAGGCCTGCCGCTTCCGCGTCAAGCTCACCAGCGAGGTGGTGCTCTCGGGTCTGGAGACCATGCTGGAGTTGCCCGCCGCGCCCGTCAGCTGATTTCCCGCGCTCCGCCGCCTGACGGTGGATGATCGCTGGGTGTGCCTGCCGCCCCCAGAGCCTTCTCACCATGCTGTCGGTTTCCCATCGCCTCTCCGAACGGCTGCAGCTGGCCCTGGATCTTTGCTTTCCTGAGCAAGCGGCGGCGGCCCGGGCGGCGGGTCGGCCCCTGGATCCCCAGCTGGTCGCCGCCAGCAAGCCCGAATTCGGCGACTTCCAGGCCAATGGGGCCCTGGCCCTGGCCAAGCCCTTGGGGTTGAAGCCCCGTGCCATCGCTGAGCAGATCGCGGCCTGTCTGCAAGCCGATCCCGCCTTCACCGCCCTCTGCCTGGAGCCGGAAATTGCCGGCCCGGGCTTCCTCAACCTGCGCCTGCGGCCCGAGGCCCTGGCGGCGGAGGTGGCCGCCCGGCTGGCCGATCCACGGCTCGGGGTTCCTCTGGCGGGGATTGCCGCAACCCTTGACAGTGCTGCGCCCGAGGGGGAGGCCAGTGGGGAGGCCGGGCCCGTTGCCCCAGCCGAACCCGTCATCGTCGATTTCTCCAGCCCCAACATCGCCAAGGAGATGCACGTCGGCCATCTGCGCTCGACGATCATTGGCGATGCCCTGGCGCGGGTGCTGGAGTTTCGTGGTCATCAGGTGTTGCGGCTCAACCATGTGGGCGACTGGGGCACCCAATTCGGCATGCTGATCACCCACCTCAAGCAGGTGGCACCCCAGGCCCTCACCACCGCCGATGCGGTCGATCTGGGCGATCTGGTGGCCTTCTATCGCCAGGCCAAGGCCCGCTTTGATGCCGACGAAGCCTTCCAGATCACCGCCCGCGAGGAGGTGGTGCGGCTGCAGAGCGGCGATCCGGTCAGCCGCCGGGCCTGGCAGTTGCTGTGTGAACAATCGCGGCGCGAATTTCAGGCCATCTACGACCGCCTCGATATCCGCCTGACCGAACGGGGCGAATCCTTCTACAACCCCTATCTCGAGGCCGTGGTGGCCGATCTCGATACGTCGGGGTTGCTGGTGCTTGATGAGGGTGCCCAGTGCGTCTTTCTCGAAGGGGTGAGCGGCAAGGAGGGCAAACCCCTCCCGGTGATTGTGCAAAAAAGCGATGGCGGCTTCAACTACGCCACCACTGATTTGGCCGCGATTCGCTATCGCTTTGCGGCCCCACCCGCCGGTGATGGCGCCCGTCGGGTCATCTACGTCACCGATGCCGGCCAGGCCAGCCACTTCGCCGGCGTGTTCCAGGTGGCCCGGCGGGCCGGCTGGATTCCAGAGGAGGCGCGGCTGGAGCACGTGCCCTTTGGCCTGGTGCAGGGGGAGGATGGCAAGAAGCTCAAGACCCGCTCGGGCGACACCGTGCGCCTCAAGGATCTGCTCGACGAGGCCGTCGAGCGCTGCGAGGCCGACCTGCGCCGCCGCCTGGCGGAAGAGGGCCGCGCTGAAAGCGAGGAGTTCATCCGTCACGTCGCCACCACCGTGGGATTGGCGGCGGTCAAATATGCCGACCTCAGCTCGAACCGCACCACTAACTACCAGTTCAGCTTTGATCGCATGTTGGCCCTGCAGGGCAACACGGCCCCCTATTTGCTGTATGCGGTGGTGCGTATCGCCGGGATCGTCCGCAAGGGGGGAGATGGGGTCGAAACAAACATCCAGGGGCGCCAGCCGCTGGCGGCGAGCACCGCTGAATCCGTCTCCCTCCATTTCAGCGAGCCCCAGGAATGGGCCCTGGTGCGCCAGTTGCTCGATTTCGATGCGGTGATCGCCGCCGTGGAGGACGAACTGCTGCCCAACCGGCTCTGCGCCTATTTGTTTGAGCTCAGCCAGGTGTTCAACCGCTTCTACGACCAGGTGCCGGTGCTCAAGGCCCCGCCGACGGCACGGGATTCCCGGTTGGCCCTCTGCCGCCTCACGGCCGACACCCTCAAAGTGGGTCTGGGCCTGCTGGGCATTGCCACCCTGGAGCGGATGTGAGGCGGGCGCCTAGCGTCAGGAAATGGATCGACCCGCTGCACCCCAGGCGGCCCCGCCGTCCTCCCAAGCTGCCGGAGCCCCTGCACCCCCACCGGCGCGAGCCGAGGTGGAGTGCCTGCAGGCCTACAGCGCTCCCCTGGAGGGGCGGCGGGGCATGCTGCGGCTGGATTTCAACGAAAACACCGTGGGTCCCAGCCCCAAGGTTGTGCAGGCGCTTCGGGCCATCCCGGCCGAGCATGTCGCCATCTATCCCGAATACGACGGCCTCCAGGCGGCAGTGGCGGCCTCCTTGTTGCGCACTTCTGGGCTGCCCACTTCTGGGTCGGAGGCGGGTCCTGGGCTGGAGCCCCATCACATCGGCCTGTTCAATGGCGTCGATGCGGCCCTGCAAGCGGTGTTCCAGGCCTACGGGGCTCCCGGCGATCGCCTGCTCACCACCAGCCCCACCTTTGGCTACTACTCCCCCTGCGCCCGCATGCAGGGCATGGCGATCGAGGCGATCCCCTACCGCCAGCACGATTTCGCCTTCCCATTCGAGGCGATCCGCGCCGCTTTGACGCAGGGCGA
>Ga0209087_1002481_pt1 | contig 10363 bp, 3 predicted proteins | sample S_130805_EF_Meta_FD_187321 | JGI IMG/M metagenome (GOLD analysis project Ga0209087, IMG submission 187321) | Freshwater microbial communities from Lake Simoncouche, Canada to study carbon cycling - S_130805_EF_MetaG (SPAdes) (version 2) | ecosystem: Environmental > Aquatic > Freshwater > Lake ...
TTCAAGCACGAAGGTCGGTGTTTTATCCTCGTTACATTTCTGCTGTTCCACTATGATTGAACTTCTTCATGAACCTCCCTCGCTTCTTGGGATTGTCTCTGTTCCTGACCCTCTTTTTTCTCCAACCGCTCGCTCACGCAGAGGAAACCCAATCCCTTGCTGGCACTTGGCAGGTCCGACTCGACCCCAAAGGACTCGGCCTCAGTCAAAACTGGCTCGACCCCCAGACCCGTTTTGATCAATCCATCTCACTGCCGGGTACAACGGATCAAGCCCGACTCGGTACCCCCTGCCGCGCCGAACCGGAAATCAGTAAGGCAGGTCTCGCCGGCCTCACCCGCAAGTTTTCCTATATCGGCCCCGCCTGGTACCGCCGCACCATCGAAATTCCGAAAGAGTGGGAAGGAAAACGCATCACCCTCTTTTTGGAACGGGTGATCTGGGAAAGCCGCCTCTGGTTGGACGGAAAAGAGATCGGCCAGAACAACTCCCTCAGCACCCCCCACGAGTTCGATCTATCCTCGATCACCCCAGGAAAACACGATCTCCTTCTCCGCATCGACAACCGCCAACAGTTCGATGTCGGCCGTTCCCACGCCTACATCGAGGACACCCAGTCGATCTGGAATGGTGTGGTTGGGAAAATCGAGCTCCGCGCCACCCCTCCAGTTTGGATCGATCAAGTTCATCTGAATCCGGATCCCGCCAATCCCTCCGTGGAAATCCGGATCGGCAACCGCACCGGAAAAGCAGGTTCTGGAAATCTCTTGCTCCGGATCTCCAGCGGCAATAGCCCGTACGAAAAGTCGGTCCCGGTGAAATGGGATACTCAAGGAGGCACGATCACACAACCGCTCGACTTTGCCGGCAAACTCCCCGTTTGGAGCGAGTTCCATCCCAATCTCCAACAGTTGAACCTCACCTTACAATCGGATAACGGCCAAGACACACGGAAGCTTTCTTTTGGACTTCGAAAGATTGCCCTCTCTGGGATGAGCATCACCCTGAATGATCTCCCCGTCTTTTTCCGCGGAACCCACGAAGGGTGCTCTTTCCCACTGACCGGTTACCCCCCGATGGATGAGGAGGGATGGCGGCGAATTTTCAAAATCCTCAAGCGGTGGGGCCTGAATCATATGCGCTTCCACTCCTACTGCCCACCCGAAGCCTGCTTCACCGCAGCAGATGAGGAGGGCATCTATCTCCAGCCTGAACTCCCTCTCTGGACCGGCAAACTGGACGCTGCAGGAGATGAAAAGCGAGTTGCCTGGGTTCGGGAGGAAGCTCGCCGTGTAATCGAGACATATCGAAATCACCCCTCCATGGTTTTCTTTTGCCTCGGAAACGAACTTCAGGGGCAGTTTAAGTTTCTGCAAAGTCTTTTGGGTGATTTGAAGAAAACCGACCCCTCCCGCCTCTACACCATGACCTCCAACCGGCTCTGGATCTTGGATGCCCCCGCCAAACTCGGCGAACCCAACATGCCCCCTCTTCTCGACGACTTCTTGGTCGAACGAGCCTTCTGGAACAAAAAGGAAAAAGATGGGATGCGTGGCCAAACATTCTTTGCCGAATCCCCCAATACCTCGATCGACTTTAGCCAAACTCTGAAACGTTCGCCTCTCCCCCTCCTCACTCACGAGATCGCCCAGTGGAACGCTTTCCCCAACCTAGCTGAAATTCCCAAATACACCGGAGTCCTCCGCCCGATCAATCTCGAAGCCATCCGGGACGATCTAAAAAAGAACGGACTCCTCCCTCAGGCTGCCGACTTCACCCGTGCTTCGGGAAAGTTTTGCGCCGAACTCTACAAACAGGAGCTGGAACTAGCTCTTCGCAGCACTCCCCTCGCTGGGTACCAACTCCTCGACCTGCACGACTATCCCGGCCAAGGCACCGCCCATGTTGGACTGCTCGACTCCTTTTGGGATCCCAAGGGATTCGCCGAACCCGCCCCGTTCCGCGAAGCCTGCTCCCCCATCGTCCCTCTTCTCCGACTCCCCAAGCGCGTGTACACCTCGGATGAAACCCTTTCGGCCAAACTTGAGTTCGTCAATTTCCTGGAAAAACCGATCTCCAACGTCTCTCCCCAATGGGAAATCAAAGCTTCGGATGGAAAGTTGATCGGGGAGGGAAAATTGGGCCCGATCAACCTCCCACTCGGTGCCGACATTCCTGTCGGAACCCTTACAGCCTCCTTATCTTCCGTCACCGAACCGACCGAAGCCACGATCCGAGTTAACGCGCCGGAGGCTTGTGCAATGAACTCATGGAAGATCTGGATCGTACCGGTCCTTCCGAAGATCGATTCCCCTAAAGTTCTCGTCTCCTCTTCCCTTGCTGAGGCTCAAGCCAATCTCGCAAAAGGTGGCACCGTTCTTTTCCTGCCTACGCAAGGTTCAATCCGTCAAAGACAGGACACCTCTTTCCTTCCGGCTTTCTGGAGCCCTGTCTACTTCACCAATCAAGCCGGAACGATGGGACTTCTCATTCAGAACAAACATCCAGCCTTGGCCGATTTTCCGACCGAGGAGTATTGCAACTGGCAATGGTGGAGCCTTCTCACCCCTTGCGCCGGTTCAGTGGTTCTAGATCAGGTCAAAAACATCCAACCTATTGTCCAGACCATCGACGCCTTCTCCCGAAATCAGAAACTCGGGCTGATCTTTGAAGTCAAAGTAGGCCCTGGTCGCCTCCTCGTCTGCTCGGCCAACCTCAGCGGAGATCTCGATCCCATGCGACGCCAGATGCGAGCTAGCCTGACCCGCTACCTCTCGGGGCCGACCCCATCCAATCTCACTAAACTTTCTGAAAGTGAATTGTCCGCCCTCTTCTGCGAAGAGTCCCATACTTCAGGCTCAGAGAAATGGTCGAAAGATCTCGAACCGGTTCCGGTAAAAAAATGATCCGTCGCTTCCTGCTCACTCTTCTCATCGCAATTTCGTCCCTTCATGCCGAACGGGAGGTTCAGCCCCTGACGCAGGACTGGAAGTTTATTCGGCAGGATGTCGATCTGTATGCAGATACGAAAAAGTGGGAAACTGTCACGGTACCTCACACCTGGAACGCACTGGACGGTCAGGCAGGGCCGGCTGAAATCAGCAGCAAACAGGAAACTCCGGAACAGGCCGCTGCCGCCACCCAAGTCTGGATGGCTGAGATCGAAGCCAGCAAAGCCAAGGATTCGCATACAAAAAAGGGTCTTTATGAAGGGGCTTGCTGGTACGCGCGTAAGCTTGAAATTCCCGAGGATTGGGAGGGGAAACGCCGTGTCTTCATCCGTTTTCAAGCCGCCTGCCTCGTGGCTCGAGTTTACCTTAACGATGCCTTCATCGGGGAGCATCGGGGAGGATTCACCGCTTTTTGCTTTGAACTGACCGACTACCTCAAGTTCGGCAATAAAAACGAACTCCGCGTGCAGGTCGACAACTCCCGCCGGGAAGATGTTCCTCCGCTCTTTGGCGATTTTAACCTCTATGGCGGAATCTATCGGCCTGTGGATCTGATCGTCACCGATGAGATCTGTATCTCCCCCCTCGATTATGCTTCTCCGGGAGTTTATTTGACCACGAAGTCCCTCAACGACAGCCAAGCCGTTGTGGAAGTCCGCACTCTTGTCTCCAATGGGCAAAAGCCGGTCCTCGCCTCCAGAAGCGAGGATCAGACCCCGGGAGCGGAGACAACAAAAACAACCAAGGGCAAAAAAGATTATATTCGGCCACCCCCTGTCCGCGTCACTCTTTCAACTCAGATTCAGGATAAGTCGGGTCAGGTCGTGGCTCAGGATTCGAAGGAGAATGATGTCCCATCAGAGGAGGTCATCCCTTTTGTGCAAACGCTCAAGATCAAAGATCCGCATCGTTGGAATGGTCGACTGGCCCCTTATCTCTATCGCGTCGTTGTCACTGTACAAAGGGAAGGGAGTGCGGTGGATCAGGTTATTCAATCGCTCGGACTTCGGGACTTTGCCATCAAGGAGGGACAGGGCTTTTACCTCAACGGAAAACCGTATCCGGTTTTGGGGGTCAATCGTCATCAAGACATCCGCAACAAAGGTTGGGCCCTATCGGCGCAAGAGGAGGAAAATGATGCCAAATTGATTCAGGAAATGGGAGCCAATGCGATTCGGAACGCCCACTATCCCCAAAGCCAGAACTGGCACGACATCCATGACCGGCTAGGCACTCTCTTGTGGGACGAAATTCCACTGGTGAACGTGACCCGCAACACCCGTGCTTTTTGGCAGAACACCGAGGAAACGCTGCGAGAGATGGTGAGCCAGCTCTACAACCACCCTTCATCGATTTGGTGGGGACTCTTTAACGAGTTAGGCACTCGACCCATGCCTCCAAGCGATGAGCAGTTAAAGCACCTCCAGGCCGTCGCAAAGGAGCTCGATCCCCAACGTTTCGTGTTGGCCGCTTCTTGTAAGTACGGCCAATCCTTCAACCTGGTTACGGAGCAGATGGCCTTCAACCATTATCCGGCTTGGTATCACGACTCCGCTCCCTCCGAGATGAAGAACTTCGTCGAGAAACGTTCGAAAAGCGTGAATAAGCCTATTGCCATCAGTGAGTACGGAGCTGGGGGCAATATCGCTCACCATACCGAAGGCGCTCCGGTTCGGCCTGAGCCCAGAGGCTCCTTTCATCCCGAAGAGTATCAATCCTACGTGCATGAGGGAGACTGGGCCGCCATGAAGGATGACCCCCTCATCTGGGGAACTTTCATTTGGAACATGTTTGATTTTGCCTGTAGGGGCCGGAAAGAAGGAAATGTCCCGGCGCTGAATGACAAAGGCCTTATCACCCACGACCGTAAAATCAAAAAGGACGCCTTCTACTTCTACAAAGCCAACTGGAATCCCGAGCCGATGGTGTATCTCACTTCCCGCCGAGCCACCGCCCGAAAAGAACCTATCACTGAAATCAAAGCCTACTCCAACTGCCCGGAGGTCGAGCTGTTTGTGAATGGCACTTCCGTTGGAAAAGCTAAGCCCGACAGCTTCAAGATCTGCCGCTGGAACCAGGTCCACCTTAAGCCAGGCCCCAACTCGATCCGAGTCGTTGCCCCATCGGAAAAGATCACTCTTGAAGATTCATGCGTATGGCGGCTGGATAACACGAAACTATGAAACCCTCCTCTTCCCTGATCGGCTTCTTGGTTTGGCTCCTTCTTTCCTTTTTACCGCCCTCCACTTATTCCGAATCCTCAAAACAAGTTTTTCAGGATCGTGACGTAGTCTGTCTGGTCGGAGACAGCATCACGCACAGTGGTCCCTACCATTCGTATGTGTTTCTCTACTACGCCACGCGGTTCCCACATATGCGGCTCAAGTTCATCAATTGCGGCATTTCGGGCGACTCGGCCTCCGGCATGATGGGGCGGTTGCAGAAGGATGTTTTCTCGAACAACGCCACCGTTGCCACTCTGAGCGCGGGAATGAACGATGTGAACCGCGGGCTCTACTCGCAGACCAAGGTTCCCGAAGACGCGGAAAATTCGAAGAGAAAGGCGATCGATGGGTTCAAAAAAAATGTCCAAAGAATCTCCGATGCACTTACGGAAAAAGGAGTGCGTCAGATTTTCATCACCCCGACCATTTACGACGAAAACTTCGAATCCACCGTGGAGAGCCTTCGTGGTGTCAATGGGGCTCTCGGCGAGTGTAGCGATTTCATCATTGAGCTGGGAAAAACCCGAAACATTCCGGTTGTCGATTTGTGGCATCCGATGAATGAGATCAACCAGAAGCGCCAGCAAGCGGATCCGGCATTCACCTTGATCGGCAAGGACCGCATTCACCCCGGGCCGGTGGGCCATCTGGTGATGGCGTATTTGTTCCTCGATCAGACGAACCCGCCGCAGGATGTTTGGCGACTTTCAATCGATGCCAATTCGAAAAAAGTGATGGAACAAAAAAATGCCGAGGCCACGAATATTGAGGCCACGCCGTCCGGAATGGCTTTTTCCAATAAGGAAATGGCGCTGCCTTTTCCCGTGCTCGAAGATGCCAAGCTGGCCTACGAACTCGTTCCCTTCACGGACCGTCTGAACCAGCAAGTGCTCCAAATTCGCAATCTGGCCGGGGGCAACTATACGCTCAAAATCAACAGTATTGATGTAGGCACCTGCTCCCAGAGCGATCTCGAGAAGGGCGTCAACCTCGCCACAAATACCGCCACCCCGCAGAACATCCTCGCCCAAAAGATCGCGAGTCTTTGCAAAGAGCATCAATCCCTCGGAAGCACGATCCGAATGCTTCGCCGCGTGGAAATGAAGCATCTCAGCGGGGTGAATCTGAGCGACAAGGAAGCTGTGAAAGCCAAGCTCGAAGCGTTCATTGCTGAAAAGCAGGCGCAAAAGAACGACCCCGGTGCGAACTCCGGGTACTACATCACCACCGCTCGCACTTACTTGAAGGAAAGCGGGAATGAAGACGCCATGCGTGCACGGATTCAAGCGATTGAGGACGAAATTTACACCATCAACCAACCTCAGACCTACCGCTACGCTCTCACCAAGTCCGCCCCTTGATCGAGTTGTGAAAAAGGCTTTTCTCCTTCTCCTGGCCTTATCCGCTTCGCTGGGACAGGCTTCCGACTCCCCACGTGAGAAACTCTCTTTAGATCGCGGATGGCTGTTTTATTTGGGAGATGTCCCCCCTCCGGTAGTCAACGGCCACCAGATCTCCTACCTCAATGCCAAGGCCGGATCAGCCAGTGGAGCAGCCGCTCCGATCTACGATGATACCGACTGGCGAGAGCTGGATCTCCCGCACGACTGGGCCTCGGAAGCGCCTTTTGACCCGAAAGCTAACATTGCCCAAGGATATCGACCCCGTGGAATCGGTTGGTATCGGCGCTACCTTCAGATCGATCCCGCCGATCGGGGCAAAGATCTGGAACTCCAGTTTGATGGCGTTTCCACCCACTGCACCGTATGGATTAACGGCACCCTCGTACACCGGAACTGGTGCGGGTACACCTCGTTCACCATCGATCTCACTCCCTTGGCCCGATACGGTAACGAATTCAATACCATTGCCATCCGGGTCGATGCCGATGCTCAGGAAGGCTGGTGGTACGAAGGGGCGGGAATCTACCGACACACTTGGCTGACCAAACGTTCCCCCGTCCATATCGCCACGGATGGAGTCTTTGCCCAGCCCGTTCGCGCACCCCAAAAACCCCTCTTCCCGTGGCAATCCGAGTGGAGCATTCCCATCCAAGTCACTCTTCAAAACTCAGGCCAGCAGCCGGAAAAAGTTCAGGTCGAAACCTCCCTTCTGGATACAGAAGGCCGAATCCTCGAAAAGGTTTCGATCGATTGTGAGATCCCACCCCTCAACGACACCATCGCCAATCTCGCAATGTTCCCAAAGAATCCGAAACTTTGGTCCGTCGATTCTCCTAATCTTTACCAAGTCCGCACGCTTCTCAGGCAAGCCGGGAAAATCATAGACGAAGAATCTCACTTCTGCGGATTCCGTACCCTTCGCTTCGATGCCGATACAGGTTTCTATCTCAACGACCAACCCCTCAAAATCCAGGGAGTTTGTAATCACCAGGACCATGCGGGCATTGGGGTGGCCATGCCAGATTCGATGTGGGATTTCCGTCTGCGCCTCCTCAAGGAGATGGGGGTGAATGCCGTCCGCTGCTCCCACCATCCACCGGCTGCCGAGTTTCTTGAGGCATGTGACCGGCTGGGGATACTGGTGATGGACGAAGCCCGCAACTTCAACGTCTCTCCCGAATACATCGGGCAACTCGAGTGGATGGTCCGGCGCGATCGGAATCACCCCAGCGTCTTTCTCTGGTCGGTCTTCAACGAGGAGCCTTTCCAGGGAACTGAAGAGGGATATGAAATGACCCGCCGGATGGTCGCCGCCGTCAAACGGTTAGACACAACCCGACCGGTTACCGCCGCCATGAATGGGGGATTCTTCAACCCGATCAATGTCTCGGCCGCAGTCGACGTGATAGGCTTCAACTACCACCAGAAAGATTACGACGCGTTCCATCAGCAACACCCCACCCTGCCGATCCTCAGTTCGGAGGACACCTCATGCTTCATCACCCGCGGGGAGTATCGGAACGACAAGGAGAAACAGACTGCCGATTCCAGTGACACCTACGCCGCTCCTTGGGGAGCGACCCATCGGAACGCATGGAAGGCGATTGCCACCCGCCCTTTTATCGCCGGAGGTTTTGTATGGACTGGCTTCGACTATCACGGCGAACCCACCCCGTTTCAATGGCCCAGCACAAGCTCCTCCTTTGGCATTCTCGATCTGTGCGGTTTCCCCAAATCCGCCTTTTATATCCACCAAGCCCAATGGCGAAAGGACATCCCGGTACTCGAACTGATCCCTCACTGGAACTGGGCGGGGATGGAAAACCAGCCGATCCGGGTGATGGCACTTTCCAACGCTGAGAAAGTTGAATTGATCCTCAATGGAAAATCATTGGGAGAGAAAGCTGTCGATCCATTCGAGATGGTGGAGTGGCAGGTGCCTTACCAACCCGGCTTCCTTGAGGCCGTTGGCAAGAAGAACGGGAAAGAGGTCTCCCGAAAGAAAGTCGAGACCACCGGCTCCCCCGTTATGCTCGAACTGCTTCCGGATCGACCGCAGATCGCCGGGGATGGCCAAGACGCTTTACCGATTACCGTGCGGGCACTGGATAAAAAAAAGCGTCCAGTCCCGACCGCTATGCTTCCTGTAACGTTCTCCCTCGATGGCCCGGCCAACATCATCGGCCTCGGAAATGGAAACCCACGGTGCCACGAGCCGGAAAAGGGGAATCAACGCTCACTCTTTAACGGACTAGCTCAAGTGATTTTACAAACTCAAGCAGGCGGATCAGGTCATGTGACGCTCCGAGCCGAATCAAAGGGAATCAAACCGGCAAATCTCAAGATCTCCGTATTACCCACCCCGGAGAAGCCTTTTGTTCCAAAAGCCAGATTCGGCCAACGAATCGATCGCTGGAAAGCATCTCCTGGTTTCTCCGTCAAACCAGATCCCCTGCTCCAAGTCCCAGACAACGACATGAACAGCTGGAGTTCCGTCACACCGGGAAAAACAATCTCCCTCACCCAGGGATCTTGGTCGATCTTCTCCGCCAAGATGGAACCCTTCACCCCTCAGCAGAAAAATGGCGGAGTGATTCGTTTCCAGGGTATTGAAGGAAAAGCCGAGGTTTGGATCGACGGGAAGCTTTGTGCCACTAAATCCGATTTTGCAACCGCCCCCCTCTCCACTCCCTTTCCAAGCGGGACAGAGAAATGCTCCATTCGGATTCTGTTCGAAGCGGAAAAAGGCAAGCCGATCGGTTTCACGGCTCCCGTGGTTGTCCAAGCTTTCAGCCCCGAGCAATCGAATGCACAGGGGGAACTTGCCGGGGAGGTGACCGCTCACTCGGCTCTACTTCAGTCGCGACTTACCACAATCCCTGGCCCCATCCTAGACTCGAAGGGAGATATCCCTGGAGCCCAAGGCTGGGCCTGCTTTGAGTGGAGTGAGAACGAATCGTTCGCCCCCTCAAAACGTACCCCTCGCCTTGAAGCAAAGGCGAAATACGATTTTATTATCCGAGTCTCGATCGACGGACTGCGAGAAGGAACCCGCTACTTTTACCGTCTCGTGTTCGAAAATGGAGCTGTCGGCCCGACCCGGACATTTCGAACTCTTTCCTCAAGCGGTGATCATGTTTCGTTCTGCATGGGGAACTGTATGAACTACTACACGTTTATCAGCGGGCAGCCCAACGGAGATGGTCCCGTCACAGCCACAGCAGAGGACAAACAGCTCGGGTACCCCTCTTTTGCCGCCATGCAGAAGTTGAATCCAGATTTCTTCATAGGGGCGGGCGATACTGTTTATTATGATTTCCCAAAAGACTCCCCCGCCCAGACGGTTCCACAACTCCGAAAGAAGTGGCACGAACAGTTCCGCTTCCCTCGTTTAAAAACTTTTCTCGGTGGTCGCGGATCCTACTGGATGAAAGATGACCACGATTTCCGCTTCGATGATGCCGACCTCACTGGCAACCAGCTGCCCGCCGCGACCACAGGGATGGACTTATTTCGCGAACAAATGCCGCTCCACCCTGCGGGCGATACGAAATCCCCCAACTATCGTACCCACCGCATCAGCCGTGATCTGCAAATCTGGTTCCTCGAAGGAAGAGATTACCGTTCCGAAAACAGTTCCCCTTCCAAACCACAGAAGTCGATTTGGGGAGAGGCCCAACGGAAATGGCTAGAGACATCCTTGCAATCAAGCAGTGCGAAATGGAAATTCATCGTTTCCCCTACCCCTCTCGTCGGACCCGATCGTGCCAGCAAAAGCGATAAC
>Ga0209087_1002484_pt1 | contig 10348 bp, 12 predicted proteins | sample S_130805_EF_Meta_FD_187321 | JGI IMG/M metagenome (GOLD analysis project Ga0209087, IMG submission 187321) | Freshwater microbial communities from Lake Simoncouche, Canada to study carbon cycling - S_130805_EF_MetaG (SPAdes) (version 2) | ecosystem: Environmental > Aquatic > Freshwater > Lake ...
TCCTTAATTTTTTCAAATGTGTAAGATTACTTACTCGTTTTGTTTACGTTGTAGTACTTCTCAACCGTTTTTTTGATAGCTGATTTGACACTTTCGTTAGTTTGTTGTCTTTGAGCCGCAGCCTGTTGAACCTGTTGAGGTGAAGGCTGTTGTGATTGGTTTCCGTTATTTTTGCATCCGCATCCCATGGTATTGTATTTTAGATTGTTTATTTGTTTCCTGATAATAAATACTATCTTTGTGGAAATATAAGAGTAAAAGAATATTTATCAATTAAAGATACAATGGATTTTTTAAAATTAATACAAGAAGGGAGAGTTGATGACTTCAAAGCCAAGTACTCACAAAAGTTTGGTACAGAGAATGTAAATAAAATTATTGGGGCGGTACCACAAAAATATTTGGATTGGGTTGGTAAGAATCTTGACATGGTTAATTTTGAGGACAACTTTTCAAAGATTAGTCAAGCCTTAGATAAGTTTCAAAAAATATCCAGTAACCTTCCAATCACAGATTTATTCCAATACAAAAATTTAGGTCAACTATTGTCCGCTCTTTCAGAGTATGAGGGAAAAGAAAGACGAGTGGTTAAGAAAGTTGAAGGTGGGAACGTTGTTTATGATGATGGTAGATTCTTTGTTGTAAATCCCTTAACTCACGATTCATCATGTTATTATGGTAAAGGTACTAAATGGTGTACCACCGCAGATTCAGACCATCAGTTCAACAGATATAATCAAGACGGTAAGTTATTTTACATCTTGGACCGAACTGCTCCAAGTAACAATAAGTTTTATAAAGTTGCATTACTTCAAAAGTTCGATGGTGATAAAACCTATTATGATGCATTGGATGCAACAGTTAATGGTGGTTGGATTTTTGGAACAAATAAGTTAAACGAGATTTTAAGTTCGGTTGATGATTATATTAAATCAACTTATCCTGAACAGGTTAAGATTTTTACAGATAAAGAATTGGCTCGAAAAGAAAGAGACCGATTGGAAAAAGCAAGACAAGCTCAAATATTAAGACAACGAGAAACTGAGGCTCAAGAAAGAAGATTGGATAATTGGTGGTCTTTAGATGACCCTGCTTGTCCTGAAATTGGATTGAAGGCTCATGCGTTATTGAAATTACTTGAGATAGAAGGTGATATTGAAGTAATGACCAACCAAGACCGAGGCGAGATTGCAAGAATTCAAAATGAAATTGACCGACTTCAAGCGGAATATGATAATGACGAAGAAGTAAGAGGTGATTTATTAGATGAAATAAGTGAGTTGGAAGATGAGTTAACTGAATTGAATAACAAGATAGATGTGTATAATATTATCCCAACGGGAACTTATTATGATGCGTCGGAGTTTGAAGTGATTGGAGCTCCTGAGGTAGAAGACCGTAGATATGTTGTTGGTGATGAGAATGAGATGGAAACAAGTGCTTATGAATATGTTGAACAATTAATTGATGACATAGGGTTTGAAGGATTCAATTCTAATTTTGTAAAACAACATATTGATGAGGATGCGGTTATTTCATATGCGGAAGATTTATTTAATCAAGATGTTTATGAAAGTCCTGAATCTTATTTGGAAGATGAACAAAGAAATTTGTCTACAAAACAAGAAGAAAAGATTTTAATCTTACAAGATAAGATAGAAAAATATAGAGAGTTAATAACCAAATTGGAGGGTAGTATGGATGGTGAGGATGATGAGGATATTGAAGAAAGGATTGACGAGTTGAATGATGAGATTACCGAAATGGATACAGAGATTGAAGACATTAAAGAAGACCCTGAAGGTGATTTCCCTAATGAACTACTTGAAGAGATAATTGAAAATAGAGTTGAAGACGTAAAAAATGACGTAGAAGGTTTTATGAATGAGTGGGGATTAGAATGGAATGAGTATATAGACAAAGATGCATTCATTAAGGCGGTTGTTGACGAAGATGGATATGGTACCACATTAAATGGTTATGATGGAAGTGCCGATGAAATTAACGTTAAAGGTGAGACCTATTACGTAATGAGGATTGATTAAGAATTTTATTTGGTTATAATTATTATATGGGGAGAAGAAAGAAAATAGCGTTTAAGCTAAATCCTGAGTGGATGTTAAAAGAGCCGTTGGATTTTGAATACAACAAATATACTTTATTGGATTACATACAAAAATGCGAACAGAGATTAGATAAGTTTGAAATTTATCCTGACTTTGTTGAGTTATCATTACACTTGGCAAACATGCAATCCCTTTCCAAAGAAAATACTCTCCTACTTACAGACAAGAAATTTCATTCTTGTGATGATGAAATCATGTTAAAGGATTTGTACCCAAAAAAGCCAAGAGAAATGTCGGAAGAGGAGAAGGATGAGTTGGGTAGGACAATAAGATATTCTAACAACAAATTATTCGACACATTTAATGTTGCAAAATCCATTTGGAATATAGTATTTGATGAGGTTGAAATCTCAATCAAAAAGAATAAGGAAAACTTGGCGGCAGGTTCAGGATATGTTTTTTATTATAGAAAGTTGGATAATAAAGTTTATGTTTGGGAATACGAAATCAAAAAGAAACGAGGAGATAAAAACGTAAGTCAAACTTATATAACTAAGATATATGAGAACACTCCTGACAAAACAACATTACTTTCAATTATCGAAAACCATTCCAAGTTTAACAAAACAGAATACTATAAAGACTTACCAGTATTTGAAATGTCATGTGGTCAAGATTTTCCAATGGAACAAGCCATCGTACCAATCATGAAAAGAAAAGTAACCGCATATATTTTTCAAATAGTTAACATGGTTAAGGCAAAAAACTTTGACTCTGAAATATAATATACTTATATTTGTGTCGTGGGATTCAATAAACGACTTATTAATTACGACAGAAGCTTGTCGGCACTTGAGAATAATAAATTGAAAGAGTATTACGGCAAGAGTGATGCTCTTTTTTTTATGGACCAAAAAAGTCGGGACATATTTAAACTTCACGAGGAAGGTAAAACAGATGAAGAAATTTTGGAAATAATAACTAAATAGATGGATACTAAAACAACTAAAACATTATTGTCTAAATTAAGACAACCGATTCACATCGATTATATCTCAAAATATATTCTAAAAATTCCTGAGAATGAAACAAGAATCGAATTAAATAAACTTCTCGATGAAAATTTAATCGAAGAATCTACATATGCTAAAGATTACTATGTAATTAAAACCGTATAAATAAACAAAAATATAATAAAATGAAAAGTACAATAGTTGAATTAATACTTGCAGGTTGTGTTGGAATGTGGTTAGGTGCGATGATGATGTATCTAATGGTAATTAAACCACTTCATCAAGAAAATGAAGATTTAAAAGAGGTTATCCATCAACAACCAAAAATTGGGTTTTACGAAGAATTAAAACAAGACGAATATGAGTGAACAAGTTAATCATCCACAACATTACGGAGGGGAAGACAATCCATACGAAGCAATCAAAGTTATCGAGGCGTGGGAATTAGATTTCCATCTTGGAAATACCGTTAAGTATATTTCAAGAGCAGGAAAAAAAAGACACGGATAAAGAATTACAAGACCTTAAGAAGGCTCTGTGGTATCTTCAAAGGAGAATAGAAAATTTAAAGAAAAGTAAGATATGATAGAAACAGGAAAAATATTACAAGGTGATTGTATTGAGGTAATGAAAACATTACCCTTAGATTCTGTTGATTTGGTTGTGACATCACCACCATACAATGTTGGAATCGACTACGATAGTTATGACGACAGAATGAGTATGGAGGACTATTGGAACTTCACAAGACAATGGTTGACCGAAGCCTACAAAACATTAAAAGATGATGGTAGGATTGCCGTAAACATCCCATACGAAGTAAACGTACAGGACAGAGGTGGACGAGTATTATTTATGTCAGAGTTTTGGGCAATCATGAAAGAGGTTGGATATAAATTCTATGGTCTTGTTGACCTTGATGAAAACTCGCCACACAGAAGTAAGACCACAGCGTGGGGTTCATGGATGAGTCCTTCAAGTCCTTACATCTATAATCCAAAGGAGTGTGTTATCTTGGCATATAAGAAAGACCGTATTAAGAAAATTAAAGGTGAACCACAATGGAAAGCTGAGATGGTTGACTTAGAACAAGAAGATGGTACATTAAAAACTAAAGCCGTTTATCAAGATGAAGACAAGAAAGAATTTATGTCTTTGGTTTATGGTCAGTGGGAATATTTCGCAGACACAAGACAACAAACTAAAGCAACTTTCTCAATGGACATTCCATTGAAAGCAATTAAGATTCTTACATATAAGAACGATGTTGTCCTTGACCCATTCTGTGGTAGTGGAACAAGTATGGTTGCCGCAGAGATTAGTGGAAGACGATGGATTGGAATTGAATTGAGTGAAAATTACAATAAAGTTGCTCAAGAACGAGTTCAACATTTTGTCGACCGAAATAAACAAATTGAAATGGAATTTAAATAAAAGGGTTTAACAACCCTTTTTTTTGTTTTATGATATTTATTAATAAAATAATTTAAATGGCGAACATATTAATAACTGAAAGACAACTTGAGTTAATCACTAAAGACCAAGCATCAAAAAACGGTGTGTCAATTAATGAATCTGAGTGGTACAATACTATTGGTGATATTGCAGGTATTATTGACCCAACAGGAGTTGTTGACCTTGTTAATGGTGTTAGTTATTGGAGTCAAGGTGATAAGTTATTTGCATTATTATCTTGGATTTCGGTTGTTCCATATGTGGGAGATGTTTTAGCCAAACCTGTTGTTGGAGCACTAAAGGTTGGTGGTAAGGCGACAAGAGCGTTTAGAGGAGCCGTAGCTGCGGGTGACGCAGTTAAAATAGCTGAAACTGCTAAAGTTGCTGGAGGACCAATTGCTAAAATGGTTGAAAGTGCACCTACTTGGGGTGGTAAATTATTACAAGTATTAAAAACTGCCGTTGGTAAAGTACCTGGAATTGGTGGACCATTAGTAAGAGCGGTTGAAGAATTTGTTGGTATTTTTACTAAAGCAAGTAAAGAGATTAAATTACCAACAAATATTAGTAGAGGAGGTAAAATAATTAACGTTGAAAAAGGATTATCTTCCTTAGAGAAACAAAAATTAATGAAATCTCTTGAGAAAGAACAGGGTAAATTATTTAGGGGAAATAAAGACGTAAGAAATTCATGGTTAAAATATATGAAATCTGATGCATCTTTAGGTCAAAAAATATGGGCAGGTGTCCCAAGATTATTTGGTGGCAACCCTGCAACTAGGTCATTAATGAAAAGAACAAAAACTTATTTAGGGTTTTTGGACTGGTTAGGTTTTGGTAATTTTGTAGGACCTGACGAATTATTAGGAAAAATACCAAATGCCGAACAACAATGGAATGAGTATTCTCAAACACCTGAAGCTCAAAAAACTTGGAATCAAGAAATGGGTGAAACACTTCCTAGTCAGAGTATGGGACAATCATCAGGACCTTCATCTAGTCCTTCATCATCAAGTGGTGGACCAGACCCAATTCAAGGATTTATGTCGGATATTTTTGGTGGACAATTAAGAAATGCGGCCTTAATGGCAATATAATATATAAGAAATGAAAGAAGAATTAATTTTAAAATTAGTCCAAATACAAAATCAATTTAGATTTTTGCATTGGCAAACATTTGGAGATGCTAAGCATCGAGCTTATGGTGGGATATATGATAGTTTAGGCGACCTTATAGATAAATTTACTGAGACTATGATGGGTAAATACGGTAGACCTGAATTTGATGGAGAGTTTTCAATTATGTTTCAAGACATCAAATCTATGAGTGTTCAAAATTTTTTAGATGGGATTACTGAGTTCTTAGTGGATATGACGGACCAATTAAATCCAAGATATGATACTGACTTACTTAATCTTAGAGATGAGATGTTGGGTGATATCAACCAATTAAAATATTTATTAACATTAAAATCATAACATGGCGCAAAAAATAATTAAACTGACAGAATCAGATTTAACAAGAATTGTTAAACGAGTGATTGCCGAACAAGAAGATGGTAATTATAAAAAGGGTATTCAATGTTTCCTTAACAAAAAAGGAATTAAGGATGACTCAGGTCAATCATTAAAAATTGATGGTAGTATTGGTAATTATCCAAACTCTAAAAGTGCTCAAGCTATAAGTAACTATCAGGTCAAAATAGGAGTATATCCTGCGGACGGAGTTTGGGGTGAAGATACTATGCGTAAGATGCCAAACAAAGATAAAGAAATGTTCAAACAATGTGTTTCTGATTATGGTGATATTTTTGACAAGGGTTTTCATTTTCTTGGTTTAGATTAATGAAAGGGTTAATTAAAGAAACGGGAATAAGAGATATTAATGCCTTGGCTAAAAGATACCCAAAGGCTGAAATATACTTCCACCAAGATTTGGATGGAGTGACGACTGCAATCGCAATGAAAAGATACCTTGAAGACAATGGTATTGATGTAGTAGGTGCTCACATAATCCAATACGGTGACAAAGAATTCGCAGTTAAAAAGAACGATGCTCAGGGAGATGTGATGCCAGTTCTTGTGGACTTTGCTCACGGTAAGCCAATGTTCGTAATTCATACGGACCACCACGACAAACAAGTTGGTGTTGAAAAGGGAACTTCAAAACAATTTAGAGGTGCTCGTTCAAACGTAGAAACAATATCTCAAGTGGTATCACCAAAAGATTTGTTTCCATCTTCAGATATTTTATTAATTAATACTGTTGATTCTGCGGATTATGCTAAACATGACATTACACCTGATGAAGTAGTTAATTACATTTATCGATTAGATAAAGAGAAACCACTTCAAAAAAATAAAATGTTGTTAGGTTTGGTTATCAACAAGTTGTTATTGGCGTTTAAAAACAAACCAGGGTTTTTGGAATCATTAGTTATGGATTCAGAACCATCTTTAATGTCTATTTTAACTAACATTAAAGATTGGATGAAAAGAACAAATGCCGCAAGTCCTGAAGAATTACAGAAGAATGCTGAGGGATATAAAGAAAGTATGAAGAATTATCCAAGAGTCAGTGATAGTATCATTTTCCAATATGGTGGTGGTAGTATGTTCAAACCTGGTTCTTATGATAGATATACACCATTCAGAAACAATCCTGAAGCTGATTTTCTTATTATGGCTTGGCCAATGGGATTAGTTCAAGCATCTTGTAATCCATTCAAAAAAGAAAGAGAATTAAAAGGTGTTAACTTAGGTGAAATTGCGCAAGAAGTTGTGGGTAAATGGGAAGACCAATTAAAACAAAGAACAATTCCTTTATCTACTATTAAGTGGGTTAGTGAGACTTCTGTTGGTCCTGAAAGTATTGGATTCACATTCAAAGATTTTGAAGCGTTGTATGGTGATAAGTTTACAACTATGGAAGGTGGCGAAAAAGTTTTAAATCATATTCAAGATATGATGGAAACACCATTCAAAGATTTAACTGAAGAACATAGAGAGATGTTAGATAAAATTGGAATTAATGCTTGGGATTTAATTCAATCAAATTCAGGTGGACACAAATGTATTACAAACATTTCTGGTTTAAATTATTTGGGTAGAGGTAAAAGACCACCTCAAGGACAATATAAGTATGATTCTGAGAAAGATGATTCACCTTCAGTTAAGTTTACTAAGATGATTGCAAATGAGTTTGAAAGAAAACTTAAAGAAAAGATTGCTGAATCAAAATAAGTACTCAACAGTATCACCTGCTTCAATACCTAAATAATCACAGGTACCACCTTCAAGTTCCAATACTATATTTCCATTTCCACCGTAACTAGGGCATTCAGTTCCACGACATGGTGGACAGTCATGATGAATATTTACGATTACATTATTTCTAATGATTATGATATCCAATGGGATGATACAGTTTTTCATCCAAAAAGATTGTTTATCACCACCCATCAAAAATAGTAAACCATCAAAAGTAGAATCAAACCTTTTACCCATCATTCCAATAGATTTTGATTTTCGGTCTATTAAAGTTTTAACATTAAATGTATTGTCGTTGATTCTAACTTGCATATCTATAAATACAAATAATAGTGGAATATGACTTATTTTAAACTTTTTTCTAAAAAAATTTGACTTATCAATATAAATGTAGTACTTTTGAAATTGTTGGGTATATTTATATATTCAGTCAGAAATGACGGACATCCCCAAAAAGTTTCATAATATATATTTGACAAAATGAGAATTTTGTTTTAACTTTGTGAAACAAATGAGATGAGAGTCTCAAAAAAAAATGTCCCACAGGCATTTGATTATTCGAAAAAATAGTTTTATCTTTGTGGGACATTACTTTGAAAGTTCTTTAACATAAAAATATATCGCGAGGTAGTAGCAGTGGTCAGCTCGTCAGGCTCATAACCTGAAGGTCGGAGGTTCGAATCCTTCTCTCGCTACTAAACAAAAAAAAGTTTACAAAAGATTTGGAAAATCGAAAAAGTATACTTATCTTTGTAAAACAATTAAGAAAACGTTCTTTGAATTAAAGATATTATCCGTTCAGGAAACACAAAAGTGTCGGTGATATTATCCACCGAGTAAATGGCAGAAAGTCCGCAGCTTGTGTGTAACTGATAAAGATATTGGGCGGTCTATAGTCCATAAAATAAACCATGAAAGTGGTATAAAGTGAATCATTTGGTTAAGTGGTTTGCGGCTTTCGCAAGAGAGCTCGAGTAGACAAGCGAGATATCGTTAGACCTTGAGTACCGAGGGTGACACTGTAGGGAAACTGGTTTGATGACCAAGCGATGTGGGTCGTTTGGTTGAGGTGGGAACATCAATAAGAATAACTCGTAGAATTATTGTAAGACATATGGTTATCCGACCATACTATTGCGTGATTCATTACAAGAGTGGGTTTAAAACCGAAAGGTAAGAGGTCGTACAGGTGGTGCTGGTGATTCCTTCTTAAAATTTCTACCAAGGGATTTAAGATGAAACAAACTTGAAGTATGGAGATGGGGACATTTCAGGGAGTAGTTAAGTATCGTGTTGTTCAAAAGATGGCATGGCTTGGTCGGCGAACCGCTACTTTCATCATCCACAACCGCAAACTTTGTTAATTGATGTTTAACAACTAAAAGATACAAGGAAAAGCGTTCGCCAGTCGTGATTGACAGGTCACTACATAGTCATGAGATGTTCATGGCCGTAAAGGGTCCCAAGCCCAATACGATTGTTGTGAAAGTTCTCTAAGTCCGCAAGACATAATCAGGGTGGCAACCTTGAAGAGCAACGAGTAAAAACAGAGTAGATTACGACTTAAGGATTGGTTAATCTAATTGACCGTGACTGAGAGGTACTTCTCAAAAGGAAGTGGAAATCGGAGTAAACAATAATCTCCTGTAAAGTCTCTCGTAAGAAGGTGTATTCTCAACCTGAAGCCAATAACCCCGACAAGAAATTGTTGGGGTTTTTTGTTTTACGGTATATTTATTAATATGAAAATAGTAATAACTGAACAACAATTCAAAAACATATTCGAGAATGATTCAAAACAACAACTAACTGAAAAATGTTGGAGTGGGTATACTCAAAAAGGTATGAAAACAATGTTTGGTAAAAAATATCCAAATTGTGTTAAAAAAGAAGCTGACGAAACAAATGAAGCTTCAAGTCCCGCACAACAAGCGGCAATTGCCATCAATATGAAGAAGAAGGGTATTTCACCCAAAAACGAAACTTTATATGAGGATGAATATGGTTCGGTAGAAGAAACCAACTTTATTATTGGTGATTTAATAACCGAAGCGGAATATCAGGGAAGAAAAGTTCAGTTGGGTAAGATAATGCAAGGTGACATTAAAAAGTTCAAAGTATATGTTAAGAACGATAAAGGTAAGGTTGTTAAGGTAAACTTTGGTTTTGGTGGAAAATCAGCTAAAGGTAAAATAATGAGGATTAAGAAAAATAATCCTGAAAGAAGAAAGAACTTTAGAGCGAGACACAATTGTGACACTCCTGGTCCAAGATGGAAACCAAGATATTGGGCATGTAGAACATGGTAATCATAATCCCTCACAGAAATGTGGGGGATTTTTGTTTTATATTAAATTTTACATTATCTTTGTCCCTATGAAAGAGGGAGTCAACATAGTAAACAGGAGAGCAAAGCACGAATACGAGTTCTTGGACACGTATCAAGCGGGTATGGTCTTGACTGGTGTTGAAGTAAAATTCATTCGTGATGGTAAGTTATCTTTTGTTGATTCTTATTGTATGTTTCATGATGGAGAGTTGTTT
>Ga0209087_1002485_pt1 | contig 10347 bp, 7 predicted proteins | sample S_130805_EF_Meta_FD_187321 | JGI IMG/M metagenome (GOLD analysis project Ga0209087, IMG submission 187321) | Freshwater microbial communities from Lake Simoncouche, Canada to study carbon cycling - S_130805_EF_MetaG (SPAdes) (version 2) | ecosystem: Environmental > Aquatic > Freshwater > Lake ...
TGTCATCCTTGGTGGTGGCAGCGGGGGTTATGCCGCAGCATTACGCGGCTCGCAGTTGGGCCTTTCTGTAGCCCTGATCGAAGCAGACAAAGTCGGCGGCACCTGTTTGCACCGTGGTTGCATTCCAACCAAGGCTCTTCTTCACTCAGCTGAAATCGCAGATGGTGCGCGAGATGGTGCGCACTTTGGAGTTAAATCAACTTTTAATGGCATCGACATGGACGGCGTTAATTCTTACAAAGATGGCGTCATCAATAAGTTGTATAAAGGATTGTCAGGTTTAGTTAAGTCCCGCGGTGTCACCTTCATCGAAGGTCACGGAAAATTAGTGGCAAAAGATACCGTCGAAGTAAATGGAACCCGTTACACGGGCAAGAACATAATTCTTGCAACAGGATCCTATGCAAAGACTTTGCCTGGTCTTGAAATTGATGGTGACAAAATCATTACCTCAGATCACGGAACAAAGTTGAACTATGTCCCAAAGAGCGTCATAGTTTTAGGTGGCGGAGTTATCGGCTGTGAGTTCGCCTCAGTATGGAAATCATTTGGTTCTGAGGTAACGATCATCGAAGGCCTGCCACATTTGATCGCACTTGAAGATGAGTCCTCGAGCAAGCAACTTGAGCGAGCATTTCGCAAGCGTGGAATTAATTTCGAATTAGGTGTGCGCTTCCAATCTGCAGTTAAGACCAAAAAGGGCGTTACCGTCACACTGGAAGATGGCAAAACTTTTGACGCCGAGCTCTTGATGGTTTCTGTTGGACGAGGACCAGTTTCTGCCAACCTCGGCTATGAGGAACAAGGCATATCAATGGATCGCGGTTATGTCCTAGTCGATGACAAGTGCCGCACTAACGTCCCAGGAATCTGGGCTGTTGGAGACTTGATCCCTACGTTGCAGCTGGCTCACGTTGGCTTTGCTGAAGGAATTTTGGTTGCAGAAGAGATTGCAGGCTTAAATCCTCGCGCAATTAATTACGATGGCATTCCACGCGTTACATACTCAGATCCTGAGGTCGCATCAGTTGGTTTAACCACAGCTGAGGCAAAAAAGCGCGGGCATGATGTTGTTGAACTTTCATATGATTTAGCCGGTAACGGTAAAGCACAGATTCTTAATACCGCAGGATCCATCAAACTCATCGCTCAAAAAGATGGACCAATTCTAGGTATCCATATGGTCGGTGCTCGAGTTGGCGAATTGTTAGCTGAAGCAGAATTAATCTATAACTGGGAGGCACGTGCAAGTGATGTGGCTCCTTTGATCCATGCACACCCAACACTGTCAGAGGCAATGGGCGAAGCTCATATGGCTCTTGCAGGTAAACCGCTTCACGCACACGGATAACCAAGGAGAAAATAGATGACATTTTCAGTAACGATGCCAGCACTTGGCGAAAGCGTTAGCGAAGGCACAGTCACTCGTTGGTTAAAAGCCGAAGGTGATCATGTAAATGTTGATGAGCCACTTCTAGAAGTTTCAACTGACAAGGTTGACACCGAGATTCCTTCACCCGTTGCAGGAACGCTTCAAAAGATTATTGTGCAAATAGATCAAACAGTTCCAGTAGGAGCAGAACTTGCGATTATTGCCGACGGTGCTGCCGCAGCTGCACCCGTTTCCGCACCTGTAGTTGCAACACCAGCACCAGTTGCTGCTGCACCTGTAACTCCACCAGCTGCACCTGCTGTTCCCGCACCATCTGGTACAGGAACAGTTATCACAATGCCTGCTCTCGGTGAGAGTGTTTCTGAAGGAACGGTTACTCGTTGGTTAAAAAATATTGGTGACTCAGTTGCAGTTGACGAAGCACTCCTAGAAGTTTCAACTGACAAGGTTGATACCGAGATTCCTTCACCCGTTGCGGGAACTCTTCTAGCTATTGATGTGGCAATTGATACAACTGTTCCAGTGGGTGCACGTCTTGGATTAATCGGTACCGCTAACGGCGCAGCTGCAGCCCCTGCACCAGTTGTTGCAGCCCCTGTAACGCCACCTCCTGCACCTGTAGTTGCAACACCAGCACCAGTTGCTGCTGCACCAGTTGCTGCACCTGCACCGATTCAATCTGCACCAGTGTCACAACCAGCAGATGCATATGTCACTCCACTAGTTCGCAAACTCGCAACAGAACTTGGTGTCAATCTTGCGCAAGTTACTGGCACAGGAATCGGCGGAAGAATTCGCCGTGAAGATGTCGAAGCACTTGCTCGTCCTGCAGCACCTGTTGCATCTGCGCCAGCACCTGTTGCATCTGCGCCAACTACAACTAAGGCTGCAGCAGTTTCTGTTTCACCACTTCGTGGAACTAAGGTGAAGATGTCTCGTCTTCGCAAGGTTATCGCGGTAAGAATGGTTGAATCACTTCAGGTCAGTGCCCAATTGACAACTGTTATTGAAGTAGATGTTACAAAGATTGCACGTTTGCGTGATCGTTCAAAGGCAAGTTTTGAAGAGCGCGAAGGTGTGAAACTCTCATTCCTTCCATTCTTTGCAGTTGCAGTATGTGAAGCACTCAAGCAACACCCTGTTCTTAACTCTTCCGTTGAGGATGACGAGATCACTTATCACGGCGCAGAACATCTAGCTATTGCTGTTGACACTGAGCGAGGATTGCTGGTTCCGGTGATCGCAAATGCTGGTGATCTAAACATCGGTGGCATTGCACGAAAGATTGCAGATCTTGCTGCTCGCACACGCGATAACAAGGTAACTCCCAATGAATTAGGTGGCGGAACATTCACACTGACCAACACCGGAAGTCGTGGAGCTTTATTTGATACTCCAATTATTAACCAACCACAGGTCGCAATCCTTGGCTTAGGAGCAGTTGTTAAGCGCCCAATGGTTGTTCGTGGTGAAGATGGCGGAGAAACAATTGCTATTCGTTCCATGGTTTACCTAGGACTTTCATATGATCACCGTGTCGTAGATGGCGCAGATGCAGCGCGATTCCTAGTAACCCTTAAAGAACGCCTTGAAGGTGGCGCTTTCGAGTCAGATCTAGGACTGTAAGTCAGCTATGTCAGTTCCACAACGCATTGCAATCACGGGTGCCTCAGGTCTTATTGGAACCGCACTTGTTGGTCACTTAAAGAGTGAAGGTCACACTGTTCAACGTCTTGTCCGTCGTGCGCCAGTGGCAGCAGATGAAGTGCAATGGGATCCACAAACGGGTCTTGTAGACCTTGAGCCACTTCGCGGTGTGGATGCAATTATTCACTTAGCTGGCGTCGGTGTTGGCGATAAGCGTTGGAACAAAAAATACAAGAGCGAAATCTTAAATTCCAGATTGCTTGGTACAACTGCAATTGCTAACGCTGTTGCAGAGCTGAAGCCACAAGTGTTTATTTCGGCTTCTGCTATTGGTTGGTATGGCGAGAGTGGAAACCGAGCAGTTGTTGAAACCGATCGTGCCGGAGATGACTTCTTGGCTGCTGTTTGCCGTGAATGGGAAGCTGCTGCCGATCTAGCAGGTGATATTCGCACAGTAAAACTTCGTACTGGTTTGGTGTTAGACCCAACGGGCGGTGCACTTGGAAAGATGCTTCCACTATTTCGCTTAGGTCTTGGCGGAAAGATGGGTAATGGAAAGCAATGGTGGTCATGGATCACTCTGCACGATCAAATCAGAGCAATTGTTTTTGCATTGGAAAATCCAATTTCAGGTCCAGTTAACGTAACCGCACCAAACCCGGTTACTAATCAAGAGTTCACTTCAGCACTTGCGCGCGCGATGCACCGTCCCGCACTATTTCCAGCACCAGCAATCGCGTTAAAGATTGCATTGGGTGGATTTTCATCTGAGATTCTTGGCTCTAAGCGCGTTATCCCCCACGTGCTACAAGAAGCAGGCTTTACCTGGGATTACCCACACATCTCTGAAGCACTTGCACAACTAGTCGAGGATTAATTGAGCTGCAAGGCGACCTGAAAATAGGGCCCCTTGCTGTGATGGAACTGTGCGGTGATCACCAGCAACAAAGTGATGATCGCTAATTTTCATACTTTGTGACAACGCTCGCCCTATATTGTGAATTGGCAATGCAGCTGGAATCTCATACTTGGCAATGAACTGCCAAGCATAGGTATCTACTCCCCACAGGATCGCTAAATGGCGTCGCACATCAGATTCGGTGACATTTAAATCAGTTGTCGTGGAAATCAAATGCTGATTTGCAGGTGCGTAACTTGAAGAAATATCTGACATAACCACTGAATTAATAATAGGTCCGCGCCTTTGGCCATCGACGACTAACCGTCCACTTCCTGAAGGATTTACGGCATCAGCGTGATACCAAGTGATGCAGCCAGCCATGCGTGGGACCTCTGTTAAACCTAATAATTGAGTAGCAGTTGTCGCATCTGTTGCAATCAGAATCTTGTTAGCCGTATAGGTGCCGTTGTTGGTGTGGACGGATCTTTGTTCTATTCCATCTACTCTGGTCTCATAAACAATATTGCCGACTCGTTTTGCGAGTGCTTTCGATAGCTCACCAACACCACTGCGCGGAACACCGGGTCTGCCACTAACAAAACTCTTGATAATCGAATGTCCATACAGTAAATCAACGTTATCTGGGTCGGTTAAGAAAACACCTTGTAAGAATGGACGCAAAACTCTTTCATAACAGGTTCCCGTATTGCGCAGTGCCTGTCCGATTGACTGTCCTGGTTTTGGTCGACTCGCTATGAATCTTAAGAGCGCAATCTTTTCCGGCATCGTGCCAGTTGCTTTATTCAATGCCGTCCAAGGTACTTGGCGAGGATCACCGATCACATGGCGTCGATCCCCCAGGCTAACCTCGATCACTCTTGGAGCTTCTATGAAATCAAATTCGCTGATCACGTTGAGTTCTTGTAACGCTGGGTATTGCGCGTTTATTAGCTGAAATCCTCGGTCACAAATGAATCCATCAATTACATCACTTGCTACTCGCCCACCTGCGCGATCTGATGACTCAATGACTGTTACTTCAACACCTGCAGCTTCCAGATGAATTGCAGCACTTAACCCAGCTAAACCCGCACCAACAATCAGAACCTCAGTGTGCACGTGCACCAATTTCACGGGCTTGATCAATTATTGCGGCAACTAACAATGCATCTGAATTAGGGATCGGCCATGGTGCACCTGTCGTAATCGCTAATTCAACTGCCTTATAGAAATGACCGTAATTTCCTGGGACAGATTCGATTTCTTCTACAACATCTCCGCGATGTAGAAAAGCTTGTGAGGTAGTCGGATAAGTCCAGGTTCCATTTTCTGGAAACTTACCCGCTCGCAATAGAGCTTCTTGTGGATCTAAATCATTAATGACTAGTGCTCCCTTTGTGCCAAGAATCCGAATTCGTGGACCAGGTGCACCAACGACCGCACTCGCTGACAAGTAAGACGTAACATCGCTGTCGTGGCGCAGAACCAACACAGAATCATCATCTGCTCCCCCGCGCAACGATCGAACGCTAGCCGTAACAAGTTCTGCCGAACCAAACCAATCTATTGCAGTTGAAATTAAATGTGGCTGCAGATCCAATAACTGTCCACCACCATCGGCAGCAGACATGTTCTCCCGCCATGAAGTCGCATTTAGTTCTGGTCTGAATCTTTCAAAGCGCGAATCCATTCGGTGAACTTGACCCAGTACTCCGCTTGCCAAAACCTTCTTAATTGTTAGGGCGTCGCTATCCCAGCGACGATTGAAGAAAGTTGATACCGCTACTCCGGCAGTTTTGCCAGCATTAACAATCTCTTGCGTTTCGGCCAAAGTACGCCCCATTGGCTTATCAACGACAACCGGAATACCCGCCTTAATAGCTGCCATGGCGTGCTCGGCATGAACCACATTTGCTGATGCCACAACAACTAGATCAAGCTGTTGTGCCACCAGCTCTTCGACAGTTGCAACAACTGTGGTGTTCGGAAAATCTGAAAGTGCATGGGCTATGCGTTCTGGATTTCTGGTTTGAATTGAGGCAACATCAAAACCACAACCCTTGAGCAATGGTGCGTGAAAGTATCGTCCGGCTAATCCATACCCTGCGATACCTACACGTAAACTCATACTTAACTGTTCTGTAACTTAGATGGCCACCAGACTTTTCCACCAATATCGTGGACGAGGGCCGGTACTAAAATTGTTCGGACAATCAAAGTATCTAGCAAAACACCGAAGGCGACTGCAAAACCAAGTTCTGCTAAGAACACAAGTGGTAATACACCGAGTACTCCAAATGTTGCTGCAAGAACAATGCCGGCTGAAGTAATCACGCCACCTGTGACTGTTAAACCCTTAATTACGCCAGCCCGAGTTCCGATCTTTGCACTTTCTTCTCGCACGCGAGTCATCAAGAAAATGTTGTAATCAATACCGAGCGCTACCAAGAAAATGAAGGCAAATAATGGGAATGAGGTATCAGCCCCCTTGAACCCAAAGATATTTTCAAACACAAGTTGGCATGCACCTAAGGTTGCAAAGAATGACAAAACAACAGTTCCTAAGAGCAAGGCCGCCGACAAAATACTGCGCAGCAGCAATCCAAGAATCAAGGTGATGAGAACCAAAACAATTGGAATAATTGTGCGGTTGTCTCGATTAGCCGAAACATCTGTGTCATAAGCAACGGCAGTACTGCCACCAACAAGAATCTTTGGATCAATTGCATGAACCGCTTTGCGAATTACTGGAATGATCTCTCGCGCCTCCACTGAGTCAGGATTAAGGGCCAGAGTTGCATTCAAAACAACCATTCCTTCAATTACCTTCACCTCAGAAAGTGGTTGTCCAGGAATTGCAGGGGTCATTCGCAACGGTTCAACAGATGAAACACCCTCCACGTTTTTGAGTGCCGATGAAACCGAGTCAACTAGTGTTACTGGAACAATCAATTCCGTCGGTTGCCCTGATCCTCCAGGGAAGTGCTCAGCCAAACGTTCAAGACCAACGACAGAATCTGGGCGCTGGGTGAATGCATCAGCTGTTGATAATCCCCGTGCATTGAGTGTGGTTGAGAAACCAGCCAAAATTGAAAGAAGGATCGCGGTGAGAATCCAGAGTTTACGTGGACGCTTTTCAACTGCAGAACCCATCTTTGCCCACGTGCCAGTAAGTTGAGAATTAACATCATCATTTCTAGGAATACGTGGCCAGAAAACCCAACGTCCAAAGGCCACCAAAAGTGCAGGCAACAATGTAAGAATCACAATCACTGCTGCTGCAATACCGATTGCTCCAACTGGTCCTAGCCCTCTGTTTCCAGAAAGATCGCTCAGCAACAACACAAGGAGGGCAGAAATTACTGTTGCACCAGATGCCACGATTGGTTCAAAGACACCTTTTAATGCAGCCTTCATCGCATCTGCTGGATGATCATGATGGTGTAACTCTTCTCGATAACGAGAAATCAAGAGAAGTGCGTAATCTGTTGCTGCACCAAGCACTAATACCGAGAGAATTCCTTGGGATTGTCCGTTGAGGTCGATGACGTTGTTTTTGGTCAAAAGATAAACAAGACCGCCAGCGGTCGATAGTGCGATAACAGCGGAAAATAATGGCAATATCCAAAGAACTGGAGATCGGTAAACAACAATCAAAATAAGTCCAACTACACCTAATGTTGTAAGAAGCAACGATGAGTCAATTCCCTCAAAGGCGCCAAATAGATCGCCAAGGAGTGCGCCAATTCCGGTGACATTTGAAACCAACCCCACACTTTTTGCAAATTCTGCTGAGTCTTCTCGCAGTGTTTCTATCACTTCAGGTAATGCAGGTTTGTTGTTTGGTAATAAGTCGGTTGCAATATCAGATTTAAATGGCAGGTTCACAAGTAGCGCTTTGCCGTCTTGGGAAGGAAAGGCAAAAATTTGCTCACCTTCAGTTAAGTACTTAGAAATCGGCACATCTGTGCCAATGATTTTTTCAGAACCAAGTTGTGCGAGGTGAGCGTTGAGCGCAGCTATTTTGGATTCATCTACTTCTCCAACATAAAGAACCAAGGTCGGTAAGTTCTGATTTTGATCTTGATTAAACTTCTCAATTATTTTTGCTGCCTGAGTTGACTCAGCGCTATCTGGCAAGAATGCAGAGTTGTCATTTTCTTGGACCGTCGAAAGCTTGCCAAATAGGGGTCCAAAGACACCGCTTGCGCCAAACCACAAGAAAATAATCAGCAATGCATAGGCAAGTGGGCGGCGGCTCTTCTGAATGGATGTGGAGGACACTTAATGGGACCTTTCGACCTTGAATTGGTAAGAAGCCAAGCCTACCTTTAGGCTATGGGTGTGCCAGTTCTTGAGACTCAAACCAACTCGAATATCGCACTTTCGCGCCATGGATTAGTGGATTATCAAAAGGCCTGGGATTTGCAACGAGAAATTCACACAGAAGTTGCCTCTGGTTCACGCCCTAATACTTTGCTTTTGTTGGAGCACCCGTCCGTATATACAGCGGGCCGCCGAACCGAAGATGCCGAACGACCTACTGATGGCACTCCTGTAATCGATGTCGACCGCGGAGGCCGAATTACATGGCATGGTCCAGGCCAACTCGTTGGATATCCAATCGTAAAACTGTTAAAACCAACTGAACTTGTTGGGTTTGTCCGCGAAATTGAAGCCGCACTCATTCAGGTGTGCTCAGATTTAGGTCTAACTGCCATTCGGATTGATGGGCGCTCTGGGGTTTGGATTCAGGATGCTCGAGGCGACCGAAAAATCGCAGCAATCGGAATTCGCGTAGCAAAGGGTACGACAATGCATGGTTTTGCATTAAATGTTAATCCCGATCTTGCGGCGTTCAGACAGATTGTGCCATGTGGCATCGCCGATGCTGATGTAACATCACTAGAAAAAGAACTTGGCCGAACAATTACTATTGATGAAGTAGCACCACTAATAGAACTACATGTAAGTCAATCATTGAAAAAGGTGAGCGCATGACGATGGCACCGGAAGGTCGCAAGCTCCTTCGTATTGAAGCTCGTAATGCTGAAACGCCCATTGAGCGAAAGCCAGAGTGGATCAAGACCCGCGCAAACTTGGGTCCTGAATACACGCGACTTCACAGTCTTGTTAAATCCGAGGGTCTACACACAGTCTGCCAAGAGGCAGCGTGTCCAAATATCTTTGAATGTTGGGAAGATAAGGAAGCAACTTTCTTAATCGGCGGAGATCGCTGTACTCGTCGTTGCGATTTTTGCAATATTGATACAGGAAAGCCACTAGCAATTGATCGTGCAGAACCTTTCAAGGTTGCAATGTCTGTTAAAACTATGGGACTGCGCTATGCGACGATAACTGGTGTTACACGAGATGATCTTGAAGATGAAGGATCCTGGCTCTACGCCGAAACAATTCGTAAAGTCCACGAATTAAATCCTGGTACTGGTGTTGAAATGTTAGCGCCTGACTTCAATGCAAATCCGGACTTGCTAAACCCGATCTTTGAAACCAGACCAGAAGTCTTTGCCCATAATTTGGAAACGGTCCCCCGTATTTTCAAGCAAATTCGCCCCGCCTTTACATATGAAAAATCACTACGCGTATTAAGAATGTCTCAGGATTTTGGTCTGATCACAAAATCAAACTTGATCCTTGGGCTTGGCGAGACACGAGAAGAAGTGTCACAAGCACTTGTAGATCTACACAGTGCAGGTTGTGACCTGATCACGATTACACAATATTTACGCCCGACCAACAAGCACCACCCAGTGGAGCGTTGGGTTAAGCCACAGGAGTTTGTTGAACTGGCTCAAGAAGCAGAAGAAATAGGTTTCTTAGGGGTAATGAGTGGACCACTTGTTCGCTCTTCTTACCGCGCTGGTCGTTTATATAAGCAAGCCATGGAAAAGAAGGCGGCTCGTGGCTGATCTGGTCTATCCCCCAATTATTGTTCTTGTGAAAACCTTTTGGAAATACCTTGGATTTAATTTTGATTTTCAAGGTCAAGATAATGTTCCTCGTAAGGGTGGCGCAATTCTTGCCATTAATCACACAAGTTATCTAGATTTTGCTTTGGCTGGCACCGCGGCATTACCCGCCAATCGCTACGTGCGCTTCATGGCTAAGAAGGAACTCTTTGATAACAAAGTAGCTGGCCCATTGCTGCGCGGAATGCACCACATCAATGTTGATCGAAGCAATGGCTCTGCATCCTTTGTTGCCGCATTACGTGCATTGAAGTCTGGTGAAATTATTGGCATCTTTCCCGAGGGAACAATTTCAACTAGCTTTGAAATCAAAGGTTTGAAGTCTGGAGCGGTTCGTTTAGCGATAGGTGCTGGCGTCCCCGTGATACCTACAATTGTGTGGGGTGGTCAGCGCGTCTATACAAAAGGCGTTAAGC
>Ga0209087_1002487_pt1 | contig 10346 bp, 16 predicted proteins | sample S_130805_EF_Meta_FD_187321 | JGI IMG/M metagenome (GOLD analysis project Ga0209087, IMG submission 187321) | Freshwater microbial communities from Lake Simoncouche, Canada to study carbon cycling - S_130805_EF_MetaG (SPAdes) (version 2) | ecosystem: Environmental > Aquatic > Freshwater > Lake ...
AGTGGAGCTATTTATAATAACAGACTTAAAACCAGTGACCAAATCACCATCAAAGTTACCATTTGCCATTCCGTAGTCAGAACGGTGATTGACGGTGTTCATGTATGGGGAAGAATTATCCGTACTGTTTGTCTCTAAGTTATTCGGGAATACTCCTTGTGTAGAGGATACAATTTGGTATTCGGGCGGAGAGGCAAGAGTGGTGTTGACTTGACCGGCAAAAAAAGCAGGGAAGGCTTTTTGTACTTTTATGTAGAAGTTGTTTAACTCGGTTAGAGAGGCATTACCTACGATACTAAGACGGTGGTGAGAGTAGGAGTGTAACTCGTAGGTTACCCCATCAACTGGAGTGTAGTATGGATATATGTTATATACATTGAACTTTGGACTTTCATTTTTGTCTGTGGTAAAGAAAATAGAAGGTAACGAGGAGGAAAGGATTGGAGAAAAGTCCACCCCTTCCCAACTGCCTACCGAAAGGTAAAACTCATTTGTATTTAAAGGACTTACGTAGTAATTTCCAGAGTTAAATGTAGATCCAGCTTGATCTGTACTATCGTTATAATTTACTTGAGCGAAGTCATTGTAGTTAAAGCCATGTGGTGAACCAGACTTAAACACCGCATACCCATTTTCATCAGTTGTAACTGTGACAACACTGCGGAAATCAATTTTGTCCAACCCAGTGAAATTGGACAGGTAGGTGTTCCCGGTCCATTTTAGAATAGAGGTGATTGGTTGATTACTAAATACTGGCCCTCCTGGCTGTTGTTGGTAAGGAACTGGGAATAAAGGGTGAGTGTAGGTTGGAACATAGACAGGATGAATCTCGCATTTCTTTAAGTCCAAACCGATAATTGAAACTCCGCGAGGAACAATGAGCCCCCCTGTTGTCTCTGGGTTAAACTGTGCCAATGCACTTTGTGTTACCGCTAGGTAGGGATTTGTAAAGTCTACAGAAAAAGACGAGACAGAGGTTCCAGGACTATTAATAACATTGTGACGACCAGGAACTAGAATTATTAAATATCTATTATTACCAAGAGAAATACCACTTAGTGTATCTTGAATTATATTCTTTGTTACTTCGATTATGGCTCGGTTTATTGTCAGGAAAGGTACTGTTTGCCCGTCATTTGACAGAGAATCAGTAGAGTTAGGGTATTCAGGTGCTACAAATACCGTATATCCACCAGTTCCCCCCAGGAAAGGGGCCGCAACAGTTTGCCAAGTATTTAAGTCTGTGCCAATGCTTAATGCTTTTGTGTCTGAGTCTACCCACAGCTCTCCACGAGAGGGGGTTATAGTGGGGAACTCAGGTAAGTATGCTGTAGGTCCTACCTTTACAACTGACTGATTATTAGTCTCAAAAAATAAACCAGGGTCTTCACTATTTGTGTTTAAACCTATTTCCCCAGGGGTCAAGTTAGCCGAGGTTGGGCGCTTTCCTAGAATACTTGAGCGTTTGAAGATCAGTTTTACAGCAGACATTTTCGCTAAGGAGCAGTGGCGAGAGCTATAAGGATAGCTGAATTACTTTTACCCCTTACAGGTAGGCTGCACCGATTACTGCATCTTCGCTAACATCACCTTTTTCAAGGAGCATGGAAGCTGCTCGTAAGTAGGGATCAGCTTTTGGACCTAACTCACTTCTAAGTTCTTTGTATCGAGACATGAGTGCCATGTACTTGGCATCATCTTTTCCATCAGTTTCCATTAGACTCCCTCATAGAGTTGGTTGAGTAATTCCTGAGCTTGTTGATCTGTCATTTTGGCCCAGGCACCTTTAGTATAGCTACTAAGGGGTGATCGTATGCCATGCTCGTAAATACTTGTAATGTCTTTCGGGGTGAGGCCATACTTGTCTTTCATTGCAGAGTTCACAGCCCCTAAGTTATCAACAACTCGCCCAAGGGCAGGCATGTCCTTCTTAAACTGTCTTAGTTGTTTAGGGTCATTTTTATAAGTTTCTAAAGTCGGAATGCCAGTTGCTTGCCATCTCCTGGTTTGCCAATTTCCTTTGTCAAAACCTGAGTAACTATTACTGGAGGCTGCAGCTTTTCTGCCTGAACCTGTTGGAGGTTTGAAAGTACCAAGTGCCTCTGCAAGTGCGGCTTTTGGACTACTTTGAGCCAGGCCTAAATCAACCCAACGACCCCTTCCTTTTCCATCCACTAAGATATTTTCAATGTGTGCGTCGTTGTGAGCAATACCAAGGCGATGTAGTTCGGCCATTGCCTTCCAGTAGATGTTCGGGGCGAACTCCCCCCCTCTTCTGAAATAAGGATTTCCTTGACCCAATGGAGACCCCTCAACTGCCGTCATTGCAATTCGACCATCTCGCATGTTTACACCTTTTGCGTCCATGTACTCATGTTTCCCATTAATGTCTGCGGCAATAAGTTTAGGTCCCAAGTTCGCCTCACCCAATCTCTTAATTAATTGTGCCTCTGTACTGGAAACTGCACCCCTCTTCACAAAGGTACCATCAGGGTTTCGAATTACTGTTCCGAATGAACCTTCACCAACTTTCTGAGAACCTGAACCATAACTGTCCTTCCATCCGTTATAACTTTTGTCTCCCACTCTAAACACTTTTCCAAGATTCCTATCTGCGTCTACTGCGTCATTACGAGCAAATCGAGTGTTACCAGTTGCTCCAGAGGGTGTTACAGTTGCTTCTTTTACCAGACGAGCAATATCTCCTCGTACCTCAGAAGTGGTTGTTGGTGGAGGAGTTACAAATGTAGGCCATTTTGATGGGAGTTTTTTCTGAGCTTCTAACTTTCGGTCAATTGCATCAATTTTAGCTTCAAGTTTGTTTTTTGCGACTGGATCTTTTTCATCAATAAACTTTAAAAGGGTTGCACGACGAAGTGCCATTAACTCCTCCCGACTACTGGGGAGTGTTGTCATTGAAGTTTTTGCAGAGTTGGTTGGGGGAGGAGGTAATGCTGCAAGTGCATTCCTCAGATCAACAGGCATTGACCTAGCCTGTGTCGAAACTTTTTGAGGTGCAACTTGTTTTAGAAACTGTTCTCCTAAACCAATTTTTACTTTGGAAATTGCGTCAGAGATGAGTGAACCAAGTTCGAGAACACAACGCTCTCTTGGGTCGATACAAGTTGCTCCACAACTTTTACCTTTGGAACATCTTTTTCTCACTCGACTACTTCTCCAAGAACTCTCTCATTCTCTCTTCAAGGGAAGCAATTTGATCTCCAATATTTTGTATTTCGCTGTAGGACGAATGCTGATCATATGTACGATTGTAGTCAGTCATTTGTTGTTGGCCTGCATTACCACCGGGAGCAGATACTGCCATTTTAGCGTCAAGACGCTCGCGCTCTTTAATCATATCTTGCATTTCTTGCATACAGCGATGGAACTCTTGAAAGTTTCCACGCATTCTACAAACACGGAGTTTGTCCTGCTGTTCGTCAATGCGCAAGTTAAGGGTGTCGGACTTTGACTTGAGGTCTTCATATCTCTCCCCATTCATCACATTAGCAGGAGTAAGCTCGTTAAAGGCTTGGCGTAACTTGGAACCATTTTGTGGTTCCTCTACTGTATTTCTCTTGTAGTCAGTAGGACCATGGGAGAAGTCATAGTCAATGATTTTATGACCTTTTTCTTTGAAAATTAAATATGCAGCCTCGATGGCTTTTTGATCTATGCTATCTTTACGCATGACCTGAACAGAAACTTATGTATTAGTTTTACCCTTTACCATTTTACTTTGTTAGCCCACCACGCCGCACTCATTTTACCTTTTGCAATGTTCTTCGCATGCCTGGTTTGAAACCTGTGACGACGACTTGCATAAGCTTCTGACTCCCCCTCTTTCTTGGGAGACCCTTTTACACCACGCTGACCAAACCGAATAACTTTTTCCTTACCATTCGCACATGCTTTTACAACATGGGACTTTCCAGTAAGGCTATCTCCAACTGCTTGAGCTTTAGGTTTGTTGCAAGGCATTTTATCTTTGTCAAGTCTCTCAGCGTAATCCTGAAAGAAATCCTCAAGTACATTGTCAGGGAAAGAACCAAACATAACTACCTCGGTTTACTTTGCTTCAGTGTTACTTTGTTTACTTGTTTTTGTTCTTCGGGGATGGTTGGACCTGGCTTATTTGACCCACGATTCGGATCTCGAGCGTCGTTCCACTTGTGGTGTAGTGCGTCGTTCATACTGTTTCTGCTCCAAAGCGAAGGTAGTCTGAAACACTGGCGAGTGCAGTGCCTGCGTTTGTTATTTTTGTAGCGCACCAAGGTTCAAGGTTCTCGGTGCCGTCCATCATACCAAGCAAGATATCAACTTTCTCTCGCATTACACGAAGTTGATTTACTATCATTCTACCATTAGGTTCTGTAGAATAAAACTCATTGTAGTTAGGTGCAGCTGCCATTGCTAACTGACCATTATTGTTAGAAGTTTTTGTAATCTCTTCCATGCGAGGCATTCTTATCTTTTGCTCACCCATTTGAGGATTCTTTTCGTCCCCTGCGCCAGGTTCTTTCGGTAGGTAGTTTGGCGTCATTTCAGCTGTAGCAATATCTCCCTCACTGTGTTTTGAGTCAATCTTTACACAGTTGGGTACTTTCCTACCACCTTTCTTTTTCATGCCTATCGCAGTATACCCTTTCCAGCAGGCATCTTTCAGGTCACCTGTTGCTTTTTCGGTAAAACCGTATTGTTGCAGACTGTCCCAGTCAAAGTCATTCATGTTCATTGTAAGAAGCCCTCCTACCCCAAGAATAAATGTGTCCTTCAATTTTATCTACTTTTTCAACAAGGCGAATGTGCTCGTCTTTCATTGTGTACTTAACCGGTAAATCCGCTCTCAACTCGTTTAAGATTACTTCCACTTTTTCCATGTGGTTTATAATTGTTTCAATACGTCTGTTGCTACGTTCCATTATCCAGCCAAGACCAGATAAAGTTGTGACAACCGACGCGATAAGACCAAAAGTTGATACGGGTTCCATAAGTTACTCAGGTAAGCCTGACTGACCGTCAGCAAGGCGAGCTTTTACGGACTCTGGTAAACCTGATTCCCAACCGTGGGATTTTGCAATCGATATAATTTTGCGCATAATAGCGCGAGGGTTAGCGGCTCTACCTACAGAAGACCAGGCAGCAGCAACGTCAACTGGGCTTGAAATCGGGAAGGACATATCTGGCCCTGCAAATTCTCCCTTTACTTTTCCTTCTTTCAGCGCTTTGCGTTTCTCAGTGGACCACTCGCGGAACTCTGCCTCTTTACGTTTTTTATCGCGGCAAGCGGGGCAATTTGCGCAAGAACAACCTTCTTTGAAAGCCCCCCCAGGCAGTGGCATTGAGAGCAACTCTGAATCTTGAGAGTCACCCTCAGAAAAACCATACTCTTTTTTCTTCATCTCCATGAAAGAAGCGGAGCGTGACTTTTTGCGATCAAAAATTTCTTTCATCGCGTCGTTACCGCTAGCTTGTTCGTTGTACTCTCGGTTAACGAGAGACTCTTTTTTAGCTCGGCTAGCTGCGTTATTTTTGATTATCTCTTCGTTATGGTTACTCATCATACCATCAGGGCCTGGTCGCCACTTGCGGCCACTCTTGTTCATGGCCTCGAGCTGTTCACCACTGATAGCGTTGCTAGCGTTAATACCGCCACCTACACCAGGGAGTGTGACACCACTAAAATCAAAGGAAGTTCCGTACATTGGCGTTAGGGCATATCCGGTGTGTGTAAAGGTTTTACCCTTTACTCTTCAGTTTGGTTGGCAATTTCATCAATTATCTCATCAAACTCATCATCGTCTTCGTCAACTATCTCACTGGAGTAGTAGGAGTCAGGGTTGAATGGTGTTTTAAGATCGTCATCAGGACCTTTTCCACTGGGATACTTCCAGAGGCCAGTAGTCTCCAACCATGGGGAAGTGTTGGCAATTATGTTCGTAGGTAATCCAGAATTGTTTGCAATTTGTTCTTCGTCTGGAGTTGCCATTTGCTGAGCATATGCTGCTCGAAATGCTTCAATGGCCTCGTAGTTAAAATCTCCGCCGATTCTGTTGGTCATGTTGATTGTTATCGTTTCTTGATTTTACCCGTAGGGTCTTGTAGTAGTTTTGAGTTCCCCATTAGTTTTTCTTCATACTTCAACACTTCTTTTTTAACCTCTGCTTTCATTTTTCCTTCCTCGATCATCCGTTCTTTCTTTTGCTCTGGAGTCTCTTCATTCATCTTTCTCTGGAGTTCTTGATCAACCCTTACATTTTCTTGTTCCAACTGTCGTTCAATTTCCTCTTGTTTCTTCTCAGTTTCTTTTAGCTTCTCAAACTCATCGTCTATTTCATCAACTTCCCCATCTTTTCCCTCTGGGTGAGTTTCTCGGGTCAACTTGTCAAGTAGTACATCAAACCTGTCTCTCAATCTTCTCCTACAAACTCCGTCCGCGTTAATTGTAGTTGGACCGCAAGGCAGTTTGTGACTTTTTATTAATTCTTTTGGATTTTTCACGCGCCTTTCCTCCGAGGTTGCCACCCATCATTGTGCCCATTGTAGTGTACTCCTTTCTTCTTTTCTTTGCGAGGTTTAGGATCTAGTCGATTAGCCTCTCTCATTGCCGTTACCATGGTGTCTCGCATTGCACGTAATTTTTCGCGGGGTACTGAGCAATGGTTACTGTCTCGGTACGAACAATACCGAAAGGCAACCTCCGAAGGGTCATCTGACTGCAACATGAGGTTCCACACACCGAGAGCTTGTGCATCTGCGAGCGTACCTGCGGGTAGCCGGGACTCAATTTCTGCCCGTTCTGGGCGACGGAACCTCGTGTCTTTGCGCATTTTAATCTTCGTACCTGTCGAGTATGTGAGCAATAACAGAATTTCTTACAATGTCTTCTTTACAAAATTCAACAATACCCACCTCGCTAAGAGCGCGGAGCCGGTGAATAGCATCAACAAGTCCGTTTTCACGACGAAATACCTCCATGTCAGTCTGTTTTGTATCACCGATAAGGCAGATTTTTGAATCTTTGCCGACGCGAGTGAGGCAGGTTTTGATTTGTTGAGGTAGAAAGTTTTGTGCTTCGTCAACAATAACGAACGCTTCATTCAGAGAACGACCGCGAATATCTTCGAGTAGGATTGGCTCGATGACTTTCTTATTGAGTAAATACTCAGCAGCGCCCTGTGAGCGCATAATGCAGGGAAGGTTGTCAAAAATCGGAGCAACCAGGGGAGCAATCTTGTCAGACATGTCACCCGGAAGAGCACCACGACCTCGTTGGTATTCTACACCTACGTCACTACGTACGTAATAAACTTTTTCAAAGTCACCGGAAGCAACACCAGAGAGGCCGAAGTGTAAAGCCATTAATGTTTTACCTGTTCCAGCACTTCCGTGGGCAAGTGTGACAGTGTTCTTCTTCATGGTGTTCCAGAAGTCTTCCTGTCTCCAAGTTAGAAACTTGGGAGGAGCGACATCCATTCCTTTGGAATAGGATTGTTCAAGCATTTGAACATTCTCAGAACGGCGATTGCGGCGTTTGCTTTTCGAGTCGAGCATTTGAGGTAGAGGGGGAACAACAGTGGACACAGAGTATACTTCGTTGAAAATGAGCTTTAGATCATCTGACCCCCTTCCTCCTTTAGAATTACTCTGAGCCATTGGAGGGCTGTCTCAGTTAATAACTTTTACCCGCCTAATGCCACCTTTCAGTATAGTCCGACCAACCCCCTTTTCCTCCACAGAACTTTTTGAATTTTTCTTGTTCAGAGTTCTCCTTTGCTGCTTTGTAAAGGTACTTGTCAGCTGCAGGGTCAGTAATTAAAACCCTGGTACCGAAGTCCTCTTCCATCATCGATGAGTTTTTATCAACTGGTAAGTTAGCCATAGTAATCTGTCTTGTTATGGACAGCAACTTTTATTTTATAAAGTGGTGGTTACAAATCACCACTACAACTCGAGGTCGTACCCTATATTCCTTTTACCACTGCGAATACCTCGAGCAAAAGATGACCTTGTGTCTGAAGTTCCGTCTTGCTGTTCTGCACCATCTGGGTCATTATAGCTGTGGTCTGCAGGAAATAAACGCAACCTCCCACTGGTTAGGTTAGGAAAAACATTCTTATTGTCAAATCCAGATCTCGTTAACTCACCAAAGAATCGTTTATTTTGAATAATAGAGTCTTGTAGACCTTTGTCAACGGTATCTAGCTTCATTGAAAAATAGGTCAGTGCCCAAGTAAAAGCATCTGTTCGATCGTCGTGTTTGGTGTAAGGGAAAGTTGTTAATTCTTTGATAAAACTATCAATCCAATCTCCTTCCACAAATATAACTCTACTGAATTCCATTAAGGGAGAAACAGCTTGAAGTCTAGTTGTTTTCGACTTTAAAGGTCTCATTTCTTCGATAGGTATCTTAGCTTCTTTTTTCAACACTTGTATTAAAGACTGTCCTGATGCAGCTTTTTCTATACACAGAACTCGTGCACTGTAGAATGAATACAAGTGTTTTACTTTGGCAATCAACTCTGGAAACCCTAATCTGCCTGTAATCATTTCTCGAATGTACACCTTTCCAGGAGTTCTGTGAGACAAAGAAGCTACACAAATTGCAGTTTCATCTGCTAACTCTTTTTCGGAAAAAGCACAGTCAACTGCCAGCCAGGTTAAGTCAAACTCAGGACAAGTTTTAGAGTCAGCACGGATTATCCAGTCATCTTTAATAATTTGCCCCTCTGCTGTAACTGGGGTACCTTGGTACAAAGCTGAGAAGGCAAACGAACCCATTGTTCGTTTCTGGGCCATCAACATATCAACAGTAAAAGCTGTGTTACTTGGCCAATGGGTTTCCCCCATCTCTCTCTCCAAAGGATCCTCTGAAAACTGTTCGGCAGTTTCTATAATCCCTGCGATATTTATCCAACGCCAACCCGCAGGGTTCTCTTTTTCATCATACCTCCCGTCAGCCTCCAGTAAAACACCATGTAAATCTCGGTCATGGAATCGTGTGGCGATAACCATCTGACACCAGTTATTCGTTCGTCGTGTTGATGCTTGCTCTCCCCACCATGACTCCAACTCTTCAAGAGCTGCTTTCGAAGTTGAATCTTTCAAAGGGTCATCAACAATCATAGCCCCAACCCCTGGACTTGTTATATTTGTAGTACCTGCTGTGAAACCAGTTAAAACACCCCCGACGGAGGTCGGTAGAATATAACCACCACCCATCATGTCATACTTAGAGTCTCGAGAGAAACCTTTCCATTCTGGAAATATTTTACAAAATTCCGGATGTTTTAAGTACCCGATTGAATCCTTATGAAACTTACCAGAGAGTTGTTGTCCGTAGGAAGCAACAATGTGCTGAGTTTGTTGATCGCGACCAAGTAGCCACGCAACAAACATTGACGCCATCATTGATTTGCCAGAACGAGGGGGACATGATATGATAGCTCGGCGGTACCTCTTATTTGCTAAATCTTCAAAAGCAGAACCAATAATTTCGTGAAACGCAACGACTTGCAAATCTCCTTTTTTCATTATATCTGCAAACGCTAAAAATGAATCCCGAGCAGCACGATACTTAAACTCCTCAATAACAGAGGCAGGTGCTTCCATTACTATAAGTTCTTGGATTCCCCTGATGTATTTACGCCAGGAACTGTGCTCGTCGAGTTGTTTGGCTTTGAGTAGTACTGGTCTCATTACTAGAAGTTACTAATTCTTTTGAGTAATTCTTCAACTTTTCCGTCGTACTCCCGTGCTAAACTTTGCTCCTCAGGTGCTTCTTTCGCAGTAAGTATAATTATATCCTCAGTTATTTCTCGGTGTGCTTTCACAGAAGCAGAGAAGATTTGCACCAAGTCTCGGGTGGAACACTCTGGTAATTGGTCCTGCAGCATTCCGATGGCTTCACAAGACACTTTCAGTGACTCGGCAGCTAGAAACTCTTTTTGCTTTATTATTGCGTCTCTAGCGTCATCAGATACTTTTTTGTTAGTCATAATTCCTCGTGTTTAGTAAAAACGACTTTTGCACTTAGCACACCCACCTTTTTTAGGCGGTGGAGTGGCCTTAAAGTTGCTCAGTTGTTTCATCAACTGTTGCGCTAACTCTGTTTTACCCGCCTGAGCTGCAGCGTGGTACTGTTGCCATAACTGTTGAGGAGTAGGCATTAACAGGGTTGCGAAGGAGAGTTAAGACCGTCTGAGCAGGGAACGCAGCCAAGTTTCCACAGGGAGTTAATCGAGGCTAGTTCGAAGGTACCATCGAGTACCCAGCCTTTTCCGACTGGAGACTGAGCAACATAGTAGAAACGACCTTTTGGTGTTTGGATAAAGGTCTGAGTTTGG
>Ga0209087_1002494_pt1 | contig 10323 bp, 9 predicted proteins | sample S_130805_EF_Meta_FD_187321 | JGI IMG/M metagenome (GOLD analysis project Ga0209087, IMG submission 187321) | Freshwater microbial communities from Lake Simoncouche, Canada to study carbon cycling - S_130805_EF_MetaG (SPAdes) (version 2) | ecosystem: Environmental > Aquatic > Freshwater > Lake ...
CCCGACCCGTCCTTAAATTGATCTTCCCTAAGCACAAGAACGCTATGGTAATTTTGAACGAAACACATGACCCAGCCCTGCTTAGCTGGGTCGCATCGGCCAACCAAGCGCAGACCGATTTCCCTATTCAGAACCTGCCCTTCGCGGTCTTTCGCCATCAAAGCAGCACCGAGGCTTATCGCGGCGGTGTGGCAATCGGTGACCAAATTCTGGATCTGGCGGCAGTCGCTGACAGTGGTGTCTTTTCTGGAGCTGCAGCGACTGCCGTTCAAGCCGCCTCTGGCGACAGCTTGAATGCGCTGATGGCATTGGGCCAGCCGGTTTGGTCGGCGTTGCGTCTGGCGCTGTCACGCGCATTGCGCGATGGGGCACCGGAGCAGACCAAGCTGGCAGCTTGCCTGATTCCGCAGGCCGCAGCTGAGTTCAGCCTGCCAGCGCGCATCGGCGACTACACGGATTTCTTCGCCGGCATCCATCACGCCAGCAATGCCGGCAAGCTGTTCCGGCCCGAGAATCCGCTGCTGCCGAACTACAAATACGTCCCCGTCGCCTATCACGGCCGGGCGTCGTCGGTGCGTGTCTCCGGCAGCGCGGTGACGCGGCCGAATGGCCAGCGGAAGCCGGCGAACGACACCGTGCCGAGCTTCGGCCCCTGCCGGAACCTCGACTACGAGATGGAATTCGGCATATGGATCGGCCGCGGCAACGCGGCCGGCAGGCCGATCCCGATCGGCGAAGCGGCGGAGCACATCGCCGGCTACTGCCTGCTGAACGACTGGTCGGCGCGCGACATCCAGGGGTGGGAGGCGCAGCCGCTCGGGCCGTTCCTGGCGAAGAATTTCCACACCGCGATCAGCCCCTGGGTGGTCACGCCCGAGGCGCTCGAACCCTTCCGCATCGCGCAGGCGCCGCGGCCCGAGGGCGATCCGGCGCCGCTCGACTACCTGCTGGATGCGCGCGACCAGGCGCAGGGCGCGCTCAACCTCGATGTCGAGGTGCTGATCCAGACCGCGTCGGGCGCGGGGCCGTTCCGGCTCTCGATCTCCAACACGAAGCACCTCTACTGGACCTTCGCGCAGATGGTCGCGCATCACGCCTGCGGCGGCTGCAACCTGAGCGCGGGCGACCTCTTCGGCAGCGGCACCATTTCCTCGCCGAGCGAGGATGGCTTCGGCGCGCTGCTCGAGATCACCTATGGCGGCCGCAAGCCGATCAGCCTGCCCAACGGCGAGGAGCGGCGCTTCCTGGAAGACGGCGACACCGTGATCTTCCGCGCCCGCGCGCAGCTCGACGGCTGGGTGCCGATCGGTTTCGGCGAGTGCCGCGGCACGATCCTGCCGGCGGTCGCGTGAGCGTTCTCGCCGGCATCAAGGTCGTCGAGCTCGGCCAGGTGCTGGCCGGGCCCTTCGCAGGCGCGATCCTCGCCGATCTCGGCGCCGAGGTGATCAAGATCGAAAAGCCCGATGGCGGCGACGATGCGCGCCAGATGGGCCCGGCCTTCCGTCGTGGCGATGCGCTGAACTTCCACGAGTTCAACCGCGGCAAGCGCAGCGTGGTGCTGGACCTGAAGTCCCCGGCGGGGGTCGATGCGCTGCATGACCTGCTCGCCGATGCCGATATCCTCGTGCACAATCTGCGGCCCGGCGTCGCGGAAGCGCTCGGCATCGGTCCCGCGGAGGTCACCGCGCGCCATTCGCGATTGATCTATTGCGCCATGGGCGCCTTCGGCCATGTCGGCCCGCTGAAGGACCGCCCGGGCTACGAGCCGCTGTTCCAGGCCTTCGCCGGCCTCTCCGCCATCACCGGCGAGCCCGGTGGCCCGCCGGTGCGCATGGGCGCTTCCGTGGTCGACCAGGGCACCGGCATGTGGACCGTGATCGGCGCGCTCGCCGCTCTGCAGCAGCGCGCGCGCACGGGCCGCGGCTGCGTGGTGAACACCTCCCTGTTCGAGACCGCGCTGATGTGGGGCGGCCAGAAGATCAGCGCCTACGTCAACATGGGCAAGCTGCCGGAGCGGCATGCGAGCGGCCATCCGAACTTCGTGCCCTACCAGGCTTTCGAGACCGCCGATGGTCCGCTGTTGGTATGCTGCGGCAATGACCGGCTCTTCGCGAAATTCGCCGCGGTGCTCGGGCGCACTGACTGGCCCGCCGATCCACGCTTCGCCACCAACCGCCAGCGGCTCGCCCACAGGGACGCGCTGCTGCCGCAGATCGCGGATGTGCTGCGCAGCCGCCCGCGCGCAGCGCTCGCCGAGGCGCTGGTCGCCGCCGGCGTGCCCTGCGCACCGGTCAACGGCATCCCCGAGGTGATGGCGGAGCCGCAAACCGAAGCCGTCGGCATGCTGCAGCCGGTGCCGGGCGAGGATTTCTCGCTGGTGGCGATGCCGCTCTCCTTCGACGGGCAGCGCCCGCGCATCCGCCACGGCGCGCCGCGGCTTGGGGAAACGCCCGAATGACACTCACCGCCTATGTCGGCAGCTTCACGACGGCGCAGCGCGAGGCGCGCGGCGAGGGCATCCTCGTCTATCGCGTCGATCCGGCGACCGGCGCCTTCGCGCCTGTGCAGACGCTGGGCGGCCTCGTAAATCCGTCCTACCTCGCGCTGCGGCGCGACCAGCGCGTGCTCTACGCCGTGCATGGCGACGAGGCCTATGCCACAAGCTACGCCATCGATCCCGCCACCGGCCGCATCGCGCCGCTGAACACCGCCGATTGCGGCGGCGGCAACGGCGTGCGCCAGGCAATCGATGCGACCGGCCGCTGGATGGTGGTGGCGAACTACGCCGCCGGCACGGTCGCGGTGCTGGAGATCCGCGCCGATGGCACGCTCGCCGACCAGCACCAGCGCGTCACGCTGGAGGGTCCGCATGGCCCGCACCCGACGCAGCAGACCGCCGCGCATCCGCACGACGTCGTGTTCGACGCGACCGGGACCTGCTGCGTGGTGCCGGACAAGGGGCTGGATCGCAGCTTCTGCTTCCGCCTCGACGCGACCACGGGCCGCCTGACGCAGACCGGCGTGATGCTCGCGCAGGCTGGCGCCGGGCCGCGGCACATGGCCTTCCATCCGACGCGGCCCGTCGCCTGGGTGCTGAACGAGCTCGACAGCAGCATCACCACCTGCCGCTGGGATCCCGCCGCCGCGACGCTGACGGCGATCGAGACCATCGGCACCTTGCCGGGCGACTTCACCGCCTATTCCACGACCGCCGAGATCGCGGTCTCCGCCGATGGCCGCTTCGTGCTGTGTTCCAATCGCGGGCATGACAGCGTCACGCGCTTCGCGGTCGGCGATGATGGGCGGCTCTCGATCCTCGGCTGGACGAAGGTCGGGCAGAAGCCGCGCTTCATCGGATTCACCCCGCGTCAGCGCTTCCTCTGCGCTGCCGCCGAGCAGGGCGATGTGATCGATATCTTCCGGTTCGATGCTGCGACCGGCAACCTCACGCCGACCGGCCAATCGGTGCCGTGCCGCAGCCCGGCCTGCATCGTGTTCACGGGGGACGACGCATGAGCACCGCCAGCGCCGAGCAGCTTCGCCGCTTCATCGCCGGGGTCTATGGACGCGTCGGCGTGCCCGCCGACCAGGCCGCTGCCGTCGCGGATCTGATGACCCAGGCCGACCTGATCGGCTCGGATGGCCACGGCGTCTTCCGGCTGCCGCAATACGTCCGTCGCATCCGGGCGGGCGGGATGAACCCGCGCGCGACGCCGCATCTCGTGCAGGATCATCCGGCGGCGGCGCTGGTCGATGGCGACAACGGCCTCGGGCATCTCGCCACCAGCCTCGCCGCCCGGCCCGCGATCGAGAAGGCGCGTACCCAGGGTGTCGCCTGGTGCGGCGTGCGCAACGGCAATCATGCCGGGCCCGCCAACCTCTATGCCCGCATGGTGCAGGAGGCGGGGATGATCGGCCTGTATCTCGCCGTCGGCAGCGCCAACCACATGCCGCCCTGGGGCGGGCTCGAGCTGCTGCTCTCGACCAACCCGATCGCGGTCGCGGTGCCCGCTGAGGACGAGCCGCCGATCGTGCTCGACATGGCGACCACCGTCGCCGCCTACGGCAAGGTGAAGGTCAAGGCGCAGCGCGGCGAGACCATGCCGGAAGGCTGGATGATCGACCGCACCGGCGCGCCGCTGACCGATCCGAAGCGCTCGGCCGAGGGCCTGCTGCTGCCGATCGGCGGCTACAAGGGCTATGGCCTCTCGCTGATCTTCGGCCTGCTGGCCGGCACGCTGAACGGTGCCGCGATGGGGCGCGACGTCGTCGACTTCAACGCCGACGACACCAGCGTGACCAATACCGGCCAGGCGATCCTGGCGATCAACATCGAGGCCTTCGGCGATGCCGCCGGGTTCCGCCGCAACGTCGACCGGCTCTCGCGCGAGATCCGCGAGAGCGAGCGGCTGCCGGGCGTCGAGCGCATCTGGCTGCCGGGCGAGCAGAGCCGGCTCACGCGCCTCAAGCGCGAGACGGACGGCGTGCCGATCCCGCAGGCGCTGCGCGCGACACTCGACAGGCTGGCGGACGAGGTCGGCGCGCCGCGCCTCGCCTGACGGCTACCGCCGCGACTTCAGCCCGCCATCCTGGCCGGCCTGCGCCTGCGAGAACTTGCTCGGCACCGTGTCGCCAGGCTGCGCATAGCCATTGGTCTGCGGTACCGCATAGCCCTGCGGCGGCACGTAGCCAGGCTGGCCGCCATAGCTGGCCGGCGGCGGCACGTAGCCCGGGCCGGGCGCATAGTAGGGCGCACCGTAGACCGGCGGCGGCGCGTAGAACACCGGCGGCGGCGCGTAGTAGACCGGCGGCGGGATGTAGACCGGCGGCGGCGCGATGCCGATGCCGAAGCCGATCACCGGCGGCGCCACCCAGGGGCGGTAGTAGCCGCCGCCGTAATACGGCCGGGGGCCGCCATACCAGCCGCCCGGGCGGGCATAGGCGACCGGCGGCCCGACGCGGGCATAGCCGCCGCCATATCCGCCGCCGCGCCAGCCGCCGGCGGCGGCGTCGGGCGGCAGCAGGAGCGCGGCCGTGCCGAGCGCAGCGGCGGCCAGGGCGATGCGACGAAGCGACATGACGAGGAACTCCCCGGGCGCTTCACGCGGCGCCCCAGACCCGCAGTGTTGCGCGATCTCTGTGGCGCAACTTTGGCCGGCACGTGGCGATCGCGTCATCCGGCCAGCGCCCGCGCGGCGGCGAAGCAGCCTGCTCGCGCATCCGTGATCCGCGCCTGGTGGGCGGCCAGCGCGGCGGCGTCGACGGCCAGCGTCGCCGCACGCTGGTCCAGCATGCGCGCCATCTCGGCCGGCGCGGTGCCGCCGAGCACCGCGCGGGCGCGGATATTGGCCGCCGGGTCGAGCGCCTCGGCGACGGCCCGGGCCGACAGCCCGAGCGGCCGGCCGAGCAGCGCCTGCGCCGCGCGGTCGACATCGGCGGTGGTGATGGCGTCCGCGGGCGTGCCGGCCGCGAGCGCCTCGCGCACCACGCCGACCACCACCGAATGCGCGATGCGGAAGGAGAGGCCGGTCTCCCGCACGATCGCATCGGCAAGCTCGGTCGCGCTGCCGAAGCCCTCGGCGGCGGCGCGCGCCATGCGCTCGGGCCGCAGCGTCAGCGCGCCGAGCACTTCCTCCATCAGCAGCAGGATGCGGGTGGTGCGGGTGGCGGCGTCGAGCACCGGCTCGTTCACCGCGGTGACGGCATCGCCCACGTCGCCGAAGGGCGTGTTCTTGGTGCAGGCGAGGGCCGCGGCATTGGCCCCCTCGATCATCGCGGCGGCGGCGCGGATATGTTCGAGCGCGGCCGGGTTCTTCTTCTGCGGCATGATGGAGGAGACCGCGCTGTGCCGGTCGGCGAGCTCGAGGAAGCCGTATTCCGCGGTGTTCCAGGCCATCAGATCGGTCGCCAGCCGCGACAGGAAGCCGCCGAGGATCGCCAGCGCCGCCGTCGCCTCGAGCGCGTCGTCATGCGAGGAGACGGCGTCGTAGGCGCAGTCCAGCGGCGCGGCGAAGCCGAGCTGTTCGGCGACGTACTCGCGGTCGAGCGGGAAGCCGGAAGTGGTCAGCGCGCCGGCGCCGAGCGGGCAGCGATCGGTATGCGCGAGCGCGCCGGCCAGCCGCCGATGGTCGCGCGCCAGCACGTCGGCGGCCGCCAGCAGCCAATAGCCGAAGGTGATCGGCTGGGCGTGCTGGGCATGGGTGTAGCCCGGCATGACGGTCGCGGCGTGCTCGCGCGCCAGAAGCAGCACGGTGCGGCGCAGCGCGGCCAGCGCCTCCAGCGCCTCCAGCAGCCGCTCGCGCAGCGCCATGCGCCAGGTGGTCGCGTTCAGGTCGTTGCGGCTGCGCCCGGTGTGCAGGCGGCCGCCCACCTCGGCGCCGAGCGCGCCGATGATGCGCTTCTCGACATAGGAGTAGAGGTCCTCCTGGGCGAAATCGACCGGCACGGCCTCGGGCCCGGCGGCCGCCAGCGCCAGCACCTCGCGCAGGCAGGCGCCGATGGCGGGGCGCGCGACGATGCCCTGGCGCTCGAGCATCAGGCCATGCGCGCCATGCGCCCACATCTCGTGGCCGAACACCGCCGTCTGCGCGCGTGCGACGGCGGGGCGGTAGTAGCTCTCGACCAGGCGGGCGGAGGGCGGCTCCTTCACCCGCTCACGGACGGTCGGCTCGGCACTCACTCGAAGATCAGCGACAGCGTCTCGGCGACCAGCGCCGGGCGCTGGCTGCCCTCGACCTCGACGGTGGCTTCCATGGTCAGCCGGGCGCCGCCCTCGATCGGCTCGACGTTCTTCAGGGTGAGGTGGCCACGGATGCGCGCACCGGCCGGCACCGGCGCGGTGAAGCGCACCTTGTTCGAGCCGTAATTCACCCCGCGGCTGCGCTTCATCACCCGGAAGATGTTGGCGTTCAGCTTCGGCAGCAGGGACAGCGTCAGGTAGCCATGCGCGATGGTCTTGCCGCCGGGCATCTCGCGCTTCGCGCGCTCGACGTCCACGTGGATCCACTGGTGGTCGCCGGTCGCCTCGGCGAACTGGTCGATCATTTTCTGGTCGACGGTCATCCAGTCGCTGCTGCCGAGCTTCTTGCCGACATGGTCGCGGAGCGCGGCGATGGTCTCGATCTCGAGCATGGTTTCCTCCTGTTCGGGCCAGCTTGCCACGCCCGGCGGGGCTCGCCCAGCCGGGTGGATCGGGGTAGGACAGGGAGATGGGGCACCCCGAATTCCAGCCCGCGCCGGCCAGGCTGCCGGCGGGCCAGCGGATCTACGCCATCGGCGACATCCATGGCTGCGACACGATGCTCGCTGCGCTGCATGCGATGGTGGCCGAGGACCTGGCGGCGCGGCCGGTGGCCGAGGCGCTGCTCGTCCATGTCGGCGACTTCGTCGACAAGGGGCCCGACAGCGCCGGCGTGATCGCGCGGCTGCTGCGCGGCGCGCCGGCGCCGATGGTGAACCTGATGGGCAACCACGAACGCACCATGCTGGATGCGCTGGATGGCCAGCGCGCCGCGGTGACGGATTTCCGCATGACCGGCGGCGTCGAGGCGCTGGCGAGCTGGGGCATCGACGCCGGGAGCGACCCGGTGGGCTGGGCGGCGCGGATTCCGGCGGCGCATCTGGGCTTCATCCGCGACCTCAGGCTGATGCACCGGCACGGCCCGTACCTCTTCGTGCATGCCGGCATCCGCCCGGGCGTGCCGCTCGAGGCCCAGGACCCCGACGACCTGCTGCGCATCCGCCACGGCTTCCTGGAGAGCCCCGCCGGGTTCGGCGTCGTCGTGGTGCATGGCCATACCCCGACCAAGGGGCCGGTGGTGCGCGCCAACCGCATCGGCATCGACACCGGCGCGGTCTTCGGGCGGGAGTTGACCTGCGTGGTGCTGGAGGAGGACCGGCTGGCCTTCCTCAGCGTCCGCTCCGCGGAGCGGTGAATCGGCCGCTCAAGCCTGCTTCTTCAGCAGCGCCGACCACTTGACCGACTCCGCGCGGATGAAGCGCGCCGCCTCCGCCGGATCGCCGCGCAGCACCTCGATGCCCTGCTCGGCATAGCGCGCCTGCACCGCCGGGTCGGCCTGCGCGGCCGCGGCCGCGGCGGCGATCTGCGCGACGATCGCGGGCGGCGTGCCGGCCGGCGCATGCAGCGCCTGCCAGGAGCTCGCGGCATAGCCCGGTACACCCGCCTCGGCGATGGTCGGCAGTTCCGGCAGCATGGCCGAGCGATGCGCGGTGGTCACCGCCAGCGCGCGGAGCTTGCCCTCGCGCGCCAGCGGCCCGAGCACGGACTGCGTGTCGATCATGAAGTCCGCGCGCCCGGCGACCAGGTCGATCGCGGCCTGCGGCGTGCCCCGGTACGTCACCAGCGTGAAGTCGATGCCCGCCATCTGCTTCAGGAGTTCGGCCGAGAGGTGCGAGGCGGCGCCGATGCCGGTCGAGGCGAAGATCGCGCCGTCGCCGCGGCCCTTGATCCAGGCGAGGAACCCGGCGAGGTCGCGCGCGGGATTGCCGGGGTGCACCGCCAGCACGAAGGGCTGCTCGCCGAACAGCGCGACGGGGGCGAAATCGCCGAGCGGGTCGAAGCCGAGATCGGGGTAGAGCGCCGCCATCACGCTGTGCGCCGCGCCGTTCAGCAGCAGCGTGTAGCCATCGGGCGTCGCGCGCGCGACGGTGCGGGCGCCGATCACCGAGCCCGCCCCCGGCATGTTCTCGATCACCAGCGACTGGCCGAGGCGGCGGCCCATGGGGTCGGCCATGATGCGCCCGACCACGTCGATCACGCCGCCGGCGCCGAAGGGCACGATCACCCGGATCGGGCGGGTGGGAAACGCCTGCGCGCGGGCGAGCGCGGGCAGGGCGAGGGCGGCGAGCAGCGTGCGGCGGAACATGGCGCCACGCTATCGCCGCCCCCGGGTGCGCGCTACTCGGTGGCGGCGAGCCGCTGCAGGAAATCCCGCGTCCGCGCGTTGACTGCCTGCCATTCGGGCGTGCCCTCGGGCTGGCTGCTCGCCAGGTGGCCCTTGTCGGTCTCGACCCGCAGATGGTTCACCCGCAGCAGGTTCGTCGTCAGCTCGGCGGTGAGATCCGGGTAGATCACCCGGTCGGTGCTGCTGGCAATCACCAGCGCCGTCGCCTTCACCCGCGCGAGTGCGGCCGCCATGTCGCCGCCATAGGGCTTCGAGACGTCGTGGTTGCGGCTGGCGTGATAGCGCCAGAGGATGGAGACCGCGTCCCAATTCGCCGCCCAGCCCTCGCCGAAGGCGAATTTCGCCTTGTCGAAGACGGCGTCGTCGCGGAAGGCGGGCCCGGTCAGATAGGCATCGGAATAGAGCCAGGGAAAATAGACGATGCCGGCGCGGCGAATGCCCTCGGTCGGGTTCTTCGCATAGCGCCCGCCCTGCCAGCCGGGGTCGAGGGTGATCATCGCCTCCACCGTATCGACGATGGTCTGGAAGCGGCGGTCGCTGCGGGCGGCCGGCACCCAGAGGATCAGGCCCTTCGGGATATCCGGGTAGGTGACGCCCCATTCAAGCCCTTGGAAGGAGCCCATGGAGGAGCCGCCGACCGCCAGCAGCCGGTTCAGCCCCAGCCCTTCCGTCACCAGATGGTGCTGGGCGCGCACCATGTCGCGGATGCCATAGCGCGGGAAATCCGGCCCCATGCCATCGGCCGGCTTGGCTGAGGTGCCGCCGCCGATCGGGTCGGCGCCGATGATGAAGTGCTTCTCCGGGTCGAAGGCCTTGCCCGGGCCGATATAGCTGGCGGCGAAGAGCCGCCCGCTGCTGGTGCCGGGGACCAGCAGGATGGCGTTGTCGCGGGCGCCGTTCAGCTTGCCCCAAGTGGTATAGCCGACCTTCATATTCTCCATCGTCGCGCCGCTTTCGAAGGTGAAGCGGGGGATGGTGTGGACGGCGTCGGTCTGAGCGACCGCCTCGCCAGCGAGCAGCATCAGGGCGCCGGCAGCGGCCGGCAGCAGCGTCTTGAGCATGGGTTCCTCCCCGATCCGGTCGGCGCCGGATACCATCGCAGGCTCGCATGCGAACGGCGGTGGCGGAAGTCCGGGCGTCAGGTCGCGCTTGGCCGGCGCATCAGGAAGCCGAGCGGCACTGAGAGGCACGCCACCAAGGTCATCAGCGTGAAGGCATTCACATAGCCGATCATCGACGCCTGCCTGGTGATCTCCGCCGAGATCCGCGCCAGGCCGGTGCTGGTATCGAGCGACCAGAGCGCGGGCAGGCCGGGGAAGAGCAGCACCTCGTTGAAGGGGGTGATGTTCTCGGTCAGCCGTGCGTAGTTCGCCGTTGTCGAGCGGATCAGCATCAGCAC
>Ga0209087_1002495_pt1 | contig 10323 bp, 12 predicted proteins | sample S_130805_EF_Meta_FD_187321 | JGI IMG/M metagenome (GOLD analysis project Ga0209087, IMG submission 187321) | Freshwater microbial communities from Lake Simoncouche, Canada to study carbon cycling - S_130805_EF_MetaG (SPAdes) (version 2) | ecosystem: Environmental > Aquatic > Freshwater > Lake ...
TGGCCGTTATCGTACTGAATCGCTTGACCTTCGTTCTTCACCGGGGCGGCAGAGAAACCTGACAGCTTGGTTTCTTCTTCAAACGAACGCTCAGAAGTCTCCGTTTCGTAGATTTCTTTGTGCTCTTCGCCGTAGCGAGCATACTCCAGACCAAACAGGGCGTTAAGACCCGGCAGGAGTTCCTTCAGTAGTTGTGCGCGAGAAATAGCCATTTTAAGTTACTCCTTAGATGGCGGTGGCAGCGTAGTACGAATGCGACGCAAAGTTAATCTTCACCAGCATCTCAGGATACTGGGTAAAGACAATGGTCGAAGACGAAGGAATAGCCACCACACTGCCGGGGACTGCGATAGCAGAGTTAATGGTAACCGAGGTATCGCCAGCAGCAGCAGCAACGCTAACAAACGAACCCGTCTGAATGCGTTGACCGTTAGCCGCGATGTACGAGACATCAGTACCAACCGGGATAGCGGCAGGCAGGCCCGTGCCAGTCAGGGTGATTGTGGTGGTGGACGAGCTACCAACGGCAGTGATGCTTTGAGCAGTGTCAGTGACAACGCCAACTACACGCGCCGGGAATGCAGCGGTAGTCAGGGTAGCCGAGTACAGCAGAGCATTCTTAGAATTGCCAGTGTTTACACTACCAACACCATCAACCATCGAATAGTTCTGACCAAGCATTGCAATGCTGCCAGAAGCCATCACCGTGGTGCCCGACACGACAGCCGCCTTAAAGACGGTATCCGGGTCATCGCTAACATAGGCAAGGCAGTCGCCAGCCAGGGTGCTTGCCGGCCAATACTGCGAGAAGCGCTTTTGGCGCGTCACCGGGTCGGTGTAGGTGCAGCCCAGGAAAATGCCGGTAATGATGCCGGTGCCGCTGGTGGTGATTGCAGCACGCACGATGGTGCCGCGAGTTAGGCGAACGAAGTCACCATAGAAGATGTCCGTAGCGTAGCCATACTGGATGGGCAAGCTACGGGTGGAACCCGAAAACACCTGACCACCGATCAGATTGACCGGCTTTAGGCCATACGGGGCGTCAATAATGGGGTAAGCCATATATCACTCCAATTTAAGTTAAATACCTTTGCCAAAAGTCACCTTGCTGCTGCGTTCTTTAAACAGCGGCATGCGAGGATCGTTTTCGCGCATAAAGTTGTTGTCGATAGAATTCATTTGATTTTCCGATTGCGCATTAAAATGGGCATCTCGTTGCTCAGTGAACTCCGTAGGTGTCTTGCATAGCATCAACCCGCCAATTTCAACACTGTCCGGGTAGCGGGTATTGCCACTGCCCATCAGGTGAATCTCAGGGTGATCAGAAGCCTTGACAGGCTCCCAGCCCTCTCGCATTTTGGAAGACATGTTCATTGGGTCTGCGGTGCCCAATGTGCTGGTGCGTACCCAGCGGAATGAATACCCAGGCTCCGGGTTGGGAGAGGGAAGCAATTCAGGCGGCATCCATTTAGTAGGACGCTCTGTTTTTGCTCGGGTTTCAAGTTCACGGGGGGTGCGGGTATCAGCCATTATTCTTCCTAAAATCAGCAGCCACTTGCTTAGCGTAGGCTTCCAGGGGAACCCCAAGCCGCTTGGCGATATTTACTTGTGATTGAGTCAGCACGATTTTGCGCGGTGCTGTACTGCGGGTAGCAGATGCCACAACTGTTGGCTTCTTTGGCTTTTCCGAGGGGAACGCATCTGGAAAAAGCTGACGTACACGGGAATTAATCTTCTCGTAATACTCGTCGCTAGTTGGGTCAATCTTGCTTTCAACAAGCTTTTTGTGAACGGTTAATGCTACGGCGGTCATTTCATCGTCTGAGCCAAACCAAGGATTTTCATCCTGCCACGCTCTTGCTTTGGTATCAACGACTGGCGACTGTTGTGTTTGTACTACAGGTTTAGATTCTTGTAAAGGGGCCGGCTTAAAATTATTTACACGGTCCAGCTTAATCTTAGCCCCGGTAAGCTCCTCTTGGGCCTGCAGTAAAGCATCTGCGTCTCCAGATTCATAGGCTGCTTTATACCGGCGCTTTGCGTCTTCAATCTCGGAAGAGACAACCTTCTTTGCTTGATCAAGTAAAGCAGCCTGCCCTTGACCTAATGAGCCTTGGAGTCGTTTATTCTCTTCAACAAGGTTTTGTGCAAGCGCAATGGCTTCTTCACGCTCACGCAAAGCAGCTTCTTTAGACCGGCGCTCTTCGTGGTAACCCTTGGTGAAGTGCTGAATCCGCTTCTTAACGCTGTCGCTATATTGCTCAAGCTCTTCTTCGCTTACGTCAGCCGGGGCTTCCTTCATCGGCTTGCGATTGCGATCTTCTTCAGGGGTGTCGTCCTGAACTTCAATTTCAATCTTTTCGTCGTCGGGCTTGACAACAATATTCTCGTCCGGGAAGCTATAACTTCCATGTCCTTGATCGTTTTTACCTGCGCTAGGTTGTGTTTTATCCATGTTTTACTCCTTATGCCCGCGACACGCCGCGTGGGTCTTCCACTACTGCTTCAACGCTATCATCGTTAATGATGCGGAATTCACGGCCATGAATCTTTACTCGCGTTCCTGAGTTAGGACGGACTAAAACAAAATCCCCGACTTTGCATGAAGGCCCACTAGGAAACCTAGTTTTATCTGCGTAGCAATCAGGCCCCATTTTTACAACAAACAGCACGGGAGATAAAACCTCCTCAAAATGCATGGTCTGCCCTGCTTTAACAAGCCCGCTGTCGTACTTTTCATCCGTCTCGGGAATAACGCAGAGAAGGTGGTATGTAGATGGCTCAGGCAGTTGTTTTGCCTTATCCATAGTAACCTTTGGTAAGGTCGTGGGGATATCAAACAGGTTAGAAGCCAGCAAAATATCACTCATCATTTTCTTCCATTTTCCGCACGAGGTCATCTAGTGAAAGTTGAGCAAAGGAAAGACCCCGGATTTCCCCTACTAACTGCTTGTAATCTTCATAAGATTTTGCAGCGCCATCAGTAATAGCTTCTGCAATTTGCTTTTGACGATCAACAAAAATTTTATTTAAATACTCAAGATACTTGTCCATTATTTACTCCCCGGCTTGTTTGTTAAGCTTTTAATTAAATCAGCTTGAATCTTTTGATTATGCTGTTGTTGTTTAGCAACAGTCCGCATAACTTCTGACTCAGTGCTTGTTTGGGCTTGCTTAGTGGCTTTAGCTGCGTCTAGTTGAACCCGCTGAGCATCAAGCTGTAAACGCTTTTGAGCAAGTTGGTTGTCTGCGACATCCTTTTGTTGTTTGCGTTGTAAATCCTGTTGTTGGATTTGAAGCTCTGCCTGTTGGATTTGAATACGGGGGTCTTGTTGAGCTTGTTGAGCTTGTTGAGCCTGGGCTTGTTGCTGCGCCTTTTGTTGGTTCATCTGCGACAACTGTTGAGACGCTTGAGCAACTAGACGAGAGAGCTGAACTTCGGTCTCTTCGTCAAGTTCTGCGTTTGGTGGGGTCAGCGGAGCGCCCAACTGCTTTTCAACATTTGCCCGGTAGCTAAACGACAAATGCTCAGCGATATGGGCCATGATTGCCCCCTGCATTTGTTGAGCCATTGGGCTTTGACCAATCATTTGCATGACTGAGGGGTCTTGCATCATTGCCATGTGGGTAGCGATGTGGGCATCATGATCTTGGTAGATAAACGCTTTAGTTGGTTTACCAACAATGAATGCCATGTTTTCACTGATTGGGTCTTTGGGCGTTTGGTCGTCCTCAACCGGCACAAGCTTTTCTGCGTTCTTGATACCCAAGACTTCAAGCATTTGACGATGAAGCTGTGGGAGGTCATAGATTTGCGGAGCGCCTTGGGCTAATTGAATAGCCGCTTGGTACTGCATGATCCGCTGCGCCATTGTTGCTGCGTTGGGATCACTGACCGGGATAACATCAGTTAGGTCATAGTCAGACTGTTTGACTTGACGAGAAGCGCCTTCCGGGTCATAGCTGTAGCTTGTTGGAGTGAAATCGCGGATGATTTCTTTGAGAAGTTTAAACTCAATCCGCATAGACGCATGTACACGCGCCTGAACCGCAGACATGGTTTTAAGCGTCCGCTCAAGCAAAGCCAGCGTGGTTCCAACTGGGGCGTTAGAACTCAAATCGCTGATATTCATATCACTGATGGCGCCAAGCCGGCGACCTTCTTCAGTGATTTGATTTAAAAGCGCAAGCAGGGTCTGCGATGGCTCCTTATATGGGAGCGGCATGATGTTGTCGCGGACAGTGCCGCTTGGCACATCTACATCACGGAATTCGCCAGGGGCAATAGGGGTGTCGTCCCCTTTAATGCGAAGTCCGCGAGCTTTTAAACCACCGGGTAGGTTGCTTAACGATCCTGCGTCCACCAACTGACGAATAAGAGAAGTCCCAGCGCGAGCGTACCCACCAATAAGGTGAATAAGCCCCAGACCATAAGCGCCAAAGCCAGGGATGTAAGTGTATTGTACAAAATGCTGCCTCTTTAAACGTTTTTTGTCAGCTTCATCCCAATTGCGTCGAATGGCAAGGACAGTTTGAGTGCCGCGTTCAATGGTGATTACATAAGGAAGCGCAATCCCATCTTCGTCTTCAAAGCCGGGGAGGTCGTAATCAACATGGACTTCAAGGAATTGATACCGATCATCATCAGTTAATGAATATCCTTGCTCTTCTGCCTTCTTTTTCTCAACATCTGTAAAAATGCGTACAGGATCGCCAAGATCAACATCCCGATAGAAGCCTGCAACTTGTAATTTACGGACTTCATTCTCTGTTTTGCGCATGACATGCGTTACACGCTCTGCGCTATAGATGTTACTGGCCCCATAGGGCATCACAATGTCTTCTGCGGGCAGAAAAATAGAGACTTGCCGGCCAATTGCGGGGTCTGAGTAGACCTTTTTAAACGCAGCGCCTGACAAACCTAAGCTATACAGCATCCGCTCATGCTCGGGACGATATTCGACCATCACTTCGGTGAGTTGGTAGTTCATGTCGTCACGAACTCGCTCGGCAGCTTCTTCTTTTAGCTTGTCGATAGCCCCAATAATCTGCGTTTTGACCGGGCCTTGAGCGGGGAACGTCTCAGTGATCATTTCAGCCTGAAACCGAATAGCTGCTTCGGTCAAAAGCGTGGAATAAACGCCACAAGCACCGTTCCAAGGCTCAGTACGCTCTTCATACTTCATGCCAAGGACATCTAAGCCCTTCACAAAGGCATCTACCCAGTCTTTCCGGCTGTTGATGTCTGCTTCAACAAGGTCAATTAGCTCGCTTGCAATGGAAGCAAGGTGGTTTTCAGCAATAACTTCAGCCAAATTTTCATTGAATTCATCTTCTTCTTCCTCAATGATGGTCACTTCAACTGAATCCGGGTCTTCAATCTCAATCTCAATACCCATCTCGTCGTTTACATCATCATCCATCTCAAACGGCATGGCTGCTTTATCAAAATTGGTAGGCATGTTTAATCCTTTGAAAGATTATAGAGTATACGTCTTAATAATACTCAATTCTGCGACGAGGCAGATCATACTCCGGCTCGTCTGAGTCAATGGTGATGAAGCCACCTTGTCTAAATCTAATTAAAGCTTGGCTTGAAGAGTCCACAAGGTCATCATTGTCCCCGTTAGGAAACGCTGCGAGTTCTTCCATCACTTCATCTGCCCATCGGGTCTCCGGGCACCAGACAATGCCTGAGGCAAAAAGATCAGAGATTGCATTTACACGGGCAATTTTATCGTGTCCTTTACCTGGGGTGTACTCAGACAATGGAATACCAATCTTCCTTAATTCATAAATCAAAGGCGCACCCGCAGCCTTCTTTTCAACAATCAAAGTGTCTGGCTCCCACTCCTTCCACATGTCAAACGCAGCTTTCTTAAGCTCCGGGAACTCCATCCGCTTCTTAAAAGCATTTAACAAAATGATGTTTGGCTTGGCATTCCCAAACTTATCAGGATGATAAAACACACCCCAAGTTGTACAAGCTGAGTAGTCAGCCCTGTTTGATTTTTCAAATGCTGTGTCCCAGGACTGAATGATGTAATCGCAAGGCGGAGGGTCTTCCTTCTTCCAAATCTGCCATTGGTCCCGCTTAATAATCGCACCCTCTTCTGAGGTTGGATTCTGCTGATACTGAGCCTCCCACTTGGATACAGGCAGTTCAGCCTTAAGGGCTTCTAATTCCTCTTTACTCCAGAACGCAGGCCATAACGGAGTACCAGAAGGAAGGATTGCTGGGAACTCAATAACCTCCCACTCGTTTACACCATCCTTCTCTGAGCCTTTAAGAATCTTCCCTGTTAAATCTCGGGTTGCCCACCGAGTCATCACAATGATTATGGCCCCTCCAGGCTGTAAACGCTGCCGGGGGCCTGATGTGTACCACTCATACACATTATCAAAGATTGCAGGATTGTTTTGCTTTGCTTCCTGCTCACTGTGAGGATCGTCAATAATTAAAAGATCAGCACCCTTACCAGTGACCGCACCGCCTACACCAATAGCAAAGTAATCCCCTCCCTTGTCAGTGTTCCACCGTCCTGCGGCTTTTGAATCACTTGATAACTTTGTGCTAAAAACTTTACTGTACTGATCAGAAGATACTAAGTTTCTAACTTTACGTCCAAAGCCTACAGCTAACTCCGCAGTGTGTGCAGTCTGAATGATTTTTTTCTCTGGGAACTTACCTAAAAACCATGAAGGAAGTAAAAAAGAAGCAAACTCAGACTTGGTATGTCTAGGCGGCATGTTAATAATTAATCTTTTTAACTCTCCAGAAGCTACCCGCTCAAAAGCATCAGCCATGATCTTATGGTGTTTACCTGAGATAAACACCGGCCACATCTGCTGAACAAAGAACAAAAAAGACTCTTTACACCGCTCTACACGGTCAAGCTCCATTAACGCAGATATCTTATTCCTCTCTGCTTCAGGCACTTGATCAATGATTGCTAAGTAACTAGAAATCTCTTTTTTTGTCAAAAGACTCACAGGTCTTTCTCCACAACTTTTACAGAATAAAACTTACGTTTTGTGTATTCCAAATACCCAAGCTCAACAAGCGTCATCACAATTTTGTGCATATTAGACCGTGACTTCATCTTAAAGCCTTTTGCTAAAGCTTCATATGACGGACTAATACCATGCAGCTTGTTATAAGCTTTAATAAAGTCCAACACAGACTGCCGACGTTTAGTTAGTTTTTTATCGTCCATGATTGTGTAAATTTATTTATGCATACAAGTGTACGCAACTATTTTTTTACAAATATATATACCGGGGGGGGTAAGGTTGGGGAAGTGATGGGGGGGGTGCAAATATTGGAGGGAGGTAGATTAGGGGACTTAATCGTTTGAGTGGATTAGAGCGTTACTGTTGGACGGGTCGTAGCCAACCATAAAGGGGGGTATCCCGGTGGGTGGGTCAATCCATCCCACCATTTCCCCCACAATATCCCCCCCATACTCGCACCGTCAGGCTTTCTTCTTCGCAGTATCTAGCAGACGCAAATGCCCGGATAACTCTCGCTTCAATTGATCGGCAGTGACAACAGGTGCGGATTCGGTGGTGGATTGTGTAAACACGCCTGATGCTTTGCCGAGTAGTTCAAGTGCTTTTAGGCGAGAACCCTCTTGTTTGTCTTCCCGACTATGCGTCACCAATTCCCTCAAAACATATCTTCGCGCTGCCACTAAATCATCTGCTAACGCTTCAACCGTTTGTCCCCATGCATCATTCAGCATCTGGGCCACCCGTGGATGACGACTCAATTTGTACGCTGATGTAGCGATTGTCTGTTCCGTGCTGTTATCGCATGGATAGGCCTCCCTATAGGCGTCTTTCATAGTTTTGCCTGAAATCACACCATTGATAAACGATTGCTGCGCTACTGTAAGCGCCCGGTGTTTAGGTAACCCTCTATGCGATCCATCTACCCTTGGTTTTGGACCCGGAGCACGTTTAGCTAGCTGTTCCGCTTCGCTACTATCCGGGTCTATATCGTTTAAATCTTCCTCAGCATCAGACTGTTCCAATTCTGCTAAATAGTCTTTAATCGGTGTTTTGCTCATTTAATAGCCTTAATTCAATATGAATTGATGTGCATAAGCACCATTTAACTTTGTACGCAGTGTAAACCCTTATCCACAGGTTGTCCACATACTTTGCCCACATCTTAATTGGTAGGTTTGAGCGAAGCCAGTTCGCCCCTTGTCTGGCTGTCCCTGTCCATGCGACGGAATGCAATCACTTAGGGTAAGCACCTACAATATCGTTTACACTTCGGCGACGATATCCCCTAGCATAGAGGCTCTGAAACGCAACGAGCAACGACATGAACCCCTCACGAGTCTTCCGCATTGTCCCGGTCGGTCAAGCCGTCGCCATCACTGGCGGCGTCAGCCAGACTAGCAAAATGCCCTGCGCATCCTATTCCCTGCCGACGGCCGCATGCCATACTGGCGCAAAGATGGCGAAAATAGCGGGCAGCATATGTAGTACTTGTTATGCCGACAAGGGCAACTATCGGCTCTATGCCAACAATATAGAACCCGCCCAGGTTGCCCGACTGGGTGAAGTGCTGGCCGCTATGGATGACGCGGAGCAAGCGGCATTGTGGGTTGACGCTATGGTGGCGCTGGCTGGCCGTGGCCCATACTTCCGCTGGCACGATAGCGGAGACCTGCAAGGGCCGGGTCATCTTGCCCTGATCGTTGCCGTGGCGCTGGCAACCCCTGACACCATGCATTGGCTGCCAACCCGCGAATATGGCATGGTCAAGGATTGGCTGGCCCAGGGCAATACTGTGCCCGCGAACCTGAAAATCAGGCTGTCGGCCATGTATCCAGATAAACCCGTGGTTGTTCCTGCAAGCCTGCAAGGGGTTCCCGGCATCACCACTAGTGAAGTGCATAGGCACCTGCCCGCGACTGCCCAGGTTTGCCCTGCCCCTGCCCAGGGCAACAAATGTGGCGACTGCCGCACCTGCTGGACAGATATCCCGGTTTCCTACGCGTGGCATTAATCGCGAACGGCACCTATAACCCCTAATGGGGGTTATGGGGGCATGTTGCCCACCATTGGAGATAACTATGATTACCCTCGGAACCCTCGGCGCAGTGATGCGCCTGCCCTGCCCCAGTGATGCCGATCCCGGCGAGCATGAAACCGCAGAATCGGCGATGGATGCCGACACGGACATGGCAATCGAACTGATCGGTCGCGCATGCCGTGCCGTGATGCGTGACCCTGCTGCAGCGGCTGCCCTGCTGCGCGATGCTGCTGCCCTGCTGGGCGACATTGCAGACAACGTAGGGTAAACCCCTACGCGCTATCATGTTTACAGTGAACGCGATATTCGATAGCATCGGTGTTCGTTTCAACGTTGTGGAGATTAAAAAGTGAATCGTGAATTGTGGTTGTCTCAGGCAGTGGGCGAACTGCGCCCGCTGTTTGAAGCTGCGGGTCATCCCCTGCCCGCCACTGTGCGGGTCACCTGCGGGTTCCCTAGCACTGCCCGCCGCAGTGGCACGCTGGGTGAGACGTGGAGCGCCGCAGACTCTGCCGACGGCGCGACCGAGATCATGGTCAGCCCGGTGCTGGCCGACGGTCCGAATGTGCTGGCGGTGCTGCTGGCACAGTTGGCGGTGGCCGCCGATGGGCGCACGCATGCCCAGGTGCTGGCCGCTGTCGGGTCCAATCCCGATGACTATGCTGGCCTGCTCGCGGACCTTGGGGATTATCCCCATGCCGCCCTGGCACTGCCCACCAAGGCGGTGCAGGCAACTCGCATGCTGAAGGCGTGCTGCCCGCAGTGCGGGTATACCGTCAGGCTGACGCAAAAATGGGTTTCGAAGGGGTTGCCCATTTGCGGCACCTGCGGCGAAGGGTTTAAATTGGAGGCTGCAGAATGAGCCGCGCCACCGTTTCAATTTTGCGGCACCCGAAAACCACGGTGCTGTCTGTCGCTCGCCAACTTGGCTACACCGGCGCGGACGATAAGATGCCCGCCGCAGAATGGGTCTGCCAGACTAGTGGCCGGGTGGAGGCATTTGAAAAACTTGCAGGCGCCACTCAGCCTGTCACGCAGCCCCGCCCGATCACTGCGACCATCCAGGCACCCGTGCCTGCGTTTAAAGCTGATCCGGTGTTTATCCCTGCGCCCGCCGTCGATCAGAAGCTGCAGGCGATTGAGAGCGCAGTGCAGGCGATGGCCGCGCAATTGCGCACCGTCGAGGCGATAGCGTCCGACGCGACCTCCGATGCCAACAATGCAAGGGCCGAAATTCGGCGCGTCGAACACAACTCTCTGCAGGCGATAAA
>Ga0209087_1002497_pt1 | contig 10316 bp, 24 predicted proteins | sample S_130805_EF_Meta_FD_187321 | JGI IMG/M metagenome (GOLD analysis project Ga0209087, IMG submission 187321) | Freshwater microbial communities from Lake Simoncouche, Canada to study carbon cycling - S_130805_EF_MetaG (SPAdes) (version 2) | ecosystem: Environmental > Aquatic > Freshwater > Lake ...
TTATGGGTTAATGAATTGTTTATCGTTTAAATGTGCGATAACTTAAATTATCGTTTAGTTTTTATTTAATGATTGAAAGATAGTACTTTGCGTCTTTACTTTCGCTTTCTTCGTAGTTTTTTAACAAGATATTTTTGAACTTTAATAGTTCGGCCTTGTCTATTTTTTTGGACTCCAAAAAAGATTTGTGATATGGCCGGAATGCAATCTTGGAAGCGAACTGGTTAATTGTGCTGGTGATGTGAAGGATTTCCTCTTTGTTGGCAATGAATTTCTGAAGGGTATCTTCATCGTCAAAACGATCTTCCTTCAATTGCTTTCTGTATTCTTTGAGGCAAGCTTTGTAATTGTGCAGCCACTCGAACCATTCCAGTTCTTGGCCGATCTCGAAACCGAAGCGATTGAATTTGTATTTGTCAAATGGGTGTCTCATGTTTCCGTGATTGTGATTTTGTGTTGGTGCTCGATTAGTTTCTTCTTCAATTTATACAACGGCGTTCGCATTCCCTTCACGTCTTCAATAACCGTTTTGTTTGTGATCGTATCGTAGTAAACGAAGTCGGCTTTGTACAAGAACATTTTTTTGCCGTCTAAAGCGAAGACAAAAGGCGTCTGAAGGTGTAGGTCCAGTATCTCCCCGATCGTCGCTCTAAGCGTCAAAGAAACGTATCTATCGGCTTCCTTCTTGCTATCGAAGGTGATGCCGTCAATACTTGTTTTCTTGTTGTTGTATTTTGAGCGTTTAATCATTGGTTAAATGATCCCTCGAGCTTTGTCGAAGTCTACGTTTTGAGCAAACCATTCGTCCACGTAGGTAAACTTTTCGCGCTCACCAAACCAATCGTTGTACTCGCAATGGCTGTAAATCTGTTTGTGGATGCGGTCAAGTTCTCGATCGCTCTTTTCGATTACGTTATCTTCGTAATCTGTAATCTTGGTGATCTTGATTTGCTTATTCCAAGGGTTCTCGAAATAAACAATGAAGTCGTCGAATTCTAAATCGTGTGTCATAAGTTTGTTTTTGGTATTACAAAGATAAACAAGAAAATCAATTGTGCAAATTATTTTTAAAAAGGTTGGTTTCTTTTTTCAAAATAGTTCACCAGGAGCGGTGTCTTTTCGTATGCTGCCACGAAATGATCTTTGCTTACCGGTTCATGGTACATCAATTCTGTTCTCAAATCGGACTCGGTTGGAAACTGATCAAAGAAAAGCTTACACGCATAGGCGCACGCACTGGCGTTGTTCCTGAAATCGGTCGGATCACCAGTTCTCGATGCCAATGAACCGAGCATGATCGTTAGGTTTAACCGGCTAGCCATTTCGAAACAGTATTCCTTTTGCTCTTTCAAAAGTCCGTAGCTGTGGTGCACGTAGATTGCTTCGTAGGTAACCGCTCCGAAATCAAAGAACTTGGCCATGTCACGGGTGTTTTCGTGGTATTGCCGGTAGCTTGAAATGATCCATGCTTTGCGTTGAGCCATGGAGTAATTGATGTCGTATTTCTTTTGCTCGGTTTGTGCTGCCGGTAGTTGGTGGATTGTTTGGTGTGATTTGTTGAACCGGACCATGTACTGGGAAACCCACTGGATGATCAACCGGATTGAAGGCTTAAAGGAATCGGTTGCATTTCTACGTCCAAACTTCAAAGCTTCTTCGAACTGATCGGTTGTGAGGGAGTGATAGACTTCTAGGTCTTCTTGGAGTGTTTGCACTTGGCGTATTAGGTTGTCATCGATGCCTACATTGTTTCCAAAATAGGAGTAAAGGTTTAGGAGCTGATTGGTTAGGTACTTGATCGCGTCCTTTTTTTCCATTTGTTTGATAGTCATATTTTTTATTTAATGATTTTGCTTGCTACAAATTCTGCGATTTCATCGGCGGTCATGTTGCTTGTGGTTAGTCGGTTCTCTTTGGGCTTGTTTACTTTGTTGAGGTCGACGCGTTTTATCCAGTGGGCAAAGTGCTTGAAGGAATCGCTTTTGAAGTGGTACATTTTTGCTTCTAGTTCTTGGTAGTTCACAAAGGTATCAACTGCAGTTCGTATTTGCTCCACGGAATAATTGGTTGCTTGCTTGATGTTGTGAAGGTGGAGCTCCAATTGTTCGTTGATGTAGTCTTTGCAGTCGGTAGGTTTCAAATTTTGGAAACTTTCCTTAATACTACTACTACTAGTATAAGTAGATAAGTTCTTTTTTCTTTTTTCTTCTTTCTTTAATGTGTTAAAATTTTTAACATCACTTTTAACATCACTTTTAACATCACCTTTAACATCGACGTCTTTACTGTCTATTTCGGTGTTAATATTTTTAACATCACTTTTAACATCGATGTTGCAATCAATGTACACTTTTGCCCCTTTATTCGAGGTCAATTCAACCACTCTAATGAATCCGATATTCACCAGTTCATCGAAGTATTTTGATGCTGATTGACGGCTTATGTTGAGCGTTGTAGCCATGGATGAAATGATCACCGTGAACACGTGTACATTCTTGAAATTCTGAATCTTTTTGATGTAGTGCCCGACGGCATAGGCTTGCATGGTTATTCTTTCGGAATTCACCAGATCAAAAAGGTAATTGTCTATTTCGTAACCAGTCATAAAAAATTACCCCCTAAATGGAATGCAGAGACAGTGCAAACCAAATAGAGGGCTTTATGTTGTTGAAACCGATCTGTCTCATCGGTGTATTAATCTACTTCAAAGATAATACTATTGACTAAGATTTTAATCTCATTGATGTATTCTTTTTTATCCCATCCTTCAATTTCGCAAACCTTTAAATCAAAAATAATGTCTTTTAATAGAGATGCTTGAAACTTCTTTCTTGCGAGCTCGTTTACCGTTCTTGCTGGGAAAAAATAATCTTGTTCAACTTTAATCTCTTTTTCTTTTGGTGGTGCACTGAATTGCATCGGTGGCATTTCTTGTTTGAATACTCTCAACAAAGATCTTTTTTGCTCACCACTCAAAACACTCTTTCCATTTGTAATAAAAACAGTGTTGGGAGCTGGCGAACCGGCTGTCTTATCAATTGACCATCCAATAGGAATTTCATTTAAAATATCCCAATCTTTATATTTTTCCATTTTTTTACCTAATTAAATGTTTCAATCTCATTTCGATTATAAATTCTTCACAAGCTGAACGGCTTTTGCTTCTATGTCTATATCTAACATTGTTTATAGTTATTTCAGCACAGTACTTATTATGGTATAAATGCCTACCGTGTCTTGTTTCTTTAAGCGACGTATCAAAATAAATACATCCGTTACCATTTTTATTTCTGGTTGGCTTTTCCATTTTTCTTGTATTTGTCTTGTCAGTTTAAACCTTACGAACCGCATCCAAAACATTCAAAGTTGGAGTCATCGGGCCGAACCGGCTCAACCTTGCCAATCAATTGCTTGATCTCAAAGATTTGCTGCCGGATCTTGAATTGGTCATCGCTCATTGATCCATCCAGTTGATTTTCTAGGTAGGACATCTTCCACTTCAAAGCTTCAATGTCTTGTTGGTTCTGCGGTTTTTGGTAGTTGTTCATTTTCTATTCGTTTAAAAGTAGTGATCCATTGTTACCCTCGGGAAAGAATCCACTGGAGGCGCGGCTGCGCTCGGTGGCCTTCACATAGTCAACTTCAACCTTTGCAGAATTAACAATCACCTGGGCAATATCGGCGATTGCTTTTGCACGGTCTAACTCCAACGGCTTGTCTTCATCTAACAAAGCTTCCATGGTCGCAAACAAATGGTTGCGTAAGTCTTCAATCTTATTTTTTGGCATCTATTTTCTTTTTTAATTTTGATAATACTTTCATTGTAAACTGTAACTCGGGGTCGTATCGTTGAATGGTATTCTTCAACATCAATTCCTTACGCGTTACAAGGATTAAATTTTCGATGATTAGGTTTTGTCTATTCCCGTCTTTGAAGATCACCGCACTTCCTTTGGGTACTTCGCCGTGGTGTTGGTTCCAAATGTGCACGTGCTTTTGAAGGTACTTGCCATTGACTTTGATCATGGTGTACCCGTCAACATCGGTCCTTTCCGATCCATCCGGTTTCCAGTTTGCTGGCTTTTCTCCTTTCTTGAACATGGTACCCTTACACTTTTCGTAAAGCTCTGGTGACATCTTCTTTCCGTAGTTAGTTGGTTTCTCTCCCTTCTTGAATCGATGTGCTTGGCCGGATTCCTTTAATCTTTTGCCTTGCTTTTGCAATTCCATTGCTGTAAAGGTTGCATCCTTCTTCAAGTTAAGGCGAAACGCCAAATTGTAGATCGTAGTTTCAGCTAGTCCTAAGTGCTTCGCGACGTCCTTGGTGTATTGGATGGGATAGTGTTCAACGATGTAATCAATCTGTTCCGGTGTCAATCTTCTTGGCATCTTCAAATTGTCTTTCAATATCGTTCAACACTTCTTCAAGCACCATGTACTGGGATGGGTGCCACGTGGACAAACAACTAGTTACCTTGTCAATGCCTCGACTGATCAATAGCATATCTTCTTCATTCTCGTTGTAATACACTCCGATAAAGTGATTGAGAAATGCCATCAAATCGGTTGACAAAGATTTGCACCGGTTCTTAATTGACTGCCGGTATACCGGCGTGTTTTCCAGGTCATCCAATACCTCGGCAAGCGATTGCATAAGTACGATGTTACGGAATAACGCAAGCTTAAACTTGTCGTTATCGAGTGGGTGTTTAGTTGCTTCCATTTAGTTTTTGATTTAAGCGTCTACAAAGGTCATCAACAAAAGACATTTCTTCAAGGTTTTCACATCGAGCTGCGTGTTTCTTTTTGAAAAGGTCTATCAATTTTACCAACGCGTCCCGGTGTTTGGCTTGGTTGGATTGGTTTTGAATGATACGGTTCATGGAATCGTAGTCATTGATAATTGGCTTAAACGTTTTCATCGCGTCGGTGTTACTCTTAACGTTGTGGTTGATCGTTTTACCGGTGGATTGATCGTTACAATTTCCCCGTCATCGGTTACGATCGGCAAAGGTACAGTTATTGACTTCAAAAACTTTTCGCGCTCTTTGAGTAAGGCTGTATTCTCTTCATACAAAGCTTTCAAGGTCGTGTAATAAGGATCGTTGCATTCTAAAAAGTCGTACCTTACACCGCTTTCCACTTGGGTAACCTCGGCACCAAATACCTCGGCACGTTTACCGTACTTCATTTGCTCGGTCATTGCCAACTCTTTGGTATTATCTAGCGTCTTTTGTAAAGCATCGATCAACATCTTTGCGCGAACTGCGAACTCGAGTGGATTGGTATAGCCTTCTTCAATTTGAGTAGTAAACGCTTCCTCTAAAGCTTTTACTTGCAACCTTCCAGTGATGCCCGAAAGTAGTTGCTCGGTGTGATTAATTAGTTCCATCGGTTTCTTGTGTGTATTTGTACTGTCTTTGTGTTGGTTGGTAGTTGGGGTGATTTCTTCCGTGTGTTTCCCATTGCTCAATCTTGAACTCCTTTACCATGGACCAATAGTCATAGTGCACCGGTTCATTTTCTCGCACCTTTCGTTTCCTTCCACATCCTACCTTGTAAGTTTCCATAAAAGAATCGGATTTCTTCCATCCGTACTTACGTGCCCAGTTAACAACTGTCGCAGAAGAAATGCCGACTAGGTCGGCAATCTCTGCGTTTGACAAATGGGGGTAAAGGTTCTTGACTGAATTTAAGATTTTAGTTGTCATTTCCAAATCTTATTAGTGTCCTTGTAAAAACGCTCTTTCCATTCTTGAGTGATCCGGTAGTACTCACACGTCTTTTCCAATAGGGTTGGATCGGTTTCGTGAAGTTCTACAAGCTTCAAATACTTTTCTTCGGTAAATGGCTGTAACTCCTTAACCTGGACTTGCTTGGTTTGTGGTGCACTTGGTTTCGTGATGGGCTTGTTCGGTACTTGGGTAGGTAGCTTGGTTGTAGCACCATTGGCATCGTCGTCTTCTTGGATTACACCGAAGCAAGCGGAAAGGGAATAACGACGTGCATAGGTCAACGCACTGCCGTACCCGTGTGGATCGTTTTTAGGCGCTGGAACGAACGCAATACCGTTGCTCATAGTTTCACCCGATTCGTGAATGATAAGCGTTTCTACGCCAACTCCACCCTCTAAGCGATGAATGATTTGTGAGTAGGTAAGGCCGTTATCGTTTAACGGCTTCTTGATTGCATCCGTAACGCTGGCAAGATCGGCGTACTTGTTGCGGAAATGTGGGTTGGTGGAGTCTTTAGTTGCTCCTTCGATTTGGGCGGTTGCTTTAACCAAAGCTTTCGCCAAGTTCTTGATGTTTTCCATAAGTATTTATTTTTGGTATCACAAATTTAAAACAGAAATTTAATTGTGCAAACTTTTTTTTAAATTTTTTTCTGCCATGGTACGTAGGCGGTTCGCTTGCCTATCTTGGTAGCTCTCAAAATTTGTTTGCGGTTGTGTGTTTTTGAATAGCTGATGTGCACCCAGTTCGGTTCTTCCAAGGTGCCAAACTCCCAAATGATCTGATCAAATTCGGATAGGTCGCACGCGGCATTGAATAGCAACGCATTGCTTACCGTTACCAATTGAAGGTCGATTGCTTCACCGGTGCAATGTTGTGAATTCTTACTGCCTCCGATGGCACGGTTAAGGTCCGGTGATCGGTAGAAGGAAGAAACACGAATGGGGCCAAGTTGTTCACGCAATGGCTCGAAAACCTTTTCGGCTGTTTCAGTCATTCGCTCAATAATTGCTTGGGGCGGTGTATTATCGATTCCCAAGCGTGTGGCCGTGGTGCTCTTTGTGGCCTCGGCTAGTGTGATGTGTTTACTTATTTTCATGTCCGTATGTTTCGTTATAGTATTCCATAGAGTCGATTCGATCACGTGCGACTTCACCATTGATAAAGGCTTCTGTAATTTGTTCTATCTCCATTTCCTTAGCCATAACAAAATACCCACGTACTGGATCAAAGTCTTCACCAAGTGATTCCTTTAATTTTTCCTCTAACCATTCAATTGCCGTTTTCATTTCTCACCTCCTTCTAATTTTATAAAATCTTCAAATCTAATGACAGGTAAGTTTTCTTTTATAGATGTTAAACAATATACTACATACAATTGAGCGTGTCCTCTCTCCATTTCTTTGGCTCTTTCAAATAAATTTTCTAGCAATCTCATTCTATCAATACCTAAACTAATAGATAAACATTCCTGTAAATATTCTACTGCTGTTTGTCTCATTTGTCACCTCCGTATGTTTCAAGGTAGTATTGTATAGCGTCTTGATCTGAACATGGAACCCTATCGGATTGATAAGCATCAGTAATTTGTATTTGTTCCACGTCTTTAGCCATAACAAAATACCCACGTACTGGATCAAAGTCTTCACCAAGGGATTCCTTCAATTTTTCCTCTAACCATTCAATTGCCGTTTTCATTTCTCACCTCCCTGGAAAAAATTTGAAAGCTTGATGAATACCGTCCGATCACACACACCGGTCAATATCACTTTGCGATACGTCGGTGCCGATACTGGTAAGAAAGTCACTGGGATTTGACGCGTAATGCGTTGGGCTTCCCATGATTCTGCTAGGTCCTTGGACACTAACGAGGTCGCGCGTTTGCGACCCCGTGTTAAGTTTTGTAATTGGTTCATTTGATATAGTTAAAAACAACATTGTACGTTTCAAAAGCAACACGACTCAATCTGAAGGAAATACAAACAAGGTCATCGTGGCACGTGAAGCATCCATCCGTTACTACCGATCCGTAGTGATTATTCCTGTTCGAAACGAATTGCATTTCTTCATTGAAGAAATCAGAAACTCCAATGTCTTCATGTCCGATTTCGCGAAGGTAGCTGAAAATCATTTCTACTTCGCGCCATGCGTAATGCGTTACCGGATCACATTGCTTGTCGTAGGTTGAATGACCTACAAGGATTTCCCAGCCGTAATCTCCTTGACAATCGGCTAGTTTTTTGAGGTTGCTCGGAAGCACCTGAGAGCTAAAATTTTTCATAAGCATTTAGTTTGGTAACACAAAAATAAAACAGAAAATTAAAACTCCAAAATAAAAGTGAAAATATTTTTGAAGTGTTAAAATTTGCTCATAAAAAACCCCCACCTGAAAACACAACGGGCGGGGGTCAAAACCAAAAATAGATACTTATGACTATCTACTCAAAAGTACGGGCGCAAAGTGGCAATCAAAAAATAAAAATTACTTTTCTTTTGATTCTTCAACGGTAACACTGGAAACAGCGGTTAAAATACTGCCGGCTGTAATCAAGTACCCGGATAAAGAAACAATAGCAACCGGTAAAGCAACTGGTGCAGCTGCTAAGGCACCGCCAACAACCCCAACCAAGATACCAATTGTGCGAAGCTTCTTAAAAAACGGAGGCGTGGGCGCATTAAGGCGGTCAACAACGGACATTTCATTTGCTTTTTTCATTTGGAAAAGTTTAAGATTTTTCATTTTTCATAAATTTGGTGGCAAATATTTCGGTACCTTTAAGGCCAAGGTAGCCCATGATAAAGGCAATACCGTATTCTGCAGAACCTTGCTCCATTCCCAAACCTTCAACTACGATCGGGGTAAGGTAGTTCGCACTGAAAACACCGCTCGGAATACTCACCAACGCTTTCTTCCATGAAAATTCTTTCTTTCCGATCATAACGAGCGAACCTGCAAAGCCCGCAAATGATAGGCCCAGGTTAATGCCGAGGTCGTGTAATAACTGCTTCATGGTACAAAGATTTCAAAGTAGCTTAAACCATCGTTTTCAGATTCCCAAATGCGTGAACCTTCAACGTACAAATTCATTGCATCTTCAAAGGTTAAATCGTATTTGGTGGTCCCATCCACCAATGTAATTGCATAAACTTTTATCATGGTTTCAAAATTTCAATAAATACAGATTCCAAAATTGCCGTGTCCGTTCCGGTTGCCTTATTTACATTAAATGAAAATGGAATTGGTTGTGTTAAATCAATTGTGTTGTTTGTCAATGCCGATGTTGTTGAACCAAATCCTCCCACATTTGCTGTTGACCAAATACGCAAATTGGTTGATGATGTTACAATCATAAATAATTCACCTTGAATGTTTGTAATGGTTGCCCCTTGTGATGCCGGAATATAAATAGAATTGCCTACTATGGTGTTATTCCCAAATCTTATTCGTGGTGATTTTGTCCCAACGTTTCCGGAAAATGAATACATGAATCCCAATCGTATGATATCACCTGATGCCAATGTATTTGCCGGAATTGACAATGTTTGTATTACCCCCTCAACACCATTACCGAAATTCCCAGCCAATGTCGAACCGCTAAAATGTACCGTTGGGAATGTTACTTTTGGCAATGGTTGGAAGGTCTTATCGCCTCGGTAGTATTGTGAGGTTGTCCCTGGGGTTATCGTGTTCTGCTTGAGGTTTAAAGCCGTTTGAGTAGCAGTTGATATTGGCTTGTTTAAATCGCTGGTGTTATCCACGTTTCCAAGTCCGACCGCACTTTTGGTTATGTCACTTGTTAGGGCAATAGTTCCGCTCGCATTGGGTAAATAATGATCACGGGTTTGAGTTAAACCACTTGTAAATAAATTTGATTGAATAGTATCAGTTAAATGCAACTGCATAAAACCGTCTTCAATTACCAAAAGTTTGTGACCGTCGGCATCCTCAATGTGAAAATCCCCATCCGTGTAATGAAGGCTACCATGATTCCCGTTTGGTTCATCTAATAAATAAACCTTATTCGTGTACAAATCGTGAGTGCCTAAGTCAACATCTTGCGTGGCTCCCGTGTAAGGTACTAATCCAGCGAATTCCCAAACCGCAGCTGTGGCCGTTGCATCCGAGCAAACGTAAACATCGCCGTTATCAAGTACCCATCGTGAACCAACTGTAAACCCTTTCGTTACATCGTCCGTTGCTGTTGGTGTTTCGCCAAATTTATAGCGCACTTCACGAATTTGATCGCCATTGCCATTCATTACGTACTCGCTACCGGCCTCCCACTTCAATTCATAACCAACGCCACAAATTTGAGCGATGCCCTTTGATCCTCCAGTGCTGGCATCAATCGTACCTTCACGTAATCTTGAACCGTTATCCAATAAAATACCACCACCACCACCAAAGCGCAGCTCCGAGTCGTTTAGCAGTTCAATGTTTTCATCGGCTTGGTTTCCTTCATCCAATACCTCGGCAAGTGTTGGCGTTGCACCTGGACCGCCCGAAGCCTTAGCTTCAAGATCACCATTGGTCACACCGTCTTTGAACCAATATTCAACAGCTCCCGTTCCATCGTCAAT
>Ga0209087_1002498_pt1 | contig 10314 bp, 8 predicted proteins | sample S_130805_EF_Meta_FD_187321 | JGI IMG/M metagenome (GOLD analysis project Ga0209087, IMG submission 187321) | Freshwater microbial communities from Lake Simoncouche, Canada to study carbon cycling - S_130805_EF_MetaG (SPAdes) (version 2) | ecosystem: Environmental > Aquatic > Freshwater > Lake ...
AGAAGCCAACAGTAAAGATCGTCTATCCTTTGCATCTGTCTTAGACACCTGACCGCTAGGAGTAACGGACTTCGGACTAACAGCAGTTGCTTTAGCTTTTGCTACTTGCTGTGCCTTAGACGCTTGGGTGCTTGCTGATCTCAGGAGTTTATCCTGCTCTAGCTTGTACGCTTCGTCATTCATACGCACTGCTTTGGCATAAGCCGTTTCTAGGTCTTGGGCTAAACCTCGCTCAAGTAATTGAGCCATATCTTCCCTTACCATATCAAAGTGCGGAAACCGCTCCTTGTTACTGCTTACTCGACTGATTTCTTGGGTCAATCGAGCATTTTCCTCTTGCTCCCGAATCGCTGACAGTTGCTGAACTTGTTGCTGGGTAGCTTGAAGTTGTTGCATTAACTGCTGTTGATACGGGTCTACATACGCCTGTTCAGGCATTTGTAAGCTATCTGAATTTAATTGTATTCCATAATCTTGTGCAAGTCTATTAAAGGCAGTTAACTTTTGCTCATACGTTCCGTTAGCTAAAGTGTAATGTGCCCGACCTAAATTATTAATCCAAGCTGATGGTGAAATACCATGCCTTTGCAGTTCAGGAATGAATGGGCCAATGGCATTCGTTATTTCCCTAGCATTGTCAGCTTCTGCTTTGTAGGTTGAAACACCTTTTTTGTATTCAGCCTCACGCTGGTTGGCATATTCAGCAAACTTAATGAATTCTGCTTTATCAAGCGGCTTGCCATCCTGCATCTTGTTCCAAACATCCACATACTCTTTTTTCCAAGTAGTCGGGCGTTTTATTTCTGCTTCTTCATCAGCTCCACCAGCTTCTGCAACCAGTTCAGGTTCTTCAGCGGTATCGTCTTCGCTACTGGTTTCTTTCGAGCTACCTTTGAAACCACCTTCTTCGTCACTGTCGTTGCTTTCTTGGCTACTTTCTTGGCTGGCGTTTTCAGCTTGGATTGGATCGTCATTTACCTCAATCTCCTTCTCTTCAGGGGCTTCTAATGTGCCTTCTTCGGCTTGATTTAATGCGGCTTCTAGCATTTCTCTGCGGTCTTCGCTCATGTAATGCTCCTTATCTTAATTTGGCGTGTGTTACTTCGGCAATTGTGCGTTTTAAATGCTCACGCTCTCTTGTGCTTAATTCATGCTTTTTCTGTGCCATTGGAACATCATTACCCAATTCTATGCAGCCATTGCGTTTTAGGTTTTCACGGTGCGATGAACGACTACCAACCCATTGACCATCAGCCATGCTAATGTGGCCACCAATGTCAGGAATCACCATCGGGGCTTCTTTTGGGGTCATGTTCAGCTTGGCTTGCCATGCTTTTTCAGCCTCTTCGCCCTCAAAAGGCAAATTCCAATAAGCGAGGTATTTTTCACGGTCATTATATTGCGTTGCATCATATTCTTCGTGGTCAACTTTGCAATGTGGGCATTTAACGGTGACTTTGACTAAAGCCATTACATTCTCCTTATGATGTCAGGTAATTGTTCATATTCATCGGGTCTTAACAGGCAAATGCTGTCATACCAACGGGCATTTTTCCAACGCCAGCACACAAACTCTTCTTTTGGCAATAAAACCACGCATTTCACCCCTAAAGCGCCAGCCAAATGAGCCGTTCCTGTGTCTACCGTGACAATGCCTTTCATAGCCTTCATGTGGGCCGCTGTTTGCACCCAGTTTGTTTTCCAACCGTCATTGGGCAGTGGGTGAAATAAGCCGTCAGAGTGCGGATTTAGCGAATATGCGTCATCTCCCACTAATTCAGCCATGTGACGGTAATCAATTGATTTAACGTAATACAGGGTTTGCTTGGAAGCCTCCCAATTCACCCCAATTTTGGGCGGAATATTGCTTGGCAGGGCGTGTAAATAGCCCTCTGAACCCACAATTTTGTTTCTTGTGACGGGAAACATTGATTTAACGATGGGGTGCATCAAACTGATGTAATAAGGCAGGGACATTGAGCCAATCCAAAAGTCGGATTCATTGGCAACACCCTCTAATCCGTTGCTAAATACGTCTACAGCGTGAATTTGACCCAAAAGATGGTGCAAAGTGCCTTCTTGCAAAACAACGACCCTAGATGCCCCAAGTGCTTTTAGCGCTGGTAGGAATCGGGCAAACATAATAATGTCCCCAAAGCCCTGCTCCATCTGCACGGTGATGGATTTACCCATCAATGGCTCGCCCCTCCAAACAGGCATTTTTAAAGCAGGTGCGTAGGGCTGGGCTTGTTTGGCAATAATGTCAGGATGCCAGCGATATTCAAATCCACGAAAGCCAGCTTCATATCTTCCAGCGTGTAAATGCTCGTAAGCTAACTTGTATTGTGCGTCAGCGTCTAATGTAGAAGTATTAATACGGATTCCTCATCGTCTAGTTCCTCTAGGCGTTTGGCTTCCATATATATCAACTGCTCTTGGATAAGAGTTTGCTGTTTTCTGTAAGCTACTGCCGCAAGGATATTATCCCGTTGTCTTTCAAGGTAGCTTATAGACCGTTGTAAATCTTCTGTTTCAGCTAACGGTATATCAGCCTTAACCTCTTCTTTTAATTTTACTTTAGTTTGCTTAACTTTTGCAACAGGTGACACTAAATCGCGAATAGCTTGTTTACGACTTGCGTTAGCGTCTTTGGTAGCTTGTTCTAGCTTGCGTTGGCGCTCTGCAATCTTTTTGCTTAATCTTTGTGCCCTTAACCATTCTTCTTTGGTGAAACCATCACCGCCAATTTGCCCTGTTGGGGTTGGTGCTACATAGACCTGAAAGGCATTGTTCTGAAATGCATTAGCTTGAAAAGCCGTTGAAAACATTACAGAACTACCCAGCGTGACCCACTAGAAACTGTCACAGCTTGACCTGAAGCTACGGTCATTGGCCCTGCACTCATTGCACTAGAACCGCTTGGAATCGTATAGCTTGCCGATACAGTATTGCTATTTACGACTATGCCGTTAGTAGCTTGAATGACTGTACCTTTGACGCTATTTGGGGAAGTTCCACCGATAGCAGGGGGGCTAGAAAGGTCTAATGTGCCGCCTAAAGTTAGGTTGCCAGTAGAAGTAACCGTACCGCTAAGACTAATACCTGAAACTGTACCTGTACCGCTTACGCTAGTAACTGTGCCTGAACCCTTGTTATTAAAGGTTGTCCAATCGGTGCTAGTTAAATAACCGTTTACTGAACCTGTAGCGGCCGCCATGCTAATAGCTGGGGTTGCACCGCCTGAAGATACAACGGGAGCAGTTCCAGTTACAGATGTAACCGTTCCTTGCGGATTGGATGCGGTTGTAATGCTGGTTACACGCCCATAGGTGTCGATTGTGACTATAGGAATAAGGGTGCTAGAACCAGTAGTTCCTGCGGTAACAACGCCTGATGCAAGATCAATTACAGGGGTTGTGCCACCTGTACTGGTTATGCGACCAGTAGTACCGCTTACAGAAGTAACTGTTCCGCTACCTTTACCGTTAAATGTGTTCCAATCTGTGCTTGTAAGGTAACCGCTTACAGAAGTGGTTGCCGCTGGCATAGCAATAGTTGGCGTTGTACCGCCTGAACTTGTTACAGGGCTAGTTGCCGCTACGGATGTTACATAAGTTCCTGCTGGTTGTTTGCCATTAAATGTAGTCCAATCAGCACTTGTAAGGTAGCCGTTTACGCTACTTGTGGCCGCTGGCATAGATATAGCAGGGGTATTCCCACCGCTAGAAACCACAGGGCTTGTGCCAGTAACGCTTGTGACTGTTCCTACGCTAATTGAGCCACCAAGACTTGTGCTTGTGCCGTTGATGGTAATAGCTGAATTGGCTAATTGTGCGTTGGTAATTGTTCCTGATAAATCAGTTGTAGGAATAGTGCTTGATGCAGTCATTGCACTTGTTCCGCTACCTTTTACATACCCTGTAAGGGTTGTTGCCCCAGTACCACCGTGGTCTACGCCTAAAGTACCAGTAATGATAGAAGCTGGGACTGCTAAAGGTGTGGTCTGTTTTACATATATATGACCAGCAGAACTATCAATGTAGGTTGCAACGCCTACTTGAACCGTTATTCCTGTTGGCGGTACAGTATTCATTAACTGACCAGCAGAATATGGGCTTAGATAAAGAACTTGCCCTACTGTAAATGTGCTTGTATTGACATTATCAATAGTGCCTTGACTGCTTACATAACCAGTTGCACCGTTAGCAATAGCACCATTTGTAAGACCAATCACTGCAGAAGTAGCCGCTACATCGGCTCTTGCCAACGCCACATTGGGGTATGTTTGACCACTAGAAGTGCTTGTAATATAAACAGGACTGCCATTAGGAATGGTTGAGCCTGTGTTATTGATAACTTTAAAAATTAAGTCTTGGCTAATATGAACCGCTAAAGCAGAGGAATCATTGTAAAAAGCTAAAGCCTTTTCTGTACTGTCGTACCAAACTCGACCTTCAGAATAAGCAGGAGCAGTTGTAGGGGTAAAGTTTTCGTAATTGCTAATAGTTGGGTTGGCTTGCGTTGCACCTGTAGCTAATACGACATTGCCAGTACCAGTTGTGCTTGTAGCAGGGAAAGCACCTACATCGGTGTAAGTAAGGTTTACTGTGCCTGTATAGCCGTTTACGCTAGTTACAGCATCGGTGTTATCTACCTTTTGCCAAACAGACCCATTAAATACTGCCCAATCGCCAATGACCCAATCAGTAATCCCATTAAGGTTAGTATTACCAGCAACACTAACAACATAGTAATAACCCTTAGTACCAACACTAGAAGTAAGAGTAGGTGTGTTAGTGCTTGCATTCCATGTTCCTTGATAGCTTAATGCTCCTAGCACGGCAGCTGGTAATTGGCTAATTGGGACTGTTCCACCGCCATCAAGGGTTGCTACACCATTGGCCACACCTTTTTGTGCGGTTGCAACATAATCGCTAATGGTAACGCCATTCATTGATCCACCAGTAACAGATATGTTGTTACTGTTTTGGGTAGACATTGTTCCCAAGCCTGTAACATCGGTGCTTGGAATGGTTGATGCCGCTGTCATAGCAGATGTGCCATTACCCTTGACATAACCCGTCAAAGTATCTGCACCTGTACCGCCATTGGCTACAGGAACAGTACCAGTTAAATCATGTGAATCGTTCCAATTAGACGGCTGGACAATCGTTGGATCACCAGCGTCAGGAATGGCACTTACAAACTTATGCTTGACTGTAATAGCCATGTTATTGAACTCCGATTATCTTACCGTCTTGTCCCCGAACTACCTGTTTAGGTCTGTTGTGGTTTTCATTAATGGTATTGACCAAGTCACCCAAAGCTAATGTCATTTGTTGGTTGCTTTGACTGATAGCGTCTGCAATTGGCTTTAACGGATGTTCCATTGACCGAGCCATATCTTCTTCGGTGAAATAAGCCTGTTCACCGTTAGATTCATCAGCACCAATGCGAGCAACCTCAATCTTAGCTCCGTTGTTAATGTGCGCCAACAAGACCTGAGTATTGCGTTCAGTGTTCATCTTCATTTGAGCCACTTTCATTTCCATCTCTCTGTCCATCATGTTGCGTTGCTCTTCAAGCTGGAATTTAAGCTGGTTTTCTTGTGCCTGATACTCTTGTTTAGCCTTTTCAAGCTCCATCTGCATCTGCATCTTCTGTTGTTCAAGTTGCATTTGCATCTGCATTTCAGCTTGTTTAGCCTGAGTTTGGGCTTGCATCTTAGCCTGTTCCATCTGTGATTGCATCTGTAACTTCTGCATTTCAGGGCTTGGTGGCTTGGGTTGGCCTTCCATTTGGGCTTGTTGCTGACGGAACTTATCGGCTGTCTCGTCAATCAATCCCTCAAGACCTTTGCCAGCTTTGAACGCTGTAACGCCAAATTTAAGCATTTCTATGAGCATTGGTGTCAATTCAGGGCTTGCATTTGCGGCAGGCAGTGCTTGACTTAAGAAGCCACTAACAGCTTGCAAGAACTCCATGCGGTCTTGCTTTTCCTGCTGTTCATCCTGATAAATCATTGAGTCCGTGGTTACTTCTACACGGAAGTTCTTGGCAGGCTCATCTTTTAAAAGTTGCAGGGCTTGCGGAATAAGCTGTTGATCCTGTGGAGATAACTGCATTGCACCGCTAATCTTAACGATGGTGTCATCGGTAAAATGCTGGCAAATAATTTGTGCCTTGATCTGCAAAATGGCAGTGGCAAAGTTCACCACATCGTGCTGCATAGTCTTTAAACGCCCTGAAGCGTTGTTTGACTTAATAATTTGTGCGCCAAGGGTTTCATTGGGGTCGGTCTGTCCACGCTGAATATCAGCAATTCCCATGATCTCGTAGATTTGACCTTTAACCTGTTCCATAGCCTGATAAGCCATGTTTAGACCTTCGGCAATTGGTTTAATATCTACAAGGTTAATAGCCCCAACAAGCCCACCCTTTTCGCTAAAGGCGGCATAGTTCTTAACTGGCAATAAAGCATTGTTTTCACCTTCAGAAAACAGACGGGCAAGGCTTGGCTCTGCCGCATCGTATACGCCCCGAACTTTCAAGGCTTGAATGAAACCATCAATGCGGTCTGCCAGTGTGTCTAGCTGTCTTGCTTGGTCTTGGTATAAAACAAAGTCAGGAACAGGAACTAAGCTGTCAGTTGTAAGGGTTGAGAACATTGGCTTTGGACATGGCCAAAAGTTTTCTAGCTTTAATGGGTCAGGTCTAACATCAAGGATTTCACCCATAGACTTTGAAATCCAAAGGACTTCACCAGTGGTCTTGTCCCAAATCTCATAAATACACGCTTCTTTAGCACCCTCACCCATCTTCTCGTTGTAACTCTTGGATGATTCAGGTCTTGTGTCAAGGGGAATCTTACCGCCTAATTCTTCACCAAAGCGCTCAACCAAAGCAGGTCTGCCAAGGTAAACCTTACGCCAGCAAGCTGTGACCTCTTCCCATGTTCGGGCTACGGTCATGCCAAAGTCACGCCAATGAACATAATCTACAGGGGCGCACTCATATTCAATGCGTTCCTGATCTTCACGATAAACACCACCTTCTGTTTCAGCTTCATCAATATCTTCAGTGATTTGATAGCCATCATCAGGTGCGCCATCTGCTTCATCACCAGCCTCACCAACAATGTGTGGCTCGTAACGAACCCAAGCTGTGCCACGACCACCCAATAAGCGGTCTTGAACAGTCTGTTTCATGGCACTTGAATAGTCACCGTAATGTTCAATTTCGTACTCTAAAGCACGCTCTAACATCATTGATGCCACACGCCCAATTGGGTCGTTGTCTCTGAACCTGCGGCTTACGTCAGGTCTTGGCAGTCTCGCGAATACTGCTGGAGTAATGGTCTGAACGTTAGACCAAAGGATATTAAACTTTGAATTGGGATTGTTTCTGCTGCGTTGGTCATCACGATACCGTTTAACAATCTTGTCGGCTCTACCTTCCCATTCCTTGAATGTACGTTCGTACTGGGCAATGCAGTTATACCAATCTTGGTATGTGTGATCCATTTTGAATCCTTAAGAGAAGTTGCCTACAGCCAATACAGTTGCACCAGCACCAGTAGTGATCTTCCACGCACCGTTGACTGATACAGCGTTAATTTCAATGGTATATACGCCAATTGGAGTGCTTGCGGCACAGATAGTGTAAGAAGTTGCACCGTCTAACAAGGCTACAGTTCCAGTTAAGGCTGTGCCTACAGTAACGATTAAACGCATTAAAGTGTCACCTGCTGCACCTGTTGTGCCTAAAACTTGTGCAGTCTGTGATGCGGCTACGGTCTCGTAGAATGTTCCAAATGGTTGATTAACGCCTGACATGATTAAATCCTTTTAACAGTTGATTTGGGGGTTTGCTTCCATAATTCATCAAGGCTTACATCCGTTTGCCCGACATAAAGTCCTTTAACACGGTTATCTTTGAGGATAGGGCTGTCCTCGTCTTTCCATACAATTGAGAGATACCTAAACGCATCGCTGCCATGACTTGTCCAATCGTGCCGAGGGCGGTCTCTAAATACTTTCTTATCTTCATCGTATTCCCTTTGATATTGCCGCAAACATTCGATGCCTTCTTCACATTTATTATCGAACCAACAACGAATTAATGCAAGCCTCGCAGACTGTATTCCGTCTTGTAATGACAAGTTTGGAACGATTTTAAGATGTTTTATGTCAATTTTTGCAGATATTTGTTCGATTATGCTCCTTCCACCACTTGCTAGAGTTTTTGCTCTTGCATCGTGAGGCAGGTAATGAATGCCATATTTGTACCCAAACTCTTCTTCTTTTTGAGCCAGCAAACCAGTGTAAAAAGGGATGTTCTTGCCATCCGATTGATGGTAATCCAGCACCCTGATTTCACCGTAAACCACCTGAAACCACCAAATGGCTGTTGAATCGTTGTACCCCAAGTCCCAAGCTGTGTGGCAGGGAAACATAGGGTCGTAATCCACCGTGGTAATCCTTTGCAGTTCGGTAAGCTGGCGCATCTCGTTTCCAAAGTAAGCGCCCAAGATGGAAGCCTCGAATGAACACAAGAATTCTTGCTCATATTGATCAGGCGTCATGGATTGGCGTGCATCTTCAAGCTCGGCTTCAGGCAGCAGGTTTGTTTGGTCTGCTCTTAGTGTTTTAACGTACCAATTGGGGCTTTTTTGAGCTTCGGAATAAATGTCGTAGAAAGCGTTGTGTCCTTTCGGTGTCCCAATAAACACGGCCCATCCCATTCTGTCAGCTAAAAGTGGTCTTAAAACAGCACCCCAAACGGATGGCTTCATGTCGGCATATTCATCAAGAATTACACCGTCTAGGTACAAACCCCTAAGATTGTCAGGATTATCAGCGCCGAACAGCCTAATCTTTGCCCCGTTGATTAACTCCACCCATAATTCCGACTGATTTGAGCGTTTTAGCAAGGGTGCAGAGTATCTAAGCAAATAGTCCCAAGCAATGGTCTTGGCTTGGCTGTGGTAAGGGGCTAAATAGGCGTAACGTGCGTCTTTTTTGCGTTCTAGGGATGCACGTACCACCAAATCGTTTATGCAAGCACAGGTCTTTCCTGCACGCCTGTGGGCAACGATTACAGCCCAACGCTCCTTACGTTGGTGGAAGTCCTCAAAAACGCTTCGTGGGCGGTATTTTAGCTTTACAAGCCTACTCATCTGCCCAAGCTAACCTGATTTCACCGCCATCTTGACCAGTTACCTCGTTTACTTGGGTTTCTTTCCAGCGTGCCCGTGTTTTCAGCCAAAATATGGCGGCAGCAGTGTTGCCTTTCTTGGCTTGGCTAAACAAAGTGCCTGCAATGGCCGCATTTGCATCAATTCTGCCTTCATCAAGCTCTTCTTTGTAATATTTGACCAGCGTGTCGGCACTGATTTTGAGCCTAATTGCAATGTCCTCATGGGGGCAACCCAATGCTGACAGGCGTTTAGCGGTGTCCCGTGACTCTTGGGTTGGGGTGTGTAATTTGCCTTGTGCCATTTTATAACTCCGAAAGAACGGCTTTTTCGCCTGTGAAGTCTTCCCAACGCTTAACAATCACATCGCAATATTTGGGGTCAAGTTCCATAATTCGGGCATATCTACCGTGTTTTTCGGCAGCAATTAGGGTTGTTCCTGAACCTCCAAAGCTGTCCAAGACAATGTCTCCACCCTTGGTGTTGTTAAGCATTTGGTACTCAAACAGCTCCACAGGCTTCATGGTGGGGTGTTCCCCGTTCCTTGTGGGCTTATTGAATTCCAAAATAGTGGTTTGTTTTCGGTCTGCTGACCAAAGGTGGCTAGCACCCTCTTTCCATCCATAAAGGCAAGGCTCATGCATCCAATGGTAATCTTGCCTGCCCATGACAAGGCTAGACTTCTTCCAAATAAGGCATTGGCGCACTTTCCAGCCAGTATCGTGGCAAGCACCCCTAAAGTTATAACCCTCGGAATCAGCGTGCCAAATGTAAAAGACTGCCCCTGCTTTCATAACCATATCTGCCGCTACAAATGCATCTCGTAGGAATTGACGGAATTGCCCATCTTCCATTGAGTCGTTTTGAATGGTCAGCTTTTCTTTTGTGCCGCCTTCATAAGCCACGTTGTAAGGTGGGTCGGTCAGGCACATATCCACAGGCTGTCCATTGACCAGCTTTTCCATATCTGTGATGCTGGTGCTGTCCCCACACATTACACGGTGTTTACCAAGAATGTAAATGTCCCCTAACTTCGTGGTTGCCTCTTTTGGGGTTTCGGGCACGGCATCTTCATCCGTTAATCCTTGCACCACTTCAGGTTCCAGCAGGGCATTTAG
>Ga0209087_1002500_pt1 | contig 10312 bp, 7 predicted proteins | sample S_130805_EF_Meta_FD_187321 | JGI IMG/M metagenome (GOLD analysis project Ga0209087, IMG submission 187321) | Freshwater microbial communities from Lake Simoncouche, Canada to study carbon cycling - S_130805_EF_MetaG (SPAdes) (version 2) | ecosystem: Environmental > Aquatic > Freshwater > Lake ...
CCGGTACTGCGTCAGCGCCGGCGAGGGCAGCGCGTGGCCGGCCCCGGCCGCCAGCGACCGCCGCAGCGCCGAGATCAGCAGCCCGCGCACCGCCGGCTCGTCGCGGAAGCGCAGCTCGGTCTTCATGGGGTGGACGTTCACGTCGACCGCCTCGGGCGGCAGGTCGAGGAAGAGCGCGGCGACCGGATGCCGCCCCACCGTGATCAGGTCGCGATAAGCGACCCGCAGGGCGACCCGCAGTACCTGGTCGCGCACCGGCCGGCGGTTCACCACCAGGTGCTGCTCGCCCGCGGTCGCCCGGGTATAGGCCGGCTGCGCCGCCTGGCCCGACAGCACGAGGCCGTCGGCGCCCTCGGCCGCAACCGGCAGCGCCGCGGCCGCGAAATCGGTCCCGAGCAGCGCGGCGATGCGGGCGTCGCGCGCCGCCGGCGGCAGCGCCAGCACCTCGCGCCCATCGGATTGCAGGCGGAACCCGACCTCGGGCCAGGCCAGCGCCAGCCGGCGCACCGCCTCGATCGCCGCCTCGGCCTCGGCGCGCGGGGATTTCAGGAATTTGCGGCGGGCCGGCACGGCGTAAAACAGGTCGCGCATCTCGACGCGCGTGCCCGGCGCACCGGCGGCCGGCTTGACCGCGGCCTTGCGGCCGCCCTCCACGGTCAACCCATGGGCATCACCGCCCGCCGGCCGGGTGGTGATGGTCAGCCGCGCGACCGCGCCGATCGAAGGCAGCGCCTCACCGCGGAAGCCGAGGGTGGCGATGCGGAAGAGCAGCGCCTCCTCCGGCAGCTTCGAGGTGGCGTGGCGCTCGACCGCGAGCTCGAGATCGGCCGGGCCCATACCATGGCCGTCATCCTCGACCAGCACCCGTAGGGTCCCGCCGCCCTCGAGCGTGACGGCGATGCGCGTCGCGCCGGCGTCGAGCGCATTCTCGACCAGCTCCTTCACCACGGCAGCCGGCCGCTCGACCACCTCGCCGGCGGCGATGCGGTTGGCGGTGGTCTCGGGAAGCAGGCGAATCGCCATGGGTGAGTTTAGCCCGGCGCGGGTTGCCGCCGCATCACCCGCCGAGGATCGCCCGCATCAGCCCCTCGGTCGAGCCGTCATGCCGACCGGGCCGCACCTGGCCAGCCTCCAGCTCCGGCAGGATCTCGCCCGCCAGCTGCTTGCCGAGCTCGACGCCCCATTGGTCGAAGGCGTTGATGCCCCAGAGCGCGCCCAGGCAGAACACCTTGTGCTCATACAGCGCGACCAGCTGCCCGAGCGCGAAGGGATCGAGCCGCGGCAGCAGCAGGGTCAGCGTCGGCCGGTCGCCCGGGAAGATCCGGTGCGGCAGCAGCCGCTCGATCTCGGCCGGCGCGGCGCCGGCGGCCGCCATCTCGGCCCGCACCGACGCCTCGTCCTTGCCGCGCATCAGGGCAGCGGCCTGCGCCAGGCCATTGGCCAGCAGCTTGCGGTGGCTGTCGGCGAAGCCGTGGTCGGGGCCGCGCACCAGGATGATGTCGCAGGGCACCGGCGTCGTGCCCTGGTGGATCAGCTGCATGAAGCTGTGCTGGGCATTGGTGCCGGGCTCGCCGAACACCACCGGCCCGGTCTGCCGCCCGACCGGCGCGCCGGCCAGGGTCACCCGCTTGCCGAGCGATTCCATCTCGAGCTGCTGGAGGTGGGCAGGGAAGCGCGCGAGCCGCTCGTCATACGGCAGCACCGCTCGCGTCGGGTAGCCCAGGCCGTTGACGTGCCAGATCTCGGCCAGCGCCATCAGCAGCGGCAGGTTCTCCGCATCCGGCGCCGCCAGGAAATGCCCGTCCATCGCCCGCGCGCCGGCCTGCAGCTGCGCGAAGGCGTCCCAGCCGAGGGCGAGCGCGATGGAGAGCCCGATCGCCGACCACAGCGAGAAGCGGCCGCCGACCCAGTCCGCGAAGGGGAAGACGCGATCGTCCGGGATGCCGAAACCCGCCGTCGCGCGCAGGTTGGTGGACAGCGCCGCGATCGGCAGCACCGCCGCATCGCCGAGCGCCGCGCGCAGCCAGTCGCGCACCAGCGCGGCATTGGCCATCGTCTCCTGCGTCGTGAAGGTCTTCGACGCCACCAGCACCAGCGTCCGGCGCGGGTCGAGCTGCGCCGACAGCGCTGCCCAGGCATGGCCGTCGACATTGGCGAGGTAATGCGCGCGCAGCGGCGCCTCGGCCGTCCACAGGGCGCGCGTCGCCATGGCCGGGCCGAGGTCGGAGCCGCCGATGCCGATATTGACCACGTCGGTGAAGCGCTCGCCCGAAGGGCTCAGCAGCCGGCCTTCATGCACCGCGGTGCAGAAGTCGCGCATGCGGGCCAGCGTCGCGGCCACCTCCCCGCCGACCGGCTTGCCGACCGCCTGGAACCCGGCCTCCGGCAGCGCGCGCAGCGCCATGTGGAGCACGGCGCGACGCTCGGTCTCGTTCACAGCCTGGCCGCCTGCCATGGCGGCACGGCGACCGGCGACATCCCGCGCGGCGGCGAGCCGCAGCAGCGCGGCCAGCACCGGCTCGGTCAGCGAGGTCTTCGAGTAGTCGAGCAGGATGCCGTCGGCGCGCGCCGAGAAGCGCGCGAAGCGACCGGGATCGGCGGCGAAGAGCGGGCGGATGCTGGCGGGCGCGCTGCCATCCGGCCGGGACTGCGCGGCGAGCGCCGCAAGCGCAGCCCAGGCTTCCTTGCTGGCCTGACCGGTCATTCCCGCTTGCGCCGCCATCGGCCGTCCCCCTCCGCCCAGCGGCTTAAGCCGCCGGCCCCGGCGACGCAACAGCGGCGCGGCGCCGCTGCAGCGGTGGATCAGCCGTCAGAGGCCGGCGGGCTGCCCCGCCACCACCACCGCAAGTTGCTCGGGCTTCAGCAGCCGCGCCGCCACTGCCGCCAGCCGGTCGCGCGACAGCGCCGCAAGCCGCGCCGGCCGCTGCGCCAGCCAATCGACGGGACGGCCGATCTGCCGGAGCGTCAGCAGCGTATCCGCGATCCGCCGGCTGTCGGTGAACTGCAGCGGCATCGAGCCGGTGAGGTAGGCAATCGCATCGGCGCGCTCTTCCGCCGTCGGGCCCTCGGCTGCCATCTTCGCCCATTGCGCGCGGGTGACCTGCAGCGTCTCGGCGACGCGGGCATTCTCGGTCGCGACCGAGCCGACGATGGTGCCCTCGCCGAACATCAGGTCGAGCCCGGCGCCGATCCCATACGCCAGGCCACGCTCCTCCCGCACCGCCTGCATCAGGCGGGAGGAGAAGCCGCCGCCGGCCAGGATCCGCAGCACCACCTGCGCCGCCTCCCAGTCCGGATCGGCGGCGGCGAGGCCCTGCTGGCCGAACAGCACCGCCGATTGCGGCGAGGCGACGTCGATCACCTGCTGGCCGAAGGCGCGGAAGGCCGGCAGCTTCGCAACCGCCGGCGGCGCCCCGGCCGGGAAGCCGGCGAAAAGCTGCGGCAGCAGCGCGGCAAGCTGCGCCGGCGTGATGTCGCCGGCGGCCGCCACCAGCAGCCCGTCATGGCGGAACTGGCGGGCGAGCGCGGCGCGCACCGCATCCACGGGCAGCGCGGCGAGACTCTCCGGCGTGCCGTTCACCGGCCGGCCGGCGGGATGGTTCGGATAGGCCGCCGACCAGAAGGCCCGGCTGGCCTGGCCGCGCGGGGTCTCGAGCGCGCGGCGGGCGCCGGCGACGCCGCGGGCGCGCACCCGCTCCACTGCCTCGCGGTCGAAGCGCGGCTCGCGCATGGCGAGTCGGGCGAGCCGCACGGCATCCGGCACCGCCTCGGTCAGCGCGCGGAAGCCGCCCTCGAAGCTGTCGCGGTCGGCGCCGAAGGAAAGCCCGATCGCCTGGTCGCGCAGCGCATCGGCGAAGTCGGTGGCAGGCAGGTTGCCCGCGCCCTCGCTCAGCATGGCGGCGGCGAAGGCGGCCGCCCCTTCCTCGCCCGCGGGGTCGAGCGCGGCACCGCCCTCCCAGGACCAGGCGATGGAGACGACCGGGACCGCATGGTCCTCGACCAGCCAGGCCGAGATGCCGTCGGCCGCGACCTGCTGGATCGGGAGCGAGAAGCCCGTCGGCGCCGAGCCGCTCATGCCCGGTCGCGCCTCGGCGCGGGCGCGCCCTCGGGCAGCAGCCAGCCGGTCGTCGCCGGCGCACCGCCGAGCGTCGCGCGGGCGGCGGCCGTCGCCTCGGCCAGCGTGACCGCGCGCAGATGGCGCGGCCAGAACTCCACCGTCTCGAGCGGCAGGCCGGAGGCGAGCGCGGTCCCCAGCATCCGCGGCGCGGCGCCGATGCCATCGAGCGACATCAGCGCGCCGGCCGTCATCTGCCGGATCGAACGGGCGAGCTCGGCCTCGCTCGGGCCGTCCTGCAGCAGGGCAGCGACGGCGGCATCCACCGCGGCTTCCAGCTTCTCCGGCTCGACGCCCGGGCGGGCGGTGGCGGAGAGGGTGAAGGCGCCGACGCCGACCGACTCGCTGTCGAAGGAACAGCCGGCCGAGGTCGCCAGGCCGGTCTCGACCAGCGCCTTGTGCAGGCGGCTGCCCTGGCCGCCGCCGAGCAGATGGGCGACTGCCTCGAGCGCCCAGGCGGCGCGCGGGTCGCCCCAGGTCAGGCTCGGCGCCATGGCCGAGCGGATGAAACTCGCCTCCCGCACCACCGGATCGCGCCGGACGATGCGCGCCTCGGCCGGCTTGTCGGCGGGCGGTGGGCGGTTGCGCGGCGTCACGGCGCGGGCCGGGATGCGGGCGTAGTGCTCATCCACCAGGTCGCGCAGCCGCGCCTCGGTGACGTCGCCGGCGACCACCAGCACGGCATTCCCCGGCGCATAGCGCTGGGCATAGAACTGCATCAGGTCGTCGCGGGTGATGGCGCGGATCTCGTCCTCCCAGCCGATGATCGGCCGGCCCCGCCAGAACTGCGCGCCGAAGAGCGCGGCCTCGAAGGCCTCCCAGAACCGGGCGCGCGGGTTGCTGTCGGTGCGCTGGCGGCGCTCCTCGAGGATGACGGCGCGCTCCGGCTCGACCGTATCGGGCGGGACCAGCGGGCCGGCGAAGCGATCGGCCTCCATGCGCATGACCAGCGGCAGGCGGGAGGCCTCGACGGTCTGGTGGTACGCCGTGACGTCGCGCGAGGTGAAGGCGTTGTCCTGCCCGCCCTCGCGCGCCACCACCAGGCTGAAGGCGCCCGGCGCGACATTGGCGCTGCCCTTGAACATCATGTGCTCGAGGAAGTGGGCGGTGCCGGACTTGCCGGGCGGGTCCTCACCGCCACCCGCGGCATAGAACAGGTAGTGCCCGACCACCGGCACGCGGCGGCTCTCGGCCAGCACGACGCGGAGGCCGTTCGGCAGGGTCCAGGTGACCGCGCCGAAGAGCGGCTTGTCGGTCGCGGCGGGCGCCGGCTGCGCGGCGACCAGGCTGGGGGTGGCCAGCGCGGCCGGCAGGGCGGCGGCGGCGGCGAGGGCGGTGCGGCGGGTCACGGGAGGCATGAAGCACATCTGGGCCACCTCGGCCCATGCGCAAAGTGCCGATGCGGTGCCGAAACCGGGTGAATCGTGACGAATTGCAAGCGCGGTATTCTTTTCAGATCAGATTCACGCCTCCGGGCGGTTCGGCGCATGCGCCGAACCCCTGCGGCGATCTGATCTGGTCAGAAGATGCTCTCCCAGAGCCGGCGGACCGGGTTCTGGCTCTGCGTGCGCTGGATGATCGGCGTCTCGCCTTCCGACGTGTCGCGCCCGAGGGCGGCGTTCTCGCGCAGCCGGGCGGCCTCGCGCTGGCTGTCGACCGCGATGCCCGGCGGGTCGGGCTGGCGCCAGAAGATCAGCCGGTCGGTCAGGCCGCGGTTGGGCTGGTCGAGACGCAGGCTCTCCTGGTCCACCCGCTGGCGGATGTCGGGGCTGGTCGGGCGGCCGGCCTGGGCAACCAGCGCGTTCTCGGCGGAAGACGGCCGGCCGGCGCGGCCGGCGCGTGGGGCCAGCGCCTGGGTCGGCACCAGCGCCGATTCCGCCGCCTGGCGGGGGGTCAGCTCGTTCGGCCGCGGCGCGCCGGGGCGCGGCACCGGCAGGTCGTTGAGCGAGGGCGGCATCGAGAGCGGCGCGCGCGTCGTCACCTGGAACTCGTCCGGCGCGTCGCGCGTGAAGCCGAAGGTGCGCTGGGTCTCGGCGCCGCAGGCAGCGAGCGCCAAGGCGGCGAGCACGGGCAGCAGGGGGGCACGCAGGCTCATGGGGCGGAATCCTTAGGCCCGGCGGGCCGACGGAACAAGGCGTCCGCGAGCAGCACGGCGACGCCGCAGACGATGGCCGCATCGGCGACGTTGAAGACGTACCAGTCCCAGCCCCAGGCATGGGCGCGGATGAAGTCGACCACGGCACCGAAGCGCAGGCGGTCGATGACGTTGCCGATGGCGCCGCCGATGATGGCGCCGAGCGCCAATGCAACCGTGCGGGTCTCGGCGCGGGCCATCCAGCGCAGCAGGAAACCGGCGATGCCGGCGGCGAGCAGCGCCAGCAGCAGGTGGTTCATCGCCCCGTCGCCCGAGAGCAGGCCGAAGGTGACGCCGCGGTTCCAGACCATGGTGAGGTCGAGGCCGAGGGGCCCGGCCTCGAAGACCGGAACGTTGCCGAGCAGCGGCAGGTTCAGGTCGTAGAGGATCCACCACTTGCTCGCCTGGTCGACGAGCAGGAGGAGGATCGCCAGCGGCAGGCCCTGGCGGAGCCGGCTTGCAGTGCTGGCGGGGGCGGTGGCGACGGCGGTGCTCATGCGGCCTCGACCACGGCCTCGCAGCGGCGGCAGAGGGTGGGGTGGGCGGCGGAGGCGCCGACCTCAGGCAGGACGCGCCAGCAGCGGTCGCACTTGGTGCCGGGTGCGACCGTGGGCTCGTTCGACGTCTGCGCGCCCCGCAGAAGCTCGACCTGAGAGACGATCAACACCTCCGCCCACTCATCTGCGGAGAGATGGTCAGCCGGATCGCCCTCCCCGAATACAAGCTGCATCTTCGCCTGCAGGGACGAACCGATCGTCCCTTCACGGCGCATGTCTTCAAGACCGGCCGTGACGGTACGACGGTACGTGCGGATCGCATTCCAGCGTTCCGCCAGCCCGGTGTCCTTCCACCCCGCCGGTACGAACTGGAAGTCGACCAGGTGCACGCTGCCATCCTCGGACGGGAAGCGCGCCAGCCAGGCCTCCTCGGCCGTGAAGACCAGCGCCGGCGCCAGCCAGGTGCAGAGGCACCGATGCAGCACATCCAGCACCGTGCGCGCGCTGCGGCGCCGGTGGCTGTCCGGCCCGTCGCAGTAGAGCGCGTCCTTGCGGATATCGAAGTAGAAGGCGCTGAGATCGGTCGCGCAGAAATTGTGCAGCTCCGGATAGACCCCGGTCCAGTCGTAATCCTCGGCGGCCTTGCGGATGCGCGCATCCAGCTCGGTCAGCCGGTGCAGCACCCAGCGCTCGAGCTCCGGCAGCTCGGCATAGGGCACGGTCTCGGCCTCGTCGAAGCCCTTCAGGCTGCCGAGCAGCCACCGCAGCGTGTTGCGGATGCGGCGATAGAGCTCGGCCTGCTGCTTCAGGATCTCCGGCCCGATCCGCAGGTCCTCGGCGGTGTCGGAGTTCATCACCCAGAGCCGCAGGATGTCGGCGCCGTATTTCTGCATCACCTCCTGCGGGGCGGTGACGTTGCCGAGCGACTTCGACATCTTGCGGCCCTGCTCGTCGAGCACGAAGCCATGGGTCAGGATCGCCTTGAAGGGCGCGACGCCATTGGTGCCGACGCTCTCGAGCAGCGAGGAATGGAACCAGCCGCGATGCTGGTCCGAGCCTTCCAGGTAGAGATCGGCCGGGAAGGGCAGCTTGTGGTCGGGCAGCACGAAGGCGTGGGTCGAGCCCGACTCGAACCAGACATCGACGATGTCCATAACCTGCTCGAAGCCGGCCGGGTCGCGGTCCGGCCCGAGGAAGCGCGCGGCCGCACCCGGCTGGTACCAGGCATCCGCGCCCTCGACGCGGAAGGCCTCGATGATGCGCTCCATCACCGCGGGATCGCGCAACGGCTCGCCGGTCGCCTTGTCGACGAAGACCGCGATCGGCACGCCCCAGGCGCGCTGGCGGCTGATGCACCAGTCCGGCCGCGCCGCGACCATCGAGCCGATGCGGTTCCGCCCCTGGTCGGGGACGAAATGCGTCGCGTCGATCGCGGCCAGCGCCTTCGCGCGGATCTGGTTGGCGTCGTCCATCGCAATGAACCACTGCGGCGTCGCGCGGAAGATCACCGGCTTCTTGGAGCGCCAGCTATGCGGGTAGCTGTGCGTCAGCTTCGACTTCGCCACCAGCGTGCCGGCGGCCTCGCAGGCCGCATAGACGGCGTCATGCGCCTTGAACACGTGCAGGCCGGTGAACCCCGGCGCCTGTACGGTGAAGGTGCCGTCGTCGTTCACCGTCTCCGGGACGGGCAGGCCGAATTCTCGGCCGAGGTTGAAGTCATCCTCGCCATGGCCGGGCGCGATGTGGACGAAGCCGGTGCCGGCCTCGGTGGTGACGAAGTCGCCGGGCAGCAGCGGCACGTCGAAATCATACCCCGCCCCGCGCAGCGGATGCGCGGCGACCGCGCCCGCCAACTCGGCGCCCTTCAGCACGCGCTTGATGGTATGCGCGGCGAGCTTCGCGTCCTTCTCGAACTGCGGCAGCAGCGGCAGGGCAACCAGCAGCGTCTCGCCGACGACCAGGTGGCTGCGCTCTCCGACGCCCTCGACATGGACCAGCGCGTAGTCGATCTCCGGCCCATAAGCGACCGCGCGGTTGCCCGGGATGGTCCAGGGCGTCGTGGTCCAGATCACAACCGAGGCGCCCTTGAGGTCGCCCGGCGCCGTCAGCAGCCGGAACCTTGCCCACAAGGTCGGCGAGACATGGTCGTGGTACTCGATCTCGGCTTCCGCCAGCGCGGTCTTCTCGACCGGGCTCCACATCACCGGCCGCAGCCCGCGATAGAGCGAGCCGTTCATCAGGAACTTGCCGATCTCCCGCACGATCGCCGCCTCGCTCGGCAGGTCCATCGTCGCGTAGCGGTTGGCCCAGTCGCCATAGACGCCGAGCCGCTGGAACTCCTCGCGCTGCACGCCGAGCCAATGCTGGGCATAGGCCCGGCACTCCGCGCGGAACTCCAGCACGGGCACGTCGTCCTTCTTGCGGCCGCCCTGGTACTTGCCCTTGGGGTCGCGGTACTCCTCCTCGATCTTCCACTCGATCGGCAGGCCGTGGCAGTCCCAGCCCGGCACGTAGTAGGCGTCGCGCCCGCCCATCTGCGCGGCACGGTTGATCACGTCCTTCAGGATCTTGTTCAGCGCATGGCCGATGTGCAGCGGCCCGTTCGCATAGGGCGGGCCGTCATGCAGCACGAACAGCTCGCGGCCCTTCGACTGCTCGCGCAGCCGCTGCCACAGCCCGATCCGCTGCCAGCGCGCCAGCCAATCGGGCTCGCGCTTCGGCAGGTCGCCGCGCATCGGGAAGCCGGTCTCGGGCAGGAAGACCGTGCCGCGATAGTCGCGGGCGGTCGTGGCGGAGCCCTCGGGAGCGTCGTTCATCGGGGTATCGTTCCTGGCAGCCGAGGCCCCGCGGGCCCGGCGAGTGACGTCAGCGCGCTGTTCCCGGCCCTCAGGCGAGGACCGGGCCAGGAATTCGAAGGCGCGCCGGGGCGTTCATGGGCGGGTTATGGGGAGCCGCCGGCCCCGCGGTCAAGCGCGGCGATCGGCCGGCTGCTCGAGTCCCGCCAGTGCCATTGCCCAGCCGGGCTGACCGGTCAGGATGGCGCGATGCGCCGCGCGGGCGGTCCGGTTGCGGTGCCAGGCCCCGTCGAGCAGCGCGAAGCCCCAGACCGAGACGAGAAGCCCGAGCAGCCCAAGCACCTGCACCCGCAGCAGCCAGCCCAGCAGGTCGTGGCCCTGCACGAAGAGCAGCGTCGCCATCATCTCGGCAAGGCCCGCAAGCGCCACCGCGAGGCCGATCAGGCAGTCGATGCGGCTCTCGCCGATCAGCCGGCTCGCGCGGGCGAGATGCGCGCCGGCGGCGCCGTCATCGGGCAACATGGGTGATCCCCCCGGCCAGGGCCTCGCGGCAGGCTTCGCGCGGCTGGCTGCCCCGCACCGCGAGCGCGTGGCAGAGCCCGGCGAGGCTCGCCCGCACCGCCGCATTCCCCTGCGCCCGCACCACCGCGTCGCCGCGGGTCAGCGCCACCGCCACCGCGTAGCGCGGGCCGTAGGGGAGCGCGCCGAGTGCCGTCGTCGCGCCGCGGCCGCTGCCGACCACCGCGGCATGGCCGGCGCCGGTCTCGAAGCG
>Ga0209087_1002502_pt1 | contig 10310 bp, 15 predicted proteins | sample S_130805_EF_Meta_FD_187321 | JGI IMG/M metagenome (GOLD analysis project Ga0209087, IMG submission 187321) | Freshwater microbial communities from Lake Simoncouche, Canada to study carbon cycling - S_130805_EF_MetaG (SPAdes) (version 2) | ecosystem: Environmental > Aquatic > Freshwater > Lake ...
ACGGTGCCTGCGTCGCATCAGTACACGATTAAGCAGATTGTGATTTGCAACACGGACGGGGTTGACAGGTTGATTACCCTTGCTCGTGGTACTGCGGCTACTGCGGCTAACTGCTTCACGTATAACTTGCCGATTGCTGGTTACGACACGGTTGTGTTGGATACTGGTTTGGTGTTGGAAGCGGCTGAAACGGTGCAGGGTTTGTCTGATACGGCTTCTAAAGTTACGGTGACTATCACGGGCTGGGATAGGCAGACTGCCTGATGGCTATTTCTTCTGCGCTTGGTATGGCTAATGCTGTTCCTGTTGGTGTTGTAAACCCATTTGCGGGTGCGACTGCACCTAGCGGTTGGTTGCTGTGCTATGGGCAGGCTATTTCTCGTACTCAATATCCTGTTTTGTTTACAACTCTCAGCACTACTTATGGTTCGGGTGATGGGTCTACTACTTTTAACATTCCTGATATGCGTGGTCGTGCTGTTGCAGGTAAAGACGACATGGGTGGTACGGCGGCTTCAAGACTGACTAGCACGGTTCTTACTGCGTCTAATACTTTGGGTGCTACGGGCGGTACAGAAACACACACTTTGACAGATGCTCAACTCCCTGCAACGGAAATTCGTGTTAATGACGGTAGTGGGACATACCCTTTGTTTGGTGGGGCAGGAAGCACTCAGTCTGGATATTTGGGAAGACCTGGAACAGAATTTCCAAATGCTTCAAATACAGGAAACGCTGCTCGTGCAATGAAAATAAATGGTAGTGGTAATGCTCACCTTAACACGCAACCAACTATTGTTTTGAACTACATCATTAAGGCATTGTAACTATGGGTATCACACAACAAATCGGGGCTAGTTCACTAATCAAACCAGGTGTTTGCACTTCATCTACACGACCTGCATCGCCATTTGAAGGGCAGATGATTTACACCACTGACCTTGACACACTAGAAATTTGGAATGGTACTGCGTGGCGTATTATTGGTGCAGCCACACCAACCAATGGAACTGTATTGCAAATTGTAAATGGCACAACAACCACACAAACAGCATCTTCTTCATCTACATATGTGACTTCAAGCCTCACAGCAACAATTACACCAAAATCTTCATCAAGTAAAATTCTTGTATTGGTTTCTATAAGTCTTTACAACGATACAAGCGGAGGTGAAATTGGTTTACGTTTAGTCCGTGATTCAACAACGGTTCTTACTAATGGACAAGCAAAAACAGGACCATCGGTAGTGGCGTATGTCCCGTTTATGCACTTAGACAGTCCGTCTACAACTTCGTCTACTGTATATACAATACATTTTGCTCGTGCCAATGGTACTGGGACTGTATACACACAAGTCAACTCGGCTACTTCGTCTATCACCGTTATGGAGATTTCAGCATGATTACGCCACCAATGGTTCAACTACTAATTGATGCTGGTTTCACGGATGGATGGGCTATGTCGGAAGATGTTTTGATTCTGTGGGAACACGAAGAAGAACCACCCGCACCACTCGTACGACCAGCACCGTTGGAGGATTTGTAATGGCTATCTCAAATAATTCAACTGGGTTACGCCCTGGTGTATGCACATCCACGACACGTCCTACAGCCCCGTATGAGGGTCAGATGATATACGAAACCGACACCGACAAAGGTTTTATATGGAACGGAACTAAATGGCTGCAAACAATGGGTCGCATGCCATCATTCAAAGCAACAAACAGTGCTGCCCAAACAATCACAGCCAGCACTGTAACTGTCGTAACACTAGGCACAGAAACATACGACGCAGATAATATATTTGCTTCTAACACCTGCACAATCCCAACAGGTTATGCAGGTAAATGGCTTTTTATTGGGCAGGCTGCATGGACAGTTACCACTATTGGAGAGAACAAGTATTTATATATAACTCGGCAAGCAACTGGCGGGGGTGCGCCATCGTCAAGTGATGTTATTGCCGTACAGAACTTTATGGCTGCTGGCACCTATGTTACACCCAAACCCAATTTGTCTGTCATCCATGATTGTTCAGAAGGTGATTTAATAAAATTATGTGCCGAGCATGACGGTTATGGGACAATCCAAATTTTGTCCAACGCAGCAGCAAGACCTGTTTTTTTTCAAGGCTATTATTTAGGTCCATAAGACCCAACAGAAGGGAACCCATATGCGTATTGCTGTATACACAATCGCCAAAAACGAAGAAACTTTTGTTCAACGCTGGTATAACTCCGCTAAAGAAGCCGACCATCTCCTCATCCTTGACACAGGCTCAACCGATGACACCTACGCACTCGCTTACGGCACAGGGATAGACATTCATCAGCAAGTGTTCAGCCCATGGCGATTTGACCATGCCCGCAACCACGCACTGTCCCTACTGCCAGACGATATTGACCTGTGTATTGCGTTAGACATGGATGAACAACTCCAACCAGGCTGGCGTGAAGCCCTAGAAACTTTCCTCAAAGAAAACCCCACCGTTAACCGACCCCGATACAAATACACATGGTCATGGAACCCCGACGGCACTGAAGGCTTAACCTATGCAGGGGACAAAATCCACAGCCGAAGCGACTACATATGGAAACACCCAGTCCATGAAGTCCTCAAACCACTTAACGGAGAACAACAAGGATTTGTACCAGGCTTAGAAATCCACCACCATCCAGACAATACAAAGTCTCGCAGCCAATACCTGCCACTACTCAAACTTGCTGTAGAAGAAGACCCACGGGATGACCGTAACCAGTTTTATCTAGCCCGTGAACTGTACTTCCACGGGGATTACGGTTTGGCTCAATACCATTTTAGTCGCCACCTAGACCTATCCACATGGATGCCAGAACGAGCAGCATCCCACCGGTACCTATCCAAAATGGTACCCAACGCAACTGACTATCACCTGTACCGTGCCATAGCTGAAGACCCTTCTCGACGTGAATCATGGGTAGACCTAGCCCTCTACTACCACAACCAACACAACTGGTTAGCTTGCCGAAATGCAGCATCCTCGGCTTTAGCAATCACCGAAAAACCACTTGACTACCTATGCGAAGCAGACGCTTGGGGCTGGCTACCACACGACCTAATGGCAGTCGCCTCCCACCACCTCGGAGACACAGACAAAGCGTTCTTTCATGGGTCTGAGGCTGTGGCGTTAAACCCAACTGATGAAAGACTTAAAACAAACCTAACCCACTATAGGCTATGATTCACACGTACCCGTACTAAGGAGTCCCCATGTCAGCTAAAGGCGAAACATACAAGTCAAAAAGTGCCATGATGAAGCACGAGAAGACCGAACCAGCCAAAGACCGCATGAAAGAATACGGTTCTAAGAAGGCTCCAGTTCGTAAGGCTAAGGCTAAGAAGAAATAAGAATGGCTGCAAAAAAAGCTGCTGCAAAAATGCAGAAAGTTATGCACGAATTCAAAGGCGGGAAACTCCACTCCGGCAAAGGTGGCCCTGTCGTGAAATCACGCAAACAAGCCATCGCTATTGCCATGTCCGAAGCCAAGAAAAAGAAGTAAATGTCCACAGTAGCTACAGTCATTGACCGTACTGTTCGCCAGTTAATGTCTGGCACAGTAGAGGAACGCAACAAAACAACTGCTGCCTTGACTACTACCGCTACTTCTATTGCCTTCCTATACGACCTTGGTGGTATGCGTCAAGGTGGAGTCATTCAAATAGATGCCGAACTGATGTATGTATGGGAAGTTTCATCCGCAACCAAAACCGTAACCGTTGAACGAGGCTGGAACGGCACAACCGCTGTAGCCCACGTGACTGGTTCCGTTGTTATTGTTGACCCTAAGTTCCCACGGGCGCAAATCCTTGAAGCAATCAACGCCGAAATAGACGACCTATCCAGCCCTATGAACGGCTTGTACCAAATCAAAAGCCTTGAACTGGACTACAACGGCACATGGTCCATGATTAACTTGCCAACCACAGACAAAATCATTGACCTTGTATCCGTATCGTTACGCTATTTAGCTACCGACTACCCAAAGATACGTCGTTGCCGACTCATCCGTGACCTGCCAAACGATGATTTCAATGCTGGCTACGGCATCCGTTTTGACGAACAAGTCCGTGCCGGAAGAATGATTGTTGTCTACAAAGCACCATTTACTAACGTCACAACCGAAGCACAAAACCTTCAAAACATTGCTGGATTCCCCACAACAGCTGAAGATATCCTGATGATGGGCGCACAAATCAGGCTTGTATCACCACGAGAAGTGAAACGTAATTTCACAGAATCACAAGGTGACACCCGCCGTGCTGAAGAAGTGCCAGCAGGTTCAATCTCAAATTCAATTAACAACATTATTCGTTTGCGTCGTGACCGTATTACCGCTGAAGCTGCACGACTCACAAGGCAATACCCCACTTTCCTTAGCAGGGTTTAACCCATGGCGGTAACAACATTTACCCTGCCGTATGTTGGGACACCCCCTTACTACTCTGGTACAGCAACATCAGTATTAGTTCCTAACGTTTTCCCCGTAGCGATTGATGGTCGCCCATACATGATTGACCAAAAATCAGGCAACTTCAAACGTGGATATGAACAACGTGTTCGAGACTCGCAAGATATTTCTACCGCCCCTGGCGAGGCAGCTATCAACCCTGGTGGTTTGTGGAGGCGTGGTCAAGACTCTTGGCATAATGGTGCTGGTCAAGTTTATTCTGATGTTGCCGACTCTAAGGACTACCAGTTTTACAAATCTAAAGGCATCAACCCTTGGGTTAAAGGTGAGTTGTCGTTGTTGAACGACACTAAATTGTCGTTATCTAATGCTTCAACTACTCAACATTTAGTTACTTGTGGTACTCGTTTGTATGCAAGTTTGGATGGTGATGTTAAGTTCACCACTAATCCGTTTGCTACTAGCCCTACATGGACTCCTGTTGTTGACGAGGCTGGCGGTACGGCTGCACCTACAGGGACCGTTGCTGCTATGGCTACTGATGGCACCAACATTTATGTTGCTTACCCGTCTGATGGCGTAAGACAGGTAATTCCTGCTACTGACCCTGCAATTATTTCAAACAGTAAATTTGTTACTGGTAGCGATTCTTACTACATGCTTGGGTCCGCTAAGGGTTACATGTTTGGAGCACACGATAAAAATTTAAGACAAATTTCTGGTGCGGGGGCAACAACAGACAGAATTGTTATAGATGACACAGCATGGCGATGGGTTGGTGTAGCCACAGGACAAAACGCTGTATACGCAGCAGGGTACTCAGGACAAAAATCCCTTATCTATAAAATTACTATCAAATCAGACGGCACTTTAGACACAGGTGTTGTAGCTCTTGAACTACCAACAGGAGAAATAGTATCTACAATCAGCGGATACCTCGGCTTCATCCTCATCGGTACAAATAAGGGCGTTCGATACTGCTCCACCGACACCCAATCAAACCTTGTTGCAGGCGCAATCATCCCAACATCGGGGACAGTAAAGAAGTTCACTTCAGATGACAAATACTCATGGTTCACATGGAGTAACTACGACGGCGTATCGGGCGGTTTAGGTCGTTTAGATTTGTCCGTGTTCACCACAACCAACACACCAGCTTTCGCTACCGACCTCATGTATACCTCTACTGCCACCATCAACACAGTTGTTACCTTCGCAGACCCAACCACAGGCTTAACACAACGAGCATTTGCCGTGTCAGGTGTAGGAATTATTGCTGAAGACACCACAAAACTTGTGGCATCAGGAGAAATAGAAACCGGCACATGGAGATGGGGAATCCCAGACCGCAAATTCGTAGCCAAAGTAGACACCCGTTCCACCCCGCTAGTTGGTTCAATCACGTCATACTTGAAACTAGATGATGGCGACTACGAAAACCTTGGCACATGGGTCACGGTAGGAGACACCGAAAACTCTTTTGACGGTTCAGACAACAAAGCCATTGAAGCAACATTCAAATTCGTACTCACCCGTGATACCACCATTACTTCCACAGGCCCAACCCTGACCCGTTGGATGGCACGAGCCTACGTCGCCCCATACCGTTCCCAATTCTTCATTGTCCCCATCCTCCTCCACAGGTCCGTCACGGTTCGAGGCAAAGAATACTATTACGACGTTGAAGACAATCAAAACTTCTTTGACGACCTCATCTACAACCCTCGCGTCATCATCTTGCAAATAGGGGACTTCACCCACACCGTCATTGTTGACGACATTTCATGGGAATCATCAGATGCTCATGGCAACAGTTGGGCATTTGACGGAACACTTGTAGTAACCTTGCGTTCGGTAGAAAACTAGGAGTTTTATGGCAGTTAACGGTAAAAGCAGGAGAGCCTATAAAGGTGCGCCGGTATCTAACGCTTTAGGTTCATCCACCCTTTCTTCAAGCGATACCAGCATCAACCTTGCCGCCGCCGTATCTGGCTGGCCCGTCGGCACAGACCCGTTCTTTATTGTTATTGACCCTGGTACCACTAAGGAAGAAAAGATTTGTGTTATTTATAACACGACTACCAACTTGATTGTTGTCAACCCTGCGGCTACGTCGGGTTGGACTGCGAATGTTTTGGGTCGTGGTTGTGACGATACAAGTGCCAAAACCCATGACCCTGGTGCAATTATTTATCCTGTGTTTACAGCTTTGGAAGCTAATCAGGCTAACGAGTTGGTATCTAAGTATGCTAATTCTGGTTCTATTGTGTATCAAGGTTCCGGCACCCCAGGTACTTTTACTGAGTTGGCTCTTGGTACGGCTTCTCAGGTGTTGGCTGTTAACTCTGGTGCTACGGCACCTGCGTGGAGCAAAGTTGCTGACGCTAATGTTAGTGATACTGCTGCGATTGCTTTAAGCAAACTTGCTACGGGTGCGCTGCCTAGTGCTATTACTGTTGCTTCTGCAAACCTTGTTGATGCAACAATTGTTGCTGCTGACCTTGCTGATGCGGCTGTTACTTCCCCTAAACTTGCAGCCCCTACATTAACCTCAAAGACAGATAGTTTTACTCTTGCTCTGGTTGATGCGAACTGCACGATGCAATGCAACAAAGCAACCTCCATGACCCTTACGGTTCCTACTTCTTCTATTGCTTTTGCTAACGGGGCTGTTGTTACTGTGGTTAATTATGGTGCTGGACAGGTAACAGTTGTTGGCGATACAGGTGTTACTGTGCGTTCTGCTAATGGTTTGAAACTGCGAGTACAATACTCTGCTGCTTCTTTGATTAAAATTTCCAACACTGAATGGGTGTTAACTGGAGACACCGTAGCCTAATGCTTCTTGGTGCTTCTTCTGGTGGAGTTGTAGCCCCCACTTTAACGATTGGGTCTACCACTAATTACAACCAAGACAGTGCTGTCTTTAATGCGACTGTAAACACAACAGGTAATCGCAACATTACTTCTGTTGAATTTCAGTATTCAACTTCATCTTCGTTTGCTTCTGGTAACTCGTCTTGGTTTACTGCGTCTACTAATGCAACCATTGCGCAGGGTGCGACCAGTACCGCTTGTACTTACAACGCTACGGGACTATCTAATGGCACTGTTTATTATGTCCGTTTTAGGGTCACAAACTCTAGCGGGTTCGTAACAACCAGTTCTATCGGGGGTTCATTCACTACTTATTCGTTGAAGGCATATCAAACTTTCAATAGTTCTAGCACTTGGAGCAACCCACGCCCAACATCAGGTACTAGCGGTTTGGCTATTACTTCTATTCTGGACTTGTTTGTTGTTGGTGGTGGTGCGCCAGGTGCGGGTGATGATTTCAGTGGCGGTGGTGGAGGCGGTGGAGCCGTTACTACTTCGGCTTCTATCTCTGTTGGCTCTAGCGTTGTTGTTACCATCGGTGCTGGTGGTAGTGGCTACTACGGATTCGGAAGCACCTTGGTTACAGCAACCGCATCAAGCATTGCTGGTACCACTACTGTTACTGCTAACCCTGGCGGGTACGCATACGGTTCAGGCAGCGGCAACAGGGCTGGTGATTCAGGTAACGGAAACATTGGTGGACTTCAAAATGGCGTGGCAGGTGGTGGCGGTGGCGGTGCTGGTGGTGCAGGTAATAACGCTCCTAGTACCTCAGTTGGTGGCAATGGCGGCGTAGGAGTTAGTGGTTACGGTGGCGGTGGTGGCGGTGACAACGGCAACAGCAACTTTAGTTTTATTGACCCGAATCACGGAACCCCAGCAACATCTGGACCAGCAAACACGGGTCAAGGCGGCGGAGGAATTAAAGACCAATTCGGTGGACTTGCTGGTGGTTCAGGCTACGCACAATTCAGATACTACGGACCGTAAACATGGCACATTTTGCACAACTAGAAAACAACACAGTCATCAGAGTCATCGTCATCGGGAACGACGACATCCTGGATGCACAAGGCAACGAATCCGAAGCCATAGGTCAAGCGTTCTGTCAACAGTTCGGTGAAGGAACCTATGTTCAAACCTCATACAACGGAAACTTCCGCAAAAACTTTGCAAGTCCAGGCTTCACGTACGACCCACAACGGGATGCCTTCATACCCCCATGCAATCGGGATAATGTAGACTTTGACGAACAAACCTGCCGATGGATACCAAAGGAAAACCCATGATAAAAGTACAAACACTCATCCTCCGAATCTTTGGGGTATTCGGCTCATCCGCACTCGCAGCCGTAGCAGGTGGCGCAATCTTCGGAGTTGAACTCTGGAAATCAGCAGCCATTGCAGGTGTAGTAGCCGCAGGAAAAGTAACTGAAGCATTGCTTCGTTCATGGTCCGAAGACGGTACCCTTACTAAAGAAGAAGTTGCAGCAGCCTTCGGCAAAAAGGCGTAACGGTTACGCCCTCGTAGGGGTTGCACTTTCCATCCTGTTCCTAGCCTCTAGTGCTAAAGCAGAAAATCCAATCATCACTGGTATCACGGATTACTGGTTTGAATACACCGTGCCAACACAGTTTGAAGCACGGACATACATGGTTGACGGCTATGGTTCTGACCCTCAACTCTGGCTGTACGACGAAGAAGGAACCTTGATTGTCAGCAACGACGACTGGTATGGCCTGCAATCCCACATTTCTGTAGAAGTACAACCAGGTCGGTACCGTTTACGGGCTGGTACATGCTGTTGGCAACCCGATATTTGGCGTGGAGGCAACGGATGGAACGAACAGTACGAGTTGAGTTTCAATGGGGAACCAACCAACACAACGTCTACTACTGAGGAGCCAACGACTACTACATCTACTAGCACAACCACGACTAGTACAACAACTAGTACAACTACAACGACCAGTACAACAACAACATCAACAACACTGGCACCAACAACGACAAGTACATCTACCACCACCACAACAGAAACGCCCACAACAACCACAGTGTTGCCAACAACCACCAGTTCACCCACAACAAGCTCAACATCCACAACCTCTACTTCTACAAGTACAACTACAATCCCTCAAACTACTACGACCATCCACCCGACAACCACAACAGTAGAACCCACAACCACTACAACAATCCCTGTCATCCTGCCCACTATTACCGCAGCTGAAGCCACCGCTGTAGCAACCAACCCCGAAGCACTCGCCACCATCACCGCCGAAGAAGCAACCGAAGTCTTCAATGCCATAGTCCTAGACGACCTCACCGACACCCAATTAGAACAGTTAGTAACGGCAGTCCAATCCGCACCGCCGGCTGTTCGAGCAAGTTTTGAAAAAGAAATAGACATCTTCAGCGGAGCAACCGACACCTACGTACCCCTCGGTTCCACAGTCCCCGTCAAAACCCGACGCGCCCTCATCGCCATCACCACAGTCTTCTCAATAGCCCCCGCCATCAAACGCCGGAAATGATAATGTGCAACCCATGAGTAAATACTTCGGCGCAATCGCATCATTGGTTCTATGGGCATCTGGTACTGGCCTTGTACTCATCACCCTGTCAGGGTCAGCACTCAATAAAGCTTTACTTATAAGCGCAGTCACGCTTGCTATCAACGTTGTTGCTATTGCTCTTGGAGTTGGCGTAGACGATTAGATATGCAAATGCCCCTAGCAAGGGAGAAAGGGGAAACGACCTTGCTAGAGGCAACAGAATCATAACACCACATTGATAGAAAAAACAGTGAACCCGAAAGAATTTTATGCCAAGAAAATATAGTTACTATCCAGCGTTCGATGGCAAAGGTCCACAACCTGGCACCGTGAAGCTCGTTGCTCTTTGTGCTGCCAAATGGAAAACCAAATCGTTGGGTATTTATTCCGTGAGATTGATGCGTAACTCTCATACCGAAGGTAAAAAG
>Ga0209087_1002503_pt1 | contig 10309 bp, 8 predicted proteins | sample S_130805_EF_Meta_FD_187321 | JGI IMG/M metagenome (GOLD analysis project Ga0209087, IMG submission 187321) | Freshwater microbial communities from Lake Simoncouche, Canada to study carbon cycling - S_130805_EF_MetaG (SPAdes) (version 2) | ecosystem: Environmental > Aquatic > Freshwater > Lake ...
AATCGCCCGAAACAAACCACTCGGAATGATCTTCCAGAATGCCGGAGGATTCCGTGGCGCGGCCCCAGCTCATCCCCAGAAGCAAGACCGACAACAGACCGATTGCCCGTGCGTTTTTCAAGCGGAGCGCATCCTGCCGCGCCGATGTTCCAGATCCTTGCGGATCTGGTAGGCGCGATCTTCCGAGATGGGATAAAGCCAGGTAAGTCCGATAGCGGCGAGTACCGCGACCGCCGGCACCCCGATGTCGATCAGCCGCATGGAAAGGATGGTAGCGGGGCTCTGGCTCGCACCCAGCGCCTGATTAAATCCCGTAAGGTTGAGAAGAATTCCCGAAAGCGCAAAAGCAAGAGTGCTACCGACTTTCATCACCCAGGCATACATGGCGTTGAGCACTCCCTCGTTGCGCTTCCCCGTATTGAGCTCATGCAGATCACACACATCCGCCAGCATGGAGGCGGTGAGGGTCCAGAGGGCACTGAACCCAAAAGCGATCAAAAGAGGCGGGAGAAGAAAAAGAAGCGGCTGGGCTGGGGTGTAGCAGAACCATTTGATGAGATTCCCGGTCAAGGCAGCCACCAGTGCCAAGACAAGCGTATGGCGCTTGCCTATCCGAGTGGCCACCAGGCTAATCAGGGGAATGAAAAAGAGACTGCCCACCTGCCATACCGTCCCGCCCCACCCAGAGAGGATTGAAGCGGCCGACTCGTTCCCCCCGTGGATAAAATAGATGGCGAGATAAGTCGGAAGACTGCTGATGCTAAAAATCCCGAGGCACATAAAAAAGACAGCGCCTCCAAGAATGAGAAAGGCACGGTTTCCCAAAACGGACTGGATTTGGGGCCAAGCCGCTTCGGCGGCCTGCTTTGCCTGCCCTGCCGTCTGCTTTTCCCGGCACAGCCACACCGAAAGCAGAGCCAATCCAGTCATCAGACCGGCGAGGCCAGCGGAAATCCAGCGCGTCCCAGTGATGGTGTCAGGAAAACACGGGAGCTTGATCAGTGCGTACAACCAGGAAAGTAGGATGGCGGCACCCGCGCTAGTAAACGCATAGGTTGCCATGAGCCTCGTGCGTTCGTGATAATCCGCCGTCATTGAGAGTCCGATCGCGCCCCAGGGAACGGCGAACAGGGACATGAAGAGGTAAAAGACCGTGGAGAAGAAAAGAAAATACCAGAATTTCCCCATTTCAGTCCCCCCGGCCGGCATCCACCACAGCACGATAAAAAAGACTCCAGCTCCCAGCGCCCCAGCCACCATAAACGGTTTCCGCCTTCCCCAACGCGAACGGAAGTTATCCGACCAGGTTCCGATCAGGGGATCCAATAAAGCATCCACCGCCCGCGGAAGGGCGAGAAGCAGCCCTACGAGAAAAGGGTTCATCCCCATGCCAATGTTGAGGACGACGTTCCCCAAATTCCCAATGGCGTTGCCCATGAGCGTATAGGCCATGCCGCCCGACGAGTAGCCGGCCTTGTCACGGATCGGCAGCCGGTCCTCGGGATTTGTCTGGTGATGCTTAGCAGAGGAGAAAGAAGTCTTGGAATTCATAAGATGATCAGACCATTTTGGAGGTGCGGTGCTTACTCCACGCGGTAGCGAAACCGAAAGCGCCCAGACGGCGCAGTGTCGCCATCAGTGTAAAGCACCGTCAAGTCGTCAGGCAGTTTGATGTTGTCCAGCCACTTGAAGTCGAAAGTGACAGGATCTTGGGCCAACCCCAGGACATCTCTGGGCACGGCCAGATGCATCTGCTTTCCCTCGACCCGAAACTTGATATCCGCCGCGCGTAACCAGCTCCAACCCCCGTTGTTTTTCTCCAAGAGCGCCCCGAATTTTCCTGGAGGGACGCGGTTGACGATAAAATCATAGCCGTTCCACACGTGGTTGGCTGGGTTGCCCGTTCGGATTAGAAGCATCATCCAGTTTGGGTCACTCGGAGGGGTGATCGGTTTTTCCGTCTGCACATAAAAGTAAATGTATTCGTGGTCATGACAAACTTTCATGACCTGCAGGCCGTTCCGGCCCGTAGTATTGGTATACCGTGGGCCTTCCTGCCCCTTCCAAGTGGTGCCATTCCCATCGAAATCGGGATGAGCACCTTGGGTTCGAGTCTTCGGGGCCCGCCCGAATCCGTCGAAATTGCGCGGGATCGTGTTGCCGAAGTGGCCCCGATATTCTGGGGTGACTTCCTTCCACTGGTCGAAAGATCCATCCAACTCGATGATCCGTTTCTGCCCGCCCTGCGTGAAAGGTCCGGCCACGGGAATCTCCGGCACACCTTTGTAACGCCGGATGTTGGCGATGGCCTGATAGTAAAAATTATCCCCGAAGCCGCCTTTCATCGGTTCGATATCACGACTGAACTCACCATTAAAACCATCGCACTGCACCCATGGGGTTTTCATGGAATGGGTCAACCCTGCAATCCACTCATTCCATGCGGTTATCATGATAAATTTTGGATCCACCTTGAGTGCATAGTCCCACTGTTCCTGAAAGTTTAGTCCGCGTTCGATGGCATTGAGGGAAGGATTCTGTTTGCCTTTGCTAAAACCGCGTCCACGCGCCTTGCCGGTCCACATCAGCTCCAGCGCGCCGGTTTCCCAGTGCATGTTCTGCGCAGGGGAAACATTGATCTGCTCGGCTGCCTTTGGATCTTGGGTGAAACCATAGGCTTGCGGATGGACGCCGAGCCAGTGCCAGGCATTAGGGGTATTCTTGTAGGGGGGAGTTCCAGGCCAGAAGGCGGTGCGAAGGGTGAAATATTCCCGCACCTCGGGGCTGGCGGCATCCGGGTTGCAAAGCATGAGTGGCTTCCCTTCCCAGCGGAACCAGAGCTCGTCGTAACGGCCGGGTCGGTAGAATTTTTCCAACAACTGTTTAGCGGCGTTGCCCATATCCGTGTTGAGCATGAATAGGAGCTGAGGAACGCGACCTCCTTCCGCACGGATCTGCAGCAGCACAGGCAGGAACTGACTGAGGACATTTTCATAGATTTCAGCATTCGTGACATCGAGGACCAGGGCATCGACCCCAGCATCGGCAAGCATGTGCATATGGCGGCGAATGACCCAGGGATCGGTCAGCTTATAGTAGCCAAACAGTGGTTCGCCCCAGTAGGCATAGTGCCAATCCTTCGGTCCCGTATGCCGAAACGTCGGAGTCGTCCGCATGTCTGGCTGATCCACGAGGATTTTTGAAACGTCATAAGGGCCGTAGCTGAATTCATCCCCTGTCCATGGGAGGTAGAAGATTCCGACAAACCGGTCTTTTTTAGGGGGTCCGACTTCCGCCGTCAGGGGCAGTTCCCTGCCCAGCGCGTCCGTGGCGGGCCAAGGGACACCTGGGTTGGTGCCGTCCACCCCATACCCCGTGGCCATGAGGAAGACAAAAACCATCAGGAACAAAAAGCGGATCATCACTAGGTTTTATATCCTTGGGGTGATTCTTCCTTCGTTTGCGAGCCAAGTCTCTAGAAAAGAAAGCCAGACAAAAGAAGTTCCTTTTCGGTATAAAATCAATCAATGCGGTCGGCCTTTACTGTCGGAACCGATCCCCTCGACCAACTTCCGCTGATGAAAAAATGGAGGCGGTGGGAGTTGAACCCACGTCTTCAAACCAGATACCACCCGCATCTACAAGCTTGTTGGCAGCTTGATTGTCGGGAGTCCGGTTGCCCTGCCACTGGCCCGTACCCCGTAGCATCCACGTTGATTCCTAAAAACAGGTCGGTTGCTCACCCATTCTCAGACCCGGCAAACACGTCACTTCCCCCTAGCCGGGGTCGGAGGAGTAACGTCACAGCACTTTAGGCTGCGAGGGCCAACTCGTTGTTAGCTTTTATTTTTGTGGATCGGCTTTTTAACGAGGCCAACCAATCCGGGCCCTCGGCTTGCCGCAGGTCGCTTCCAGTTTGAATCGAAACCGTGACGCCCCCGGTAATCTTGTTACAATACCACATCCCTCCCATGTTTCCTAAAACTTATTCTCCTCTCCTACTCTGCATCGGCATCCTCTCTCAAGCCCTTGCCACGGAATGGGATCCAAAGATGGAGCCCGCCCTAGGCCTCTCCTTTCCGCTCGAGGTCAAAAACGATCGCGTTGTCCTCTCCCAAGACCTCCTCCTCTCTTCCGATAAAATTCTTCCCGCTGGTACTGTCCTCCGCACCATCTTTCGACCTGTCACTCTGACCGAAGGAGAAAAGAAAACCCGTCGCGGCGTCGACGAGGACTCTTTCTCCCGCGTTGCTCCCAAAGTCACTACCAAAGGCCTCATGACCGAAACGGAACGAAAAATTATGGATCGCGCCTACGGCACCGTCTGGACCAACCCGATCGACTTTCGCCGCACCCTTGAGCTCACCACCCCTGAAAATCTACGCATCGTCCTCGAATCCCCAGCAGGCACTCCCCCGCCTGTTGAAATTCCAAACTTTCCCGAAGGGCTCTGCCTTGTCGGAAATCCCACTCCCCAAGTCCTCTCCGTACTCAAAGATAGTCCCGGGGCAAAAGCTGGCTTCCGCGGGGGCGACACCATTCTCGAAATCGCAGGCCAACCAGCGGGTGCAGATTTAACCGAATTCGCCTCGCGCTACCGCACCACCCGGGCCAACGCCTCAAAACAACGCCTCGATCTGCGATTTAAAGTCCGCCGCACCTCTGGACAGACCGAGTCGCTTGTTCTTCACGTTCCCCCCAGCTGGAACAGCGGCTTCGAGGAGTAAATCCTACCCCACCGGCTCCAGCACGATTCGCTGGATCGACCCCGCCGTCCCCGAACCTAAAAAGTTTTCCACCCTCCCAAAAAAAGGGCTCGGCTCATCCGTCAAATAAATCTTCAGTTCACCCTTTTCCAAAACTTTTGCCTCCGTGACCTCGAGCGACTTGGCGCACGCCTCCGACGAGTCCACCAACCTCACCCCGCCCCCCAGCACTTTTCCTAAAACCCCCTTCAACAGCGGATAGTGAGTGCACGCAAGAACAAGCACCCGAATTTTCTCCCTCATCATCGGCTCGAGGTAGCGGCGAACAACCTTTTCGGTCTCCTCCCCCTCCAACCACCCCTCCTCCACCAGTGGCGCTAGTAGAGGGGTTGCCTGGGCCACAATTTTCCAACCTGGCCGTGCCTCGCTCAGCGCCGCCTGATAAGCCCCGCTGGCCACGGTCGCCGCCGTTCCAATCACCCCCACAGGCCCATCACCACCCACCGCTAGCGCGGCTTCCACGCCTGACTCAATCATCCCATGTAACGGAACCCCAGCGCTCAATCGGAGTTTTTTTACCGCTAAGGCCGATGCCGTATTACAAGCCACCACGATCCGGTCCGCACCCTTTGCCTTCAGAAAAGCAATAATCTCCCGACTGTAGGCAGTCACCGTCTCAGCCGACTTGTTCCCATACGGAACTCTCGCTGTATCCCCCACATAAAGAATGTCCCGCTTGGGAAATGACGCCCGCAACGCCCGTACCACCGTCAACCCACCCACTCCCGAATCAAAAACACCTAAAGGCATACCTACTCCACCTTCTGACTGGGAGAAACGGGGGTCGCCCGCCGAACCTCCGTGGGGTTTACATCCAGTTGCCCTGTCGGCACCCGATTCGTACCTACGAGATTTGTCGCCACAGAGGAATTCGAGCTACTTCCTTTCGGTTTGAAAGCAGGAACCGAATCTAAATTCATCACCGGCCTCAGCTCAGGGGTCGAAGGCGAAACCTTTTCGATTCTGCCCACTTTTTCTACCGTGAGTCGCGAAGGGGCGGGTGGGCTCTCCTGCGATTTTCGATAACTCATGATTCCTTGAAAGATCCAGTCCGCCACTTGCTGACGATACTCCTCTGTCCTCATCAGGCTGGCCTCTCGCGGGTTCGACATAAATCCCCCCTCCACTAAGACCGAGGGAGAATTCGCCAACCGCAATACTTTGAACCTGGCCCGCTTGACTCCCCGATCGAAAGGCGCATTCGTAGCCGCAAGGACTGCGGTGCGATGAATCGCCTGCGTAAGCAAGAAGTTGTGATGATCGTAGCTATTGCCGGGCCAAATTTCATCCTCATCCCCCACCAGTGAACCTCCCGATGAAGTGGAGGGCGCATACTGAGGCGAAAGGCTATAGGTTTCCCAACCCTCCGAGGAGCGACTGGAGTCTTCATTAAAGTGGATACTGACAAAAATATAACCCGGATGATCATCCGCTAATTTTGACCGGTCTCCATGATCGACGTACCGATCTTTCGTTCGCGTCAAAACCCACGGAACCCCCGCCGCATCCAGCAACCGGACTAATCGTTTCGCCACATCCAGATTGGCCGTCTTTTCGCTCAGGCCTCGCGCCGCCCTCGTACCCTCGTCTCCCCCCCCATGCCCTGGGTCAACCACCACTCCCTGAACCGGTCTCTTCACAATCTCCCCATTCGGCCTCAACAAGGGGTCGAAAGTCTTGACCAGATCGACCCGAGGAACCAGCACCACATCACTTTCTCGACGTAATGAGTGACTCAACCAGTAACGCGCCCCCTTCCACCTCATTTCTCTGCTATCCAGTGTCATGGTCAGGTTTCCTCTGGAAGAGTTCAGAACAAATGGTCGGTTCGGCTCGATCTCCCCCGGCATTTGAAACCCATAAAACTTGGTAAAGGATTCCAAGGATACGTAATCCACTTTTCCCACTCGGACGATCTGCCACGTGGGCTCCGCTTGGACCAGTGACGCAAAAGCCAAAATGAGGCAAAGATTTCGCGCGGTCATGAACCACCGCATTTCTGGTGATCGATCAAACGAACATTTCCGATCCACGCCGCCGCCCATAAGACGCCGCGAATCGCTTCCGCGTACTCCAAACGCACTCCCGCAAGGCCACGCACTGCTCTCTTCAAGCGACCCACCGCCCCGCGAGGCCCACCCCGTGCCGCCTCCCGCACCGCCCTTGCCCACCGCCCCGCCCGCTCCCGCTGGGCATCGCTGAGTCTCCGATTCCGCGAGCTCATCGGTAACCCATCACCCTCCCTAACAGTCCGACACCGAACCACCTTCACCGGGAGGAACAAATCCCGCACCACTCTCTGCAAAACCTCACACTGCTGACCGTCCTTCTCCCCCAAAATGATCCAGTTGGGCTGCACGATCGAAAGTAGTTTTACCACAACCGTTGCCACACCCCGAAAATGGCCAGACCTCTTTGCCCCACATCGTCCCCGCGACCGATCCACCTCCTCCACCCATGTAGAAGCGTCTTTCGCGTACAAATCATGCGGCCGAAAAAGAACATCTGCTCCTGCTTGAGCCGCAATTTTCATGTCTGCCGCCCTCCGCTTCGGATACGCCACAAAGTCAGCTCGGGAATTAAACTGGGTGGGATTGACATAAGCACTCACCACCACCCGATCCGCCAAACGTGCAGCTCTGCGGATTAATGCGGCATGAGCCTCGTGCAAAGCCCCCATCGTCGGAACCAAAGCAACCGTCTCCCCCCTACCCCTCCAAATCGATGCTGCCTTTTGCATTTCTACCGGTTTTGACCTAATCTTCATCTCTTACGGATCATACAAAATGTCGACCTACCTTCACAACCTCTTCGCCCAAAGAATTGGTGGCCCGGGATACGGCCTCAAGGAGGCACCGATTTATAAATTCGAGCGAATCAAACGCGCCAAGCGGGCTGCCCTAGTCGCCCACCCAGGCAAGGAGCTTCTCGATTTCGGGGTGGGAGAGCCGGACTCGATGGCCGATTCCAAAGTGGTAGCCAGCCTCGCCCAAGAAGCCTCCCTTCCCGAAAATCGTGGTTATGCCGACAACGGAGGTCCTCGCCTCCGCTTGGCTGCCGCCCACTACATGAAGGAGGTATTCGGAGTTACTGCCGATCCTGAAACCGAAATTCTTCACTCGATCGGAAGTAAGGCGGCCCTTTCCATCCTACCGGCCGCGCTCATCGATCCGGGGGATGTGGTTCTCATGACCAGCCCCGGATACCCTGTGTTCGGGACACATGCCGCCTACTACGGCGGTGTTGTTCACTCACTGCCCCTCACACCGGAAAACAAATATCTCCCCCGTCTCGACACCATCCCGCGGGCGATCTTGGACAAAGCCAAGGTCCTTGTTTTGAACTATCCGAACAATCCCACCGGAGCCTCTGCTTCCCCTGCCTTTTTTCAGCAGGTAGTCGAGTTCGCCAAGCGGGAAGAAATCGTAGTCATCCATGACGCCGCCTACACCGCCCTGATCTTTGAGGGCAAGCCGCTCAGCTTCCTTTCAACCCCCGGAGCGAAAGACGTGGGCCTCGAACTTCATACCACCAGCAAAGCATTTAATATGACCGGTTGGCGCTGCGGCTTTGTCGTGGGGAATTCTCTCCTCGTCAAAGCCTATGCGGATGTGAAGGACAACACCGACTCAGGTCAATTTCTCGCTTTGCAAAATGCCTCCGCTGTCGCTTTCGAGAACCCGCAAATTACGCGTGATACCTCGGCCAAGTACAGCCGCCGGATGGATTCTCTCGTGCAAATTCTGCAAAAGGCAGGATTTCCTGCTGAAAAACCGGCGGGATCCTTTTTCCTTTACTCCCGCGCTCCCAAGTCAGCCACCGGGGCAAAAGAGCAGGTCTTTCCCAATGGGGAGGCGTTTTCCAAGTGGCTGATTGAGGAGCAACTCGTTTCCACTGTTCCTTGGGACGAAGCGGGGGCCAACGTTCGCTTTAGCGTTACCTTTGCGGCACGAGATCGAAAGGATGAGGATCGAGTTCTCGGTGAGCTCGCTTCACGCCTGAAGCCCTACCAGTTTCAATTCTAAGATCAGTCTCCCGGTCCGGGATCTTTCTCTTCTTCCCCACTCAACTTATCTTGGATCGCCAAGATTTGCGGCAAAACCAGCAGAGCACTAATCAGGGTGAAGATCACCCCCAAGCTCATCACTAATCCCAGCGAGACTAAGCCCCGATATTGACCGACCAGCATCGAGCCGAATCCAAAAAGCGTCGTCAGAGCCGAAAGGACCACCGCTTTCCCTGTGCTCGAGGCAAAGATTCGGATTCCTCCCTCCTCTCGATACCGATCCATCACGTAGACCCCATAAGCAACCCCGATACCCAGAATCATGGGAAGGGTTACAATATTCGCTGGATCGAGCTCGATATGGAAAAGGCCTAACGCCCCAAACAGCCAAAGAATTCCAAGGCCTAAAGGCAGCAAGGTAAGAATGAGATCCTTCACATTACGGAATAGAAGAAAGATAAGAATCAAAATGACTCCAGCCGCGTAAAAAGAGGCCTGGATATAACTTTTCATCAAAAGATCGATATACTGTAAATTCATCACCGGTGTTCCGGTAACCCCTGGAGCGATTTTCTGAACCTGCGCGACAAACTCCTCATTGGGCTTTCTCTCCCACACATCGACTGAGGGAACAACTTCAATCAGAACCTTCCCTTGGTTGGAAAGATATCGTTGCCGAAGCTGCACCGGCAGATCCTCCACCGTCAAAGGCCGGTCGCCACGCTGGGTCTTGAGCCAACCAAGATTTTGCGTAATCGAGCCCACTAACTTCACCTGATGCCGATCCAGCCGTTTCTTCGCCTCCTCCAAACTCAACTTATCCAGAGCCGCCACCGCCCTCTCCAGCGGCGGAATCAGCTTCTCAAACGTCGTCACCGCCTGCCGTGCCCTCCCCGAAAGACCAATGTACTGCTTGGCCTGCTTCGCCCCCTCCTGGGACGACTCCAACAAGAATTCTAGGTCCCGCTTAGCTTTGGGCACATCGACGGATGATTCGGCGCCCGAGCCCAAAGTAATCTCCCCCGCAACCCGCGCGATTCGGCTTACCTCCTCCATTCTCTTGTGTTGATCTTGCGGAACGAGATCTCCCAGCGTGCGCACTTTGCTCACTGTGGAAAGCTCACTGAGTTTCACTGCTAGCTCATCCGCCTGCTCCACACTGTCCGCCATGACCACTCCATAAATCAAGGAACCTTCCCCAGTATTTAAAAGTTCCTGCGTCAGTCGCACCGACTCCATCTTGGGATTTTGTAAGTGAAGTAGATTATGGTCGAAAGCGACTTTTTTACTCTGTTGCCACGCAAAGAGGCTGATACCCGCCGCCAGGGTCAGGGCGAGATAAGGATGAAAGGTCAACTTCCGATCCCATACCGCCCCTTGGACCAGCTGTAATTTTTTTCCAGTCCCCTTAATTCCATGACGATCCCGCCATAAAAGTAGCGCAGGCAAAATCGATAAACTGGCCCAAAGTGCCAGCAAAACACCTGTCCCTGCGATCCAGCCAAGTTCAGTCAAACCGGTGAAATCATTAAAGCAC
>Ga0209087_1002505_pt1 | contig 10306 bp, 10 predicted proteins | sample S_130805_EF_Meta_FD_187321 | JGI IMG/M metagenome (GOLD analysis project Ga0209087, IMG submission 187321) | Freshwater microbial communities from Lake Simoncouche, Canada to study carbon cycling - S_130805_EF_MetaG (SPAdes) (version 2) | ecosystem: Environmental > Aquatic > Freshwater > Lake ...
ACCCCTCCTTGAACGTCGCCTCCCAGAACTGCCCAATCCCGCCAACCTCCATCCCAGAATTCCATGAAAGAGTCGTCCATGGTCAAGGGGTTCAACGTTGTGCCAGAAAACCCGGCGGTCTCTTTTCCTAAGAGGACCTGATTCGCATAAAAGAAAACATCCTCTCGACTAGAGTTGGAGGGCAAGTTGCTCATGCTGCTATCCATCCTGATTGCCTGCGCTGCAAAGAAGTCGAAGTCCTGCATTTCCCCATCCGTGGCCAGCTCCACTTTCTGCGTGTTGGCGAGTTGAATGTATTGGGATGCGGTCCCCACCGGTTCATACGCCCCTGGAGCATTGACGAAATACTTCTCGAGCGCTCCCATGCTTCCGGGGATTGCGCCGACAAAGTAAAAATATTTATCAAACGAGGTGAGCATGGGAATGTCTTTCAGAACTAAAAGGGGTCGCATTGGGTTGGCCGCCTTAACCGCGGGATCGCTGAGGGGGCGCGAGTCCAGCTTGATACTCTGCGTAATGGTTCCGATGGTTCCCGGCAAAGTCAGGGAGACCACTGCTGTTTGTCCTTTGGCATAGATCTTTGGATCGGGAATCGAGGAACCCAAGATGCTAAAGCTGCTCGCCCCAGCCCCAACGGGGAATTGGCATAGATCTTTGGATCGGGAATCGAGGAACCCAAGATGCTAAAGCTGCTCGCCCCAGCCCCAACGGGGAATGAGTCCCCCACCGTGATGCTGCCGATCGTTACCGTGAACACCGCCCGGGCAGCATTTTTCAAAGCAGTAGATAGACTGATTGTGAAAGGATTATTTGGATCGCCGATCACGATGGTCCCCTCGGGAGCTCGTCCAACTAAGGTGGGGTCCGGAATCTTGACGGCCCCATTAATAATTTGTCCAACAATCGAGGCCGCGGGTGGAACTGCAACAACGGGAGCAGGAGCGGGTGGCTTAGGAGCAGGAGCTGCCTGAGCCAAAGGAGCCGCCGCCGGAGCTGGCGCGGGGCCACCTGCAGCCGTGCTGATGTCCAGTTTATCGGGAGCAGGTCCACCAGCCATTTTTGGATCACCTTTGGGATCCGCTTTGGGCTCAGGCTTCATTCCTCCGTCTTCCTTTTTGCCAGCCACCTCTTCCTTTTTTGCAACCACATCTTCTTTTTTGGCCGGTGCATCAGCCTTCGGTTCCTCTTTTTTGGGAGGCGCCTCGGCCGCCACTTTGGGTGCACCCACAAGCACATCCCCGTCCGCTTTCACCGCCACAATTTCCACCCCCAGCGACTCCATTTTCCCTTCGGACATTTTAGCCTGCTGTACTTCTACCGTGGCCTGAATTTTTTGTGCAGACGGCAGGGGCTTGTCGAATGCCTGAATTAACGGTGTCGAGGCAACGACCTTTTGAACATCCACATCAAAAACCTGAATTGTCGGCGGCGCAGGTGGCTTTCCTCCACCCGCACTGCCCTCCCCTGGTCCCTTATCCGCCGCAGGAGCCGGGGCAGCTGCCTTCGGCTTTCCCCCATCGCCCGCTCCTGCGTTATCCCCTCCGGATTCTTTTGACCCCCCAGATTCCTTTGTTTCAGCGCCGGGCTTATCGCCGCCCGCTTTCTTTTCGCCAGGGCCACCACCGCTGTCCTCTTTTTTGCCGCCCCCCTCACCGCCACCCACGGACGCAGCTTGGCCCGCTCTCACCATCGTTGTTTTACCCCCAGCGGTTACCTTCATCCCTCCCGCACCCTCCAAAAGCACAAACATCTTGTTCCCGTTTCCATCCACGCTCGCCATGAAAGTGGTGCCGGTGACTGCCGCCGTCACTCCTCCGCAATCCACTGTCGCACCGCCAGCTCCTGGCGGTGTATTGATAAGAACAGTTCCTTTATCGAGTTTGACCAACCGCTCTTTGGATTGGAATGAAAAGGAGGTGTTCGCCCCGACGCGAGTGATGGAGGTGTCGGCAAAGGTAAGCTCAGCCATCGAGGCGGCAGCCGTGCTCACTTTCGATTTTTCAAAAATTTTCTCGCTGGCGTGGGCCGGAGTCGCCCCTTTCCCTTCCCCCGTATCGTGCTCCACGATGTTTTTCAGAGCCGTGATTTCTGCTTCCTTCAATTCCACAGCCCAAAGCGGAGCTGTTCCAAACAGCCCACAGACTAATAAGAGATGCAGATTTATTTTATCCAAATACATACGACTTAATCTTTGACCGACCAAGCGCCCATAAGGTTCAAAATAATACATGAAGATAGTATGTCGAAAGGCACCCCCTAAGCATGTACATAACTTGTTGAAAGTCAAGCTTTTTAGCATATTTTTGCACCTGCAAATTGCTTTTAGCCAATAACTTGCGATTCAATACAGCATGTAGTCAATAACTGCCAGCATTACACTAGATATTGTATTCAAATCGGCAGTGCTGCAAACTCCTACTAATCGCATTCAAAACACCTCCTATACCGCCGCTTTTTGGCGCGTAATACCTCGATGACTTGCACCCGAGGGACAATCAAAAATCCACAATCCAGAATCGAAAATCGCCTATCTACGCCATCCTCGCCACCTGCCACCAAAATGTTGCCGCCACGGCCGACAAGATGGAAAGCTCAGGCACCCACCAGGCACAACCTAACGAGACGCCTGTGCAACCTGCACCTGCCAAAGCCGCTAGCACCCCCAACACGCTACGCATGGCTTGCGACTGGTCTCCAGACCAGCTCCAGTTCCAACCGCCGGCGCATGGACGCCAACGCGTCCAGCCCCCGGCTGAAGCTTCCCCCCGTATTTTCCCCGCAATGGGCGCAACACGAACCGACGGCCTCCCAGTCCGCCCGATTCGTGTCCTCCCCGCAGGATCTGCACTGAACTAATGTTTCCATATTTCGATTCCTCCTTTTTTCTTGCACCAGCTTGCCTGATGGGGTAGGACATAAAGAGTCCTATGAAGAAAAAAGTTTTGCCAGTCTCCGGGGGGCATAGTCGCCCTCCCTTGGAACGGATGCACCGCCTGCACGACCTTCTCTCCAGCGAACAGCCGGTCAACTGCCAGCAGCTAGGAAAAGATTTTGAGGTTTCCTATAAAACGATCCAGAGAGACCTCGACTTCATGCGAGACCGCCTCGGCCTACCCATCGAGTATGACGCCACCCGCTACACGTTTCGCTACACGGGAAAAGTGGAGGCCTTTCCACTACTTCAGGTCAGCGAAGGGGAGATTCTCGCCCTTTTTGTCGCTCAGAAGGTTTTAGCTCAGTATCGGGGCACCCCGTTCGAGAAAACCCTAGGTAGCGCGTTTCAAAAACTCACGGGCGCCCTCAAGGAGACCGTCAGCTTTGACTTGGGCGAATGGGGATCCGACTACTCCTTCCGAGTCACCGGCGCATCGGCTGCCGACCTGGAGGTTTTTCGCCTCTTGGCACGAGCCATCGTCCAACGCCAAGAAATCTCATTTTCCTATCAACCTCTGAGAGCTACTGCCCCTGAGACACGCAGTGTCCACCCCTACCATCTGGCAAATATCGATAACGCGTGGTACCTGCTCGCTCACGATCCACAGCGCGCGCAAATACGCACGTTTGCTCTCCCGCGAATCCAGAAACCCACACTGACAAAAAAGATCTTCGATCGGCCTCGCGGTTTTTCAGCGGAGAAGGAACTCAAAGGCGGATTCGGCGTCTTTGCGGGCACAGGAAAGCACTTGGTCAAAGTTCGGTTCGACTCTTTTGCATCCCGCCTTGTGCGTGAAAGAGATTGGCACCCCAGCCAGAAAATTCGGGATGTGAAGGATGGAGGCATTGAACTTGAAATGACCCTTGGCGCCTTGGAGGAAATTGAGCGCTGGGTTCTCAGCTGGGGAGACCACGCCAAGGTTCTCAGTCCAAAACCCTTGATTGATTCCGTTAAAAAACGCATTTTCACTATGCAGAAGACGTATAGATAGCTTTTAACTTAAACTTCTATATATTGTTATAGCGTAAAAAGTCATACTATATATTGTATAGAGAAGATCTTTAGCTAGTTAGTGGAGTTGGTGGATTCTGTAAATTTACAAAGCAAGCAACCGTTTAAAACCAAATCAGGTCATCTGGCCTCTTTTTTGGCTTTCTCCCTGATCTGCCAGCCGGCTTTATTCGCTCAAACCCTGCCCAGTGCCGTCTCTCAACAAGCAGTGATTGATGCTCAAGCTCAACAGGATCGTGAGAGGCAAAGAAAGATGGCTCTTCAAGAAAAGCCCGAGGACAAAACCCCAGTCGAAGCCACTGCTGTTTCGGAAGATCTTGGATCCCTCCAACTCGTCAGAGAGATTCCAGACCTTCCGTTTGCCCGTCTTCATATGGACCAATCCTATAGCTGGCTTTCCAACGCAAACTACGCCAAGAACTCGCAAAACGTGGTAGCCGCCTGGCAAACCATCTCATCCATCGAGGGCGCGTGGGCACCCACGATCCAGACGATGCCTGGTTATGATAAATTTTTTCCTGAGGTTGGTGTCCGTGCTTCCTTTTTTAACTACTTCAGCCAAGAAGAACCTTCGCAAACAAACAATAACGCGGGAACCTATGACATCGGCTTGGCTCAAGACTTTCTCCTCGCGAATATCTTTTTCCGAGCCAACAAACAAGTCTCAGATGAATTAACGGTTGGACTCTCTGTGGATGTGAACGGTTATTTTTTCTTAAACACTCCTTCTGAAAGAAATTCCGTTGCGGGAGATGCGGAGACCAATTTCCTGAATGAAATCGCCGCTGCCTACTCCGCGAACTACTTTCACCCCTTCACCGATACTCAAGCCGTCTCCCTCAGCTGGCGGGCCTCTTATGTTTTTTCTAACCCCTCCTACTTTACCAGAACCGATAACAACTTGACGGGCACCTACATTCTCAACTGCACAGACAAAATTAGCATCACTCCCTTTGCCTCCTATCGCCTCGCCTACTATACGAACGCCTCCAACGCGCCAGCGACGGCTGACTATAACGACCAGGGAACATTTACTGGAACTGCCAACGGCTTCTATCGTCGCTTGGATCAGCAGTACACACTGGGGTTGGGACTCAACTTTCAGCTAACTCCAGAGCTCTCTACAGGGCTGAATTTCAACTACTCCAAAAGCGACAGCACTAGCCAGATCGCCGAAACGGGTGACTTTACGAATCTCACCGCCGGCGCCAACTGGTCGATGAACTACAAGTTCTCCGACAAGGAATTCGTTGTGGAACAAAATTCTGAATGCCTCGGCCCCTATACCCGCATCGACCTCGGCTTCGGTTTCGTGAACAACCTAGAAAGTTCTCAGACTTTAACTGGCGCCGTTCTGCCTGGCATCACAGGCTCCTTGGCAAATCCATCCATCTCCGTAAATCCGGGAGTCCGCTTCGATGTCTCCCCGGGCTTTAACTTTACCGACTGGCTGGGGGTCGAGCTTTCCGGAGGCATTCTCTACAACGGCCTCGATCATCTCAACGGAAACGGCAACCTCACTCTCGATGGGGGAACCGAAGTGATTGGTGACGGCGGCCTCAGTTTGACCGGCACATATATCCAAGTTCCTGTTCTTCTTTCATCCGTATTTCGTTGGCCAGGACAAGCTCGCTGGAAACCTTACCTTTCTACTGGTTTTGGTTTTGCCTACTCCCAACTCCAAATCACGCAGGTCGACAACACCCAAACCTCCGACCAGTTTGAAGAAGCTTACTCCCCTGCTTTTTCTGTTGGCTCGGGATTCATTTGGCAGGTCTCCGATGCCGTGGACTTCGACGTTGCCTATAAACTTCTTGGCCTGATCAACCCCACCTATTCCGGTCTTCAGCCCGGAGTCGCACTTTCCAACTCAGTCCAATTTGGAGTCAATGTACGGTTCTAGAATCCTGCAGATCCTCTGGATTCAAGAAGAGTTAGCCAAGACGCTCTCTCCCATTTTTCGCTGATTGGTGCATGATAAAAAAATGTCTTCCTCCCACCTGACTGCTCGAGTTCTTCAACTCAACTCCCGTCTTCGTGGGGGCGGAACGGACACGCAGTGTCTTGCTCTTTCCCAAGGCCTGGCCTCCTCAGGCTGGACGGTCGAATTGGCTGGCCCCGCTGATGCTCCTTTATCTCCCGCAGCCCAAAAATTTACCCTCCATCCACTCCCCAAGTTTCGACCCTATCAAGTTCTCTCCCTTGCAGGCACTCTTCGCAGAACCAAACCTCGCATTCTTCACGCTCATCATGGAGACGACTACTGGACCGCACTTCTCGCCTCCCGCCTTGTCGAGCCCCGCCCTCTCGTCATCTTCTCCCGTCACCTCGCAAAAAGCCCACGATCCCGCATTAGTAAAAAATATCTCTTCGACTCCGCCGATGCGATCGTTGCGGTTTCCTCTTTCGTCGCCCAAGTCCTTTTACGGGGACACGATGACCCAGCCTCGCCCGTGACAGAGCGACATCACCGCTCTCCCTGTGTCGTCTCTCCCAAAAAGATTCATGTCATTTATACAGGAATTGATACCAACCATTTTTCGCCCAAAGGCGCATCCTTCTCGTCTGCCGCTCGACAGAAATTGAATCTCCACCCCAATGAACTGGTGTTTGGGGTTGTAGGCGGATTCGATCTGCCTGTCGGAAAGGGCCAGAGAATTTTCCTTAAAGCGGCACAGATCGTTATGCGCCAACTTCCAAGGGCCCGCTTTCTTATCGCAGGCTCAGGCACCATGGACTCTCTTCTTCGCGACGATATCCGCCACCTCGGCCTCGAAGACCGCGCGCGTCTCATTGGCCAGCAACCCGACCCAGTTTCTCTTCATCATGCGCTCGACTGCCTGGTCCATCCACAAATTGCCACCGAGGCTTTCCCCTCAGTGGTTCTCGAGGCCCACGCTTGTGGCCGGCCCGTTCTGGCCTCCGAATTAGACGGAATTCCCGAGGCATGGAACTTGGGCGCCCTTGGCCAACTAGTTCGGGCAGGGGATGCCAGCGCCCTTGCCCAAGCGATGATCGCCCACTCCGAAAATTCACCCCTAACTGCAGAAGAGCAGAGCGCTGCTCACTCCCGCGTTGCTTCCCAAGCCTCTCTTCCTATCCAAGCCCAGCGGATGGCTGACTTATACCGCCGCCTGATGGCTCGCTAACCCCTCAACTACCCCACACCCGATGGGGTCAGAGGTCACTTTTAAAAAAGCGCCTTCTAACCTACTGGCGCAGAATGGCTTTTGTGGGGTCAGAGGTCTTGTAAGTCGCTGAATTTGAAAGCTTTATAAGGCACCTTTTCAAGTGTGGGGTCAGAGGTCGTCGCCAAAACTTTCCCGAAGCTTGAGGTTTTGCCCATTTTATCTCATTCTCAACCCCTATGCCGATGCACGAAAATGTCCTTGGAACTGTTGGTAGAACCCCTCTTGTAAAACTCCAGCGGATCTCTGCAGGCCTTCCTGCCACCATCGCCGTGAAGTGCGAATTCTTTAATCCGCTGGGAAGCGTTAAAGACCGTATCGGGGCTGCCATGATTGAGGCGGGTGAAAAAGAGGGCAAAATTACCCCTCAAACCACAATTGTTGAGCCTACTTCAGGCAATACGGGAATCGCACTTGCCTTCGTCGCCGCAGCCAAAGGGTACAAGCTGATCCTCACGATGCCCGAAAGTATGAGCCTCGAACGTCGCACTCTTCTTGCCCTTCTCGGGGCCAAACTCGAACTCACCCCCGCCGCAGAGGGAATGAAGGGCGCGATCGCCAGAGCAGAAGCCCTCGCAAAGGAAATTCCCGGCTCATTCATCCCCCAACAATTTAAAAATCCTGCCAACCCTGCGATTCACAAGAAAACAACTGCGGAGGAAATTTGGAGCGATACGGATGGCAAGGTAGATATCTTTATTTCTGCAGTCGGTACGGGTGGAACCATTACAGGCGTGTCCGAAGTAATCAAAGCCCGCAAAAAGTCCTTTCAGGCCATTGCAGTCGAACCCAAAGATTCCCCAGTCATCACTCAAACCCGCGCAGGCCAGCCCGTGAAGCCTGGTCCCCACAAAATCCAGGGCACAGGCGCCGGTTTTATTCCCGACAACCTTCACCTTGATATCGTGGATGAGGTCATCACGGTCAGCAACGAGGACGCGTTCGCTATGGCCCGCCGCATCTGCAAAGAGGAGGGCATGCTCGTCGGCATCTCGACAGGCGCCAATGTCCATGTCGCGTTGGAAGTCGCGAAACGCCCAGAAAACAAAGGCAAACTGATCGTCACCATCGGTTGCAGTACAGGCGAAAGATATTTAACGACTGCTCTAGCCGATGAAGCCCGCCGACTAGTCGGGGGTTGAGCCCATGCCCAAATCGAAGAAGAAGGCCCCGGCTCGCGTAACACCAAAGCTCGTCCCCTCTTTGCCCCCCGAAGCTCTTGAGCAAGCCGCCCAAGGCTGGCTTCAATCCCACGGAATTTCTTCAATCCCTGCCGCACCGAAACAGGCCGAGTCCTCTTTTACTCAGCTCTCCGAGAGCTTGGACAAAGTTTTGCACCAGTTACGGGCCGAACTAAACGATCTACGCAACCGAATCTCCCGCCTCGAATCGAAAAAATCCTAAAGGGACAAAAGGAGTCGAACGACGTTTTCCCAACGTCTCTCCTCCCCACGACTCAATGCATCCCGATCCGCTTGAGGAATTTCGCCTGCCTTTTCAATCGCTGAAATTCGATCCTCATGCTCCTGCAGGGCCCTCCGATACTTTCTCTCCTGCTCGGGCGTTAATTCGGCCATAGAGTACCCATCGGAAAACTTAATCACAACAGGCCGAGACTGATCCCGATTTTCCCAATCAAAAAACTGTCCCATCGGCCTCTTCATCATGTGCTGGGCCAACTGGCGTATCATCAAATCGTACGCTTGATCCGATGTCCCTGATGCCGCAGTAACCGGGAGGCTTACAACCCAAGTCGTTGCCGTAATCGGCAAAACCGCCAAGTCCAAAGGCCGCACGACCCAAAAGTCCGCAAAGGAGTACATAGTTTCAGGTGGGGCAAAGTAGTCACTTGGCGCCTCGGCATGCATGTCTCCACACCAAAATGCCCAAATAAAACTTAATCCAAGAAAAAATTTTTTCACAAATTCAAAATTGGCCATCAGACCGAGTGGGTCAACTGCCCCCTCCCTTTAGGGTGAATGGCTTGGGGACAAAGAAGAAGATCTTAAAAGAACCAAACACTCCACATGCGCCGTCCTTGGGAAAAGATCGATGGGCTGAAACCACTCGGGCGTCCATTTCGCTGCCCATGCACGCAAATCCCGCGCTAATGCAGGAGGATCACATGAGAGATAAAGAACCCCTTGAAACGGGAGATCCCGCTCAAAGAACCGTCGCGCATCAGGACTCAGCCCGCCTCGGGGCGGATTGATCAAACAAAACGAGGGCCCCTTCCCCATCTTAAGAAGAGCATCCTCGAAGTGATCCTCAAAGCGGCCCTGCAACAGCTCCGCCTGAGGAGCCTCCCGTTGAAATGCTGAAACGGAAGCCGCACTGGACTCCACCGCCACCACCCGAATGCCTCGGCGCGATAAAGGCCCACTGAAAAATCCCGTGCCCGCATACCCCTCCAATACCGATTGCACTCCCTCTGGCACGGCCGATACCACCTGCTCCTGCAATTTCTTCCCCAAGGGCCGGTTCGATTGATAAAATGCCTCCCCACGCACCTCATCCGCCCGAATCGAGTAGTGAGGACGGGGTCGAGGCCGCTCCCGCAAGACGGCTAACTTCTGATTCACATCATCTGCCGCTAAAAGACATCTTGGCACATCCACCAAGGTTCGCCCGTCTGTTCCCAAGAATCCAATTCTCCCCTCTCGATTATGCACTGTGATTCGATTCCGATATGCGTAATCAGGACCCGTCAAGGGAGGCCGAATCACAGGATTTTCTAATTTACCGATTCTTCGCAGTGCCGAATCAATCTGGGCCACCTTGGCCCTCACCTCAGCAGGATAGGCTAAATGTTGCGTCGCACACCCTCCGCACTTCGCAAAAAGGGAGCAAGGTGGGACGACTCGATCGGACGAGGCCTCCAACACGTCCACCAAACGACCTCGAGCATAGGTTTTATGAACTTCGGTGAGAACAACTCGCACCTTTTCACCTGGAGCCGTAAACGGAACAAAAATGACCTGCCCATCATGCCGGGCAACCCCGTCGCCCCCATACGCGAGTTCGGAAATTGTCAGCTCGATCGGCTCTGCCGCCGAACCTGTGACCGGTTTCAGTACCAGTTGTCTTTCAAGTCGGCTGGCGGATAAGGCTCCACCTGCCCCGAGTCATGTGCGGGCATCTTCATCGATTTTGTAGGAATGAAGAATGTGGC
>Ga0209087_1002507_pt1 | contig 10300 bp, 16 predicted proteins | sample S_130805_EF_Meta_FD_187321 | JGI IMG/M metagenome (GOLD analysis project Ga0209087, IMG submission 187321) | Freshwater microbial communities from Lake Simoncouche, Canada to study carbon cycling - S_130805_EF_MetaG (SPAdes) (version 2) | ecosystem: Environmental > Aquatic > Freshwater > Lake ...
GTTCACCATTCTTGTCGTACTCAGGGCCATCATTGCCACTCATACGAGCCAAGAAACTTGCCCTGCGAGGGTTATCCCCCGACTTGACTGGAGGCTTCAAATTACCACCAGTTTCTGCATTATAAGATGATCTCCCCTTGGCATTCAAGCCGCCTTTAGGGTTTTGACCAGCCTTTGTTTGCCAAGTTGGAGATTTCATTTACTTCACCTTTTTAGACTTCTTTGCAGTCTTTGCCGCTTGTTTAAAGTCAGCAGCAGTAGGTGCGGCTTTAGAGCCAACCTTGTTCATCTTCTCGCCAGAACCAGCCTTGATTCGGGCTTGTTTGGCATGAATGTTGGCGTAGAGTCCTGGCTTCATTTCATCTTCTTTTTGGGCTTGGATTTGCCAGCTTCACTCAAAGCAATGGCAATAGCCTGTTTCTGAGACTTAACAACAGGGCCACTCTTACCACCAGAGTGCAATTCACCCTTGCCGTACTCTGTCATTACCTTGCTAATCTTCTTTTGAGCCTTGGTTTTCATACCAACTCCGTTACAGAAACTGTTGATGAAGTGACAGTAGCATCCTTAATAACCGCAATCTTTTGTCCAGGGGTTACCTTAATAATCTCAATTGAGTTATTGGGCATCATTGGTGAAGTTGTCAGGTTTGCGGTTGGGGCAGAACCGAGCTGATAGTGGCAATGACCCAAAGAGCAAGCAATACGAACCATAGTGGTATTAGCACCAAAAGCCGTAGATGCAACGCTTGAGTTAGTCACTGAGAAAACTTGGGTTGTGCCAATGGCGGCAACACCATAAGCAACTTGATTAGGGTCGAGTTGGAAAGTAGACATTATTTACCTCTTGAAGATTTTTTCATCATGTTTGTAGCGGTACGAGCGCCACGCATAGGCATTGGCATAGACTTTTTAGGCTTACCAATAGCAATCATGACTGTTACAGGAACACCCTTTTTAGGGGTTTTGGGAGACTTAGAAGATGTTTTCATTTCCATATCCGATCTGCAATAAAAGTAACCAAACCACCGCCAAAGGATGCCAAGGACATCCCAACCCAAAGACCACCTTTAGACTTGTTTGCCATTTCCAAAAGCGTTTTCACATCTGTACTCAGAATGTGCATTTCTTTTTGTAAAGCCTCAACTTGAGCCTCTAACTTGCCAAAATCTCTTGCGTCAATATCAGACATTTACAACCTTTCGGGGTCTACCCATACGTTTAATAGTGGGGATGACAGGCGCACGAAATGCGGTATCTGTACGCACAGAATCATGAGACTCTATGGTTACTTCTGGCTCATCTACCCTTACATAACCCTGATGACCCTTCATGGAGTCAATGTCATGTTGCAGGTTAAGAGTCACGGTGTTACCTGACTGAAGACAACGAAAAGTAGCCATAAAACCCCTTAAATGAGAAAGAGGGGACTAGCCCCCCTTCCATTAGTTTACAGGACGACCAACAATAAGTTGCAATGTTGTAGAAGCTAAGTCCACAGAACCTGCTGTTGGGTTGTAGGTCACGATAGTCACAGTGTTAGCGGCTGAAACATAGGCTCGGCGAACCAAACCAGCTTCACTGACACCAATTGACATACCAATCACCATGTCGCCCAAAGCCACGCCTGGAACGGTTACTGTGTCTGTAGCTGTAGCAGTGGTAGCAACTGATGCGCTATCCAAAGTACAAGAAACATCCCATGTATCTGTAAACAGACCACGGAACTGATCGTTTCCACGGCGGGAAACTACTGCTGTTGCTGCTGCCATTTTGATTTCTCCTAATTAAGTTAAAAAAGTCCCCCCACCACTAGGGCAGGGGGCGCAACTGCAATTAGGCTGGAACTGCCAAAGCAAACATGGAAGAAGACTTAGCACCGCCAACAGAAGCGGCACTACGCAAGGCGGCAACACCGTACAAAGTGTCAGAAGTAAACAGAGTAGCCAAATACTCTTGTTTGTACTGAACTTGTGAACGGACACCAACTTGCTCAACCAGAACCATAGCGTCTTTGTGACCCATCAAGCACACACGGGCAGCACCAGAACCAGAAGTGGTATCAGCATTGCTAGAAGTGAACACAGGGATGCCATACAGGTTGCCGATTTCGCCTGTGCGGATAGCATCGCCAGTACCGACAAATGCTTGTTCGGTGTAACGAGCCAAGCCCATCAGGGTGTTACGGCTTGATGGAGGGATGAGGAAGAAACGATTGTCCATAGGAGTATCGTTGTCATCCAAACGCTGAATAGTGCGGCGAATAGCGGCATCAGTCAAAGCAGACTCATTGTTGCTTGCGGCAACATAAGCTGTTGTACCGTCACCACCAACGTAAGCGGCAGCATAAGCGGCTGCACCAGCAGTACCACCATTGGCAGAACGGCCCAACTGCACCAAGTCAGTATCAACTTGACGAGCCAAAGCGTAACCAGCATCAGCAGTGTAGAACTGACGCATAGAGTTCAATGCTTGTGCTTCAACGATGTCTTCAATCAAGCGGCTATATTCATAGTGCTTGTTGATGGACACTTGCACTTCAGACTCAGTAGCAGCAATCAAAGTGACTGCGGCTTCAGTGGCTTTAGCAGAAGCAGAACCACGAGTAGGTGCAGGAATGTGAATGGTGTCACCTTTCTTGCCCTTGAAGTTCATCTTCATAACGAGGTTTGCAAGAACCAAGTTTTTCTTGTAAGCCGCTACGATTTCATCTGACCAAATCTCAGGGATGAAATTGGCGGCGGTAGTGGTGGTCACCGAATTGGTGGGGGAAAATGATGTTGCCATGTTGTCTCTCCAATAAAATCAAAAGTTAAGTTATTTGACTCGTCCCTCTGCGTATGCTGTCATGATTTCATCACTCAAAGCATCGTATCGGTTCGGGTCTTGCATCTTCAGCCGAATAAGGTCAGCCCTTCGATAAACTCGTTTTCCAGATTCACCAGTACCACCACTATCTACAGATGCGGCTTTCAGATTAGTCTTACGCTGAGTTTCCCCTGCGTCACTTGTCTGTTTAGCCTTAACACTTTTCAATTGCTTGTAGGTACTGAGCAGTTCGTTAGCACTGTCATAGTCGTATTCACCATCAGCTTTAGCGTACAAACCAAGGCGAATAGGAGAAGATTTCACCCAATTCACAAAGTCTGTATCTTGAACAATCTGACCAAAATCAGGATGCTCACTAGAAAGCTTTTGCTGAATTTGCATCTTTTTGAACTCTAAAGCCGCTTGGCGACCCGCAAGAACATCAGGATGGTTATCAACAGTCTTACGAACAGCCGCCTGTGGATTCTCGAAAAAATCTACTTCTGGCTCGTCCTCTTTAACAGGTTGAGGTTTACCCGCAAGGTTTTGCTTAATGAGTTCATCCGCTAATTTGCGTACTTCCCCCACTTCTTGAGCTTGCTTGCCAATCAGCTTTTCTGCCTCTTGGTGCATCTTGATAATGTCTGACAGTTCTTTACCCCGATATTTATCAGGAATGTCATCATTAGCTTGCTCAATTGTGGAATGAAGTTGTTGCTTTTCAACGACTTCTAACTCACTTTGCGTCTCATCTGGGTTATCAATCAACATTGTTTTTCCTTTTTCCTGCCACTTTTGGGTTCTAGGAGACACAACGGCATAAATGCTTATGTTGTGGTTTTGCGTTCAGCCGCTAACTTTTCACGGTGTTTTCGGTCAAATTTCATTGCCGAACCAGGGAAACTCCCTGACCACCCTTCCAAGTTAATGCTTGGCGCAGAGATTGTGCGATTGGCTAAACCACCGCACTCACACTGAACAGATTGCATCTCATAAACACAATACCGCTCAATCTTGTGTCCGTTTTCACAGACAAAATCATACATTCTTTTCATTCAATTCCTCGTAGGCTCGTTCGCTGACCTCTTTCAAGGTTTTCAGCCAAGTCAAGATGGAAAGTTCACCTTTTTTGAACATTAAGGTCTTTTCATCAGGAATCACGCTTATATTATTCAAGGACTCTATCATATTGTCAATATCTATAGTTAAGTCCTTCCACCCCTCCATAGACATCATGGAAAAGCGTTCTTCATAATACTTTTGTAGTTCTGGGGTCATGCTTCTTCACTTTGTTCTGGAATGACAGGTTCAACCCAATTTTCTCCGTCCCAAGACCAGCCAATACCAATATGGTCGGCAGCAGGAATACAGACAATGCCTTCTGGTGGTTGCCATCTATTCAAGTCACCATCCCACAAACTGACGTTTTCAACAACGCCGTCACGAATCATTGCATATCGAATTACCATGAAATCACCACTACCTTTCCTGCGCCACCTGCGCCACCTGCACCACCAATGGTAGTTCCACCACCACCGCCTCCACCGCCTCCACCTGGAGTGCCGCCGTCACCGCCTTTTGAGCCAGTTCCAGCATTATTGGCTGAACCACCTGCGCCTCCTGCGCCAGCCGCCAAGGATGTACCTGCCGCACCATTGGCTGATGCTGTTCCTGTGTTGATTGCCGCTGATGCCGCACCACCACCTGCATTTTGTACCGCACCGCCTGTTGAGCCGCCTGCGCCACCTAATTGAGAAGTTCCAGGATCGGCTGCGTTAATGCCACCCCCACCCCCACCGCCAGCAGCAGAAAAATAAGATGAGCCGCCTGTTGCAGCGGTATTGGTTGAAGTTGATCCTCCACCTCCTCCGCCTCCACCTAGATATGATGAACCAGTTCCACCGGGAGTTGTTCCCCCTGATGAACCACCTGCGCCTCTGTAATCATCAGATGATGTTGCTAATGATATTGTATTTGTTGCACAAGCACCACCTGATGCACCTGCGCTAGTTGTTGCTGAAGACCCTACCGCAGAACCTCCTGCTCCTCCTCCTCCGCCACCGCCAACAGTTGCAGAAACTCCACCGCCACCACCGCCATAAGCAACCAAAAAGTTACCAAACTGAGAGTTAAACCCTACACCACCAGCAGTACCAACACTAAAATTTCCACCAGTGCCACCCAATCTTGAAGCGGCAACAGTAACGCCAACAGCAGGGGTCAATTCGGAGGTCAGGAATTGCATTTGCATATGCGCTCCACCACCGCCGCCTCCACCACCCGGCCTGACAGTAGCACTAGGTGTTGCTACGTTACCTGTACCACCACCACCAGAACCTCCACCACCATAGCAATCAACAAGTGAATATGTTGCTCCAGTGGGTCGAATCCATGTGCCGTTAGCCGTGAATACTTGAATATCAGTTATAGCAGTAGGGGCAATCAGAATGTTTCCATTGGAATCAATAATTGACCAACCTCTTGTGTCAGTAAACTGCAATGTGCAATTAGGAGCAAGTGCCATTGATGCTACATAGTTGTATAAAGTTGTATTGTCATTCAAGCGAATGGTGACGTTTACAAAGTCTGTATCTTTGTTTGCAACGGTTATTAAATTAACTTTTCTTTGTGTTGACGCTGCTGGTGCAGAAAGAATATCAACAACAGTTGTGCTATTTGTTGTTGAAAGCTGAACTGCTGGCGTTGTCGTTGTTGATGTGAAATCTACATAATCAACAACAATAGGTAATTGATTGGCGGTAACTGCCGCACCAAGCAAGATTTGAAGTTTTCTGGTTGTTGTGTCAAGTATCATTTTTTTACCAACTATAAACCACTACACGACCGCCGCCACCATCACCGCCTCGACCACCTGTGGATGTACCACCACCGCCACCGCCGCCGCCGCCTCCGGGAAAGCCTCCTGCGCCTCCTGCACCACCAGTGCCTGCATTGTTTGCTCCACCACCACCACCACCTGTACCGCAAGCAATAGATGAGCCTGTTGTGCCAGCAGTTCCAACCGCACCCGTAGCAGCTCCACCTGCTCCGCCGCCACCTGCGCTAGTTGCAGAACCACCAGTATTTCCACCAGCACCACCTGCTGTGGCTGAATTAGCAACAGAGACTCCACCGCCACTACCGCCACCACCAGCAGAATAGTATGAACTTCCACCAGTATTTCCTGCAACAAGGCCAGTTATACCGCCTCCACCACCGCCACCGCCTAAATATGATGAGTTTCCTGCAACTGTCGTAGTTCCAGCAACAGTTCCTGAAGCACCAATATTTGTAGCATATAAGGTTGATGTAGCACTCGCTACAAAAGCAGAACCACCTAATGCCGCTGTTGAATCGGTAGTTGATGCTCCCGCAGATGTTGCCCCGCCGCCGCCGCCGCTGCCGCCACCAGTAGTTGAACTTGAAGAACCAGAGCCACCACCACCAGCATATCCATAAAGATATGCACCAAAACTTGAATTTCCTCCAACAGTACCTCTTGCACCAACACCACTTATTCCGCCAGAACCACCAGTTCCACCACTTCCAACAGTGACACTAACTGTTCCAGTTAAATCAGATGTTTGAAAAATAGAACTTAATCTATTCCCACCGCCACCTGCACCTCCAGAAGACCTAATAGTTCCAGCGCCTGTGCCATGACCTCCACCACCAGCACCTCCTCCGCCAACTACCTCTACATAAGTTTGAGATACGCCAGCAGGTTTAGTCCATGTATCGTTAGCGGTGTAAATTCTTACATCTGAATATGCACAACCTTGGGCAGACAGAATCTGACCAGAAGTGTTGATTACAAACCAGCCTCTTGTATCTGTAAATTGAAGTGTCGAACCAACAGCAATAACCATTGATTGAGCAACAGCATATTTGACTGTGTTGTCATTGATTTGAATAGTTATTGTTATTGGCGATGTATCTTTATTGGAAACAGTGATGCCATTAATTTTGTACTGTGTGCTTGCTGATGGAGCAGAAAGAATTGCGACCGCAGTCGTTGAGTTTGTTGTACTCAGTTGAACAGATGGTGTAGTTGCGCTTGAAGTAAAAGCAACATAGTCAACAGTGACAGGAGACTGGTTAGCCGCTACTGCCGAGCTAAGTACGATTTCAAGTGATTGTGTTGTACTGTTTAATATCATTACCAGCCCCAAACTCTAACTTGACCTGCTGCACCTTTGCCACCTGCGCCACCAACTGTAGTTCCTGCGCCTCCTCCTCCACCACCGCCAGAAGGATAACCGCCATCACCACCTACACCACCTGTTGTTGTAGAGGAGGAACCACCACCAGCACCACCGCCACCTGCCCAGCCAGCAACTGCAATACCTTGTGACCCCTGACCACCACCAGCAATACCTCCTGTTGCGCCACCACCAGCAGAAATTGCTCCTAATGCTCCATTAACTCCACCAGCACCACCAGCAGACTGAGCATTTGCGGCAGTTAATCCAGCACCAGTTGCGCCACCACCACCACTAAACCAAGAACCATATGAATTAGAACCACTAGTACCAGTAGTAGATGCGCCGTTTCCGCTTGCTCCACCTAAAAATGATGCAGTACCACCACTTGCACCAACACTATTAGATGAGGCTTGATTTATTGTGCTTAATACAAATGCACTTCCACCCAAGGCACTTGTTGTACTTGTTGTTGATGAACCAACGGAAGTGCCGCCTCCACCACCACCAGCGCCACCACCAGATGCAGTATTACCACCTGCGCCGCCGCCACCAGCATAACCAATTAGATAAGTGCCAAAAGATGAGTTATTTCCTACAGTGCCATTCCCACCTGCGGCAGATGAACCTCCACTTGCAGCAGATGTTTGTGCGCCAACAGTCACAGTAACTGATGATGGCAAATCTTTGGCAAGAAATAACTGACGAGTGCGTTTACCACCTCCGCCGCCGCCGCCGCCTTGACGAATTGAACCAGCAATACCACCTTGACCGCCACCACCTCCGCCGCCGCCAGCAGATACTTCTACAATGAAGAAGCGGCAATTGCCCGGCTTATACCAAGTACCGTTGGCATTGAAATCTTGCACCCAACCACTACGCAATTCAGCAATACCACCTGATGTGCCAACTAATCCCCAACCATTTTGGTCTGTGTATTGAAGTGTTTGACCTCTTGGGACAACAATAGACTTGATAACCTCAAACAGTGTAGATGACTGATTAAATTGAACAGTAACTGAAATACTTGCTGTATCAGCGTTGTAGATTGTGATGTTGTTAACTTTGCGCTGTCTGTTAGACGCTGGCGCAGATAAAACAGTGACAACTGTTGTCGAGTTGGTTGTTGTTGCGTTTAAAGCAGGCGTTGTTGTAGTTGATGAAAACTCAACGTAGTCCACAGTTACAGGGGACTGATTGGTAGCAACTACACCACCAAGTACAACTTCAAGCGTTTGGGTTGACGTAATAATCATAGACGCAGACTCACCAGTTTCAATGCTTGTGCTTGAGTTAAACCGCCACCACCGCCTCCAGCAGCAGCCCATGCCAATCCGCTTGCTTGAGTTGAATCAGCAGTAAGAACGTATGTGTCAGCGCCAACAGGAATGCGGATGTTATCTGTTCCATTAGAAACAATCAAGTCGCCTTTTGTTGTTGTTGGCGATAACGCATCAAATGCGGCAGTTTGACTAGATTGACCTGTTCCACCATTTGCTATAGCAACAGTACCAGTAATAGCACTGCCAGCAATAGAAATAGCTGTATTTGTAACCGATGTAACTTGGCCTTGTGCATTAGTAACAAAGACTGGAACTGACGATGCCGACCCGTATGTGCCAGCCGTACCAATGTTGGCAATATTGAATGTATAGGTTGGTGACTCGCTCAGTCCTGTACCAGCCGTGTATGTGATTGGTGCTGAAAACTGCTGGAAAACAAGCGCCGTTGTGCCAATTGTGATGGGAGGAGCAGTTTGTTGCACCCAAGCAGTGTTTACGTTGGCAGTACCGCTAGTGACCAAGAAAAAGTCGCCCTCATCAATCTGGTTAACGCCTGTTCCAACAGTATTAAAATCTGTAGCACGGGTCAGGATATATGGCGTTCCAGCAGAGCCAACTTGCGTAACGACATAAACGCCGTTGTTTGCTTGTGTAACTTCATTTTTTACAAGTATGCGTTCTGACGTAATAGTAAGCGTTGAGTCCACCGACAGAGCGCCGTTGGCGTTTCCTGTAAGCGTTGCACCAACACCAGATGTGCCATTGTTGTATGTGTTTGCTGGCAAAGCCGCAGTGGTTGCCAAGGATACTGCTTCATGGAAGTGGATGCCAGATGCAATTGCATCAGCATACTGCTTGTTAACAATGTCTGTATTGTTGACTGGTGCAGTGGAAATTGTTCCAGATGTCAACGCAACAGATGTCAAGTTGGTATTTGCGCCACTTGTGGCAAAACCAGTAATTGAACCACCAAGAGTCAAATTACCTGAACCAGTAACAGTTCCACTTAAAGTCAATCCACTAACTGTTCCTGTACCACCTACTGATGTCACTGTGCCTGTGTAGGCATCATTTGATGTGACTGTGAAATTGGGGTATGTGCCTGTAATTGAGGTAGTACCAGCACCAGTCAATGCAACTGTTTGATCTGGTGCGCTATTGCCAATAGTGAAGTTTGGATATGCGCCACTAATTGAAATGCCAGTGCTAGGTGTCAAAACAACTGTTTGATCTGGTGCAGTATTTGTGATGGTTAAAGTGCCAAATGTTGTAATTGGACTACCTGAAACTGATATTCCAGTACCAGCAGTAGCCGCAACACTTGTAACCGTGCCACTACCACCGCCTCCACCACCACCTGCTACCCACGACAGATTAGTACCATCAGTACCTAAAACTTTGCCAGAATTACCTGTTTGGCTAGGCAATACAGTACCTGCACCGCCAGAAGTAACTAACTTGATCTTTTCTTGCAACTCAGGTGCAACTACTTCACCAACATTGATCTCTTGACCTGTGGATAAGGTAATGACCAATGAACCATCAAAGTCAATTTTGGCATCAGAAACGCTTACGCCATCTTGCCCGTCTTGACCATCACGACCATTGATGCCATCACGACCATCTTTACCATCAAGGCCATTCTTACCATCTAAACCACGCTCGCCCTTGTCACCCTTGTCGCCCTTTTCAGGAACAATAGACTTGGCGATCTCAAGTTGGCTTTCAACCTTGCGTTCCATCACTTTGATGGCTTCAACAATCAAGTCAACATTGTCTTGAACAGCCTGTTCTTCTTGTTGGCGCATTGCCACCAAGGTTTGTTCCATCTGATTGATGGCGGCTAATTTCTCATCAAAAGACGAGTCTGTTGCTTCAATGCTTTTGATAAGGTCTTTGATATTAGCCATTTTGCTTTAGACCATCTGTGAGTTTTGTCAGAAAATCTTGCTTAACCTGAGACTGAGCATTGAGTTTATCAGCCATTTGCAACTCAACAATCTTAGAC
>Ga0209087_1002508_pt1 | contig 10299 bp, 7 predicted proteins | sample S_130805_EF_Meta_FD_187321 | JGI IMG/M metagenome (GOLD analysis project Ga0209087, IMG submission 187321) | Freshwater microbial communities from Lake Simoncouche, Canada to study carbon cycling - S_130805_EF_MetaG (SPAdes) (version 2) | ecosystem: Environmental > Aquatic > Freshwater > Lake ...
CAAAAGGTGGAAGATATCTTGAAAGGAAAGATCTGGTAATTATTGACCTTATTTTATCCAATGCAAGATCAGGATGGAAACGCCCGATATATTTCGCGACTACTGCAGCATCTTCAGCATTCCTGAATTTGACAGACTTTTTCCAACAGGAAGGCTTGGCTTATAGAGTTGTTCCGATTTCAAATCAAGCAGCGGGATTGGCTCAGGGTTATACTGGAAGAATTGACCGTGAAATCATGAGCGATAACATGCTGAAAGTTTGGAAATACAAGGGCTTTGATTCAAACGAAGCACATATTGATTACGACAGTCGTAGAATGATCAATAATTTCAGAACAAACTTTTATCGTTTGTCAACTGAATATCTGGATTATGCAGATAATGTTGCAAGAGATAGTTCACTAACTGCATCGCAACGAGAGGAAAAAATTAAATCATCCAAGGATAAAGCAAAGGAAATTATGGATTTCTGTATGAAAAACCTTGGAGGCGAATCTGTTCCATTTGAAGCATACAATCTGGCACTGACTGCAAAAGTGTATCAACGGTTATCCGATACCACAAAGGCAAGGGAATTGTTTACCCGTGCAATGGATAAAGGAGAATCTGCTTTGAAGTATATTAAACCAAGGCAGAATGATGCTCAAACCGGAGAAATCAATTCTTATGCTATTCGTCTTGCAATGCAATATGGATATGAAACAAAAGATTACGTGGTTGCAGAACGTGCGGCTAAAATCCTCGGGGAGTATGAAAATAATCCTGAGTATGAAAAAACCATTGATGCATTGAAGAAACAAGCCAGTCCTGCTGTACCAAAGGATTCCTAATATTTGGATAAGGCGGATAAAGAAAGACGAGTCACCGGTGCCCATGCACTGGTGGAGGCACTGAGATCGAAAGCATCCATAGAAAGAATATTTATTCAAAATGGGATTTCTTCAGATGCAGTGGTTGAAATACGCAGGCTTGCAAAAGAACAGGATTTGCCTGTTAGATATGTGCCAGCAGAAAAAATTGTTGAACTTTCAGGTAATGACCCCAAATCAAGGGGAATAGTTGCCTTTCTTTCAGCAATAGAATACAGGAATCTAGAAGAATTGTTGGAGGAAGTTGCGTCTTCCGATGAAGTTCCTTTGCTGGTTATGCTGGATCATATTACTGATGTAAGAAATTTCGGAGGTATTGCCAGAACAGCAGAATGTATGGGAGCTCATGGAATAATTATTCCGTTAAATCAATCCGCTCCAATTAATGCCGATGCAATACGCGCATCATCTGGAGCATTGATGCATGTTCCGGTTTGTCGGGAAAAAAATTTCAAGGATACTCTTACGCTATTTCAGCAGGTTGGCATTAAGATTTTGGCCTGTACCGAAGATGGGAGTAAAAACATCTATGATGAAAACCTCGAAGAACCTCTTTGCCTGATGTTTGGTTCAGAGGGTGAAGGGATTAATCCGGCATTACTTCGATTGGCAGATACGACAGTTAGAATTCCAATGTTTGGAAATATAGAATCACTGAACGTGGGAGTTGCTGTTGGGATGTGTCTTTATGAGGCAAGAAAACAGAGGTCCTGATCAGAGTTTTAAATCCCACTTGTGTAGCGGACCAATTGCGTGATGTGCTGTCAGGTCAAACTGAACTGGACATAGAGAAACATAATTGTTTGCCAGAGCCCACTCATCGGTATCTTCCCCATCGTCATCCAGGGAAAAGCGACCGGTTAACCAGTAATAATTCTGACCATACGGGTCTTTTCTTTCATCAAATTCTTCCACCCACCGGCCAATAGCCTGGCGAGTTATTTTAATTCCTTTTATTTGATCAAGAGGAATATCCGGAATATTTACATTTAAAAGAGTTCCAGTTGGCATTGGATTTGCAAGGGCAGCTTCTATTATTTTTTCAGCATAAGCAGCTGCACCCGTAAAATCGGCAGCATGAGAATGGTTACACAGTGAAAAGCCTATGGAAGGAATTCCTTCAATAGCACCTTCCATAGCAGCTGACATTGTTCCGGAATAAACTACAGATATTGAGGAATTTGAACCATGATTAATTCCGGAAATCAGGAGATCTGGTTTTCTTTTAAGTAAAACACCGGTAGCCAGTTTGACGCAATCTACTGGAGTACCGCTACAGGCCCAACCCAGTTTTTTCCCTGAAAAATGCTCTTCATATAATCTTAAAGGTTTACCTACACTTATGGCATGACCCATTCCACTTTGAGGACTATCGGGTGCAACAACAACAACGGTACCAAATTTTTTTGCAACGTTTACAAGTGCCTGCAAGCCAGTAGCTGTAATGCCATCATCATTACACGCTAAAATGAGTGGTTTTTCCATAGGCAAAATTAAAAATCCGGGAGCTATAATAAATTAATAATTCACTAACTTTAGGATAAAATCCTGTATGACTAAGAAAGCCAGTTTTTTCGGAGTATTTTTCTGTTGCCTTTTTTTTACTTCTATTGCCCAACAAGGGACATGGGTTTTTTTTAAAGATAAGGGAAATACTGAGGATTATTTTTTTAAAAATCCCGAAAAAATGCTTTCACAAAAGAGTATCAATCGCAGATTCAATCAAAAAATTGGATTTTCGTATACTGATGTACCTGTTTTTAAAGGTTATTTAAATGAGATAGAGCAAGCCGGTTATACTGTAAAATATGCTTCAAGGTGGCTGAATGCCGCGTATATCTCTGGAACATATACTGGTGGATTTGATTTTGTTCATTCTTGTAAACCAGTTACTACTAAATCTTCACCTGCTGCTTTTCAGGGAGAAACTTCTTCAAAACCTTCTATTCAGGTATCTGGATATTCAAGAACTACAACTTTGGATTATGGGGCTGCTTCCAATCAAAACCTTATGGTAGGGATTGATTGCATGCACGATAAAGGCTACACCGGAAAAGATGTACTCATGGGCATATTTGACTCTGGTTTTTTTAGTGCGGATACTTTTACAGCTTTTGATTCGGTTTTTTTAAATAACAGAGTATTGAATCATTACGATTTCGTTGATGGACAAACCAATGTTTTTGATGATGATTCACATGGTATGAGTGTGCTTTCCACAATAGCAGCTTTTGTTCCGAGTTCCATTATTGGTACTGCATATGATGCATCTTTTTTGCTTGCCAGAACGGAGAATGTTAATTCTGAGACGCATGCTGAGGAATATTCCTGGGTTGCTGCAATGGAATGGGCTGATAGTATTGGTGTAGATTTAATTCACTCTTCTCTTAGTTACAGTGTTTTTGATGCAGGAGAAGGAGATTATACCTACCAGCAAATGGATGGGAATTCTACAATTATTACAATAGCAGCTGATTATGCTGCTTCGAAAGGTATAATTGTTACCAATTCGGCAGGAAATCAGGGTAATTCTTCCTGGGTTTATATTACAGCACCTGCTGATGGTGATAGTGTAATGGCGGTAGGATCAGTAGACGGTTTTGGGATGGTAAGTGGATTTTCTTCCAGAGGACCATCATCTGACCAGAGATTGAAACCAGAAATTACTGCTCAGGGTACTTTTACAGCTGTTATTGGATCCGATGGTTTTCAAACGTATAGTAATGGAACTTCTTTTTCAGGTCCAATAATTGCCGGAGTCATGGCGTGCTTACGTCAGGCTCATCCAAATTTAAGCAATATGGATTTGTATCAGGCATTATATCAAAGTGCAAATCAGTACAATACTCCTGATACTGTTTATGGATATGGAATTCCAAATGCTTGTAAGGCAGATTCAATCTGTGCAATAATGGATTCTACTGCATCAATTTCACAAAGTGTTACTCAATTTCAATTAGCTAAGGTATCTCCAAATCCAAGCACCGGATTTGTTAATATCTCTTTTAATAACCAAAAATATCAGGATTTTCACCTTACATTGTTGGATGTAAATGGCAACATTGTGTTAGAAAAAAATGTGGGAGTTCCAATGTTTGGATCAACAAGCTTAAACCTTTCTTCGTATCAAAAAGGTCTTTATTTTTTGAAAGCGGACACAGGCAATCAGGTACAATCCTGGAAAATTTTATTGCAATAATACTCCCGGATGAGAATCCTGCATGATCTCATTCATTCCTTAGCAAGAGAGGAAAAAAAGTTGTTTTCTGTTTATTGCAGGAAGCTTCCATTAAAAAAGCTTTACCAGTTTTATCTTTCACTTGAGGATTTTTCAAGGCAAGAGGATAATAAAATATATACGGAGCATTTTTCCTCAACGACTCAGGCAAATTACTCAATTTTAAAAAGTGAATTATACGAAGAAATTGTAAGCATACTTTTGTATAGAACCCGTATGGGTATTCCTTACAGGACCTTACCTTTGGCACAGTTGCTCGCAGAAAGAGGGCATTGGCAGGGAGTGAATAAACTTTCTCAGTATGCTCAAAACCAGGGCGGTTCGGTTAATGCATTTGTTGGTAATCTGCTTGAACTAAAAAGCCTGAGTCATACTGGCCAGGAAGATATAACTCAGGTTGAAAAATTATTTTCCTCGGCAAAAGCAAATATGCTTTTGCTGGAAAAGGAATTGAGAGAATATTATTTAGAAGCAAAAATTAGTGTATTCGAAAACACAGAGTCTCAAGATAAAATTCAATCTGCAAATGAATTATTAGAACAAATAGATACTGAAAATGTAATAAAAAGTACGGTAACCGAATTCAGGATAAGAAAGGCTACTCAAAATAACTTGTTTTTGTTTAATTGGTTAAAGACACTTTTCGAAAACAAATCAACAAGTGCGTTTATTGAACATCTGCCAGTTTTTTATGAAATGAGATATTTGCTAATGTGCCATGCCATTTCAAATGGTGATTTTTTAACGGCAGACAGTATTTCGTACCGTTATCTTAAAACAGAGGTATCGAAGTATCATGCATATGATTTTCCTTTTTTTACCAATTGTGCTTTGCTTCGGTTTTATGAGAATCAATCTGCGGATGCGATTAGTATTTTAAATACACTGACTGAATCTGAAATTCCGGGAGTATCAAATGAAAATTTGTTTTTTGCTTATATTACTAAAGCACAGATTCTAGCATCATTATATAGGCATGTTCCGGCAAATGAACTACTGGAGAAGTGTATACTCTTATTGCCTGAAGGTGAATATACTCCTGTTTGGCTGATTACCAGGTTGATAGTTCAAACTATGGACGAAAAGAACCAGAAGTTTTCCCGGGAATTGTCTTATTACAAAAAAATGTTGCGTAAGAATCAAAATCTGGGCAAACCCGAAATTGCATATTGGGAAGAATGTTTTGAAGCCATATTATTTGGAAATAAATACAAAAAAACACTTAATAAAACTAATTTTAATTTTTCGATGTGCATTCAACCCTGGATATGGCAAAAGGCTAAAATCTCCAGAGCCTTTTATTATGATCTTTTACTGGAAGAATGGAATCAGCAGAGAAAGTTAGTTTTTTAATGTATGCCAGTAAAACTGTTACCTTCCTTTTTAGAAGGGCCTGGATCCAGATTCCGTGAATTCAGATTTGTATATCGCGTTGCATTCGAATCAATCAGGGCTTTTCGGGTACTTCATTTTACAGGACCCTGCATAACCGTATTTGGTTCCGCCAGATTTACAGAAGAACATCCCTATTATAAGTTAGGAGTTGAAACTGGAAAGCTCATTGCTGAATTAGGATTTACAGCAATGACAGGTGGAGGACCAGGCATTATGGAAGCCGCAAACAAAGGTGCCAAAGAAGCAGGTGGAAAGTCAATTGGATGCACTATAAGGCTCCCTAATGAACAGAGGACAAATCCATATTTAGATACTTTCGTTGAGTTTGATTACTTTTTTCTTAGAAAAGTAATGTTACTAAAGTATTCCTATGGATTCATTATTTTACCTGGAGGGGCAGGCACTTTAGATGAACTTTTTGAAACTATTACCTTGATTCAAACGGGTAAGATTTCTCAGTTTCCGGTAATTGTAATGGATATTCATTTTTACAAACCACTTCAACTGTTGTTAAATGAAATGGTAGAGCATAAAACAATTTCTGCGGAAGATCTTAAGTTATTTTTATTTACTGACAGCCTTGTGGAGGCCAAAGAGCATTTAATGGAACATGCAGTTCGTAAGTTTGGCTTAAGAAAGTATAGGGTTAGCCACAAAAAACGTTGGTGGTTAGGAGAATAAAAAGATATTTATTCTTGTGCTTTCCTAAGTTTGCTGTTTTTAAATCCGTAAGAAAAATAAATTACCAGACCTAACAATAACCAAATAAAGAACCGCATCCAGTTGGTAATTCCCAATTCTGTCATCAGGTAAAAGCAGCTGCTTAGTCCAAGTGCTGGAACTAAGGATAATCGTCTGAACAAGGCAAGGTAATTCAAATAAATTACCAAAATCAGGAATCCGAATATTGGTAAGTGACTTAGAATAGTGCTTATATCCGAAAAGTTAAAAATGCCAAGTAATCCGTCTGAATTAAAAACTATGACTAAAATAATTGCTGTAACAGTCAGAAAAGGAAAAATCCATTTTCCGCTGATCATAGGGGTTCTGAATTTTCTGTCGGGTGTATCTTTACTATGATGCATTTTCATAACGCCAGCACACACCAACACAAACGCAAACAAAGTACCAATAGAAGATAGGTCAGTAACTTCCGTAAGGTTCATAAACAATGCTGGAATCGCCACCACAAAACCAGTAAGTATAGTTGAGAAAGAAGGGGTTCTGAATTTTGGATGAATCTTAGAAAAGATTGGAGGCAAAAGTCCATCTCTGCTGATAGACATCCATATCCTTGGTTGTCCCATTTGGAATACCAGCAAAACACTGGCCATGGCTATCACAGCACTTACGGCAATAACGCCAGAAATCCAGTTAAGGCCTACTCTTTCAAATACAAATGCCAGTGGATCACCTACTCCAAGTTCTGTATAATTGACCATGCCAGTTAGAACCAATGCAATAGCAATGTACAAGACAGTACAGATTATCAGGGAATTTATCATTCCTCTTGGCAGATCTTTCTGAGGATTATTACATTCTTCCGCTGTGGTAGAAACAGCATCAAAACCGATATAGGCAAAAAATACGGCTGCAACACCTTTCATTACTCCACCAAATCCATTAGGTGCAAAGGGAGTCCAGTTATCAGGATTAATGTAAAAAATACCTACACCAATGACTCCAACAATAATGAGGAGTTTAATCAGTACCATAATATTTCCGGCAGTTCGTGACTCACTGATTCCGATGTAGACCAGGTAGGTGATAAAAACGACAATGCCCAACGCTGGGAAATCTGCTACAAGGTGAATGCCTAGAAATACAGGAGATTCCTTCCAGGCAGAATAGCATTGCTGTAAGGCAGGTTCTATTGAATCAAAAACCGTTCCTGAGGCAAGAAGTTCAGAGACTTTGTTATACCCCCGGTAGGCTGAAAGATAGTCCATAGTTGCCCATGCGGGTAAGTCCCAGCCCAGGCCGGCCATTAGGTGAGTGAAATAATCTGACCAGGAAATGGCAACAGCGATATTTCCAATACCATATTCAATCAGTAAATCCCAGCCTATTATCCAGGCAACAAGTTCTCCGAAAGCAGCATACGCATAGGTATAGGCAGACCCAGAAATTGGAATCATGGAAGCAAATTCTGCATAACATAGGGCAGAAAAGCCACAGGCAACAGCCGTAAACAGGAATAGTAAAATTACTGCAGGGCCACCGCTTTGGCTTGCATTACCGATAGTTGAAAAAATACCAGCTCCAATGATTGCTGCAATGCCGAATGCGGTAAGATCCCGTACATTTAATCTCCTATTCAGACTATGCCCTTGTGCTGCATTTTTTTCATATTCCCGAAGAATATGTTCTACTGATTTTTTTCTGAATAAAGAGTTCAGGAATGAAGCCATCGGAACGATAAAAATTGAAACTACAATATAATGGTGAAACCCGTTAGGAAAAATTTAGTTGTATTTGATTAACCAAGGTAAACAGGGAAGGTTGTGCGTCCATGATTTCCTGTCTGAAATAGTAGGAATAGATCATTATTGGTACCAAAAAGGAGGCTATCCAAAGTAGAAGTATGCCGGTTTTTTCAATAAAAGTTAAGGGTTTTAAAGAAACGGGTTGCAAAACAGTCATTATCCAGGAGAAAATCAAGCCTTTTGGTAACTCTTGTTTTACAGCTCTGGAAATACCATTGCTGAGTAGGTAGTACTCTTCATCAGTTAGGTCAACATAATTTTTGTTATAATTTACGGACATTTTACGCAGTTTTTTTCTCATTTTATTAATGTTCAGCGAAGACCTTATTCTCATTAGCAGGAAAAAGGCCAGAAAAAGTGGCGAGAAGGTTTGAAAAGCCCAGGCAAAGGAGAGTAAAGCGACCAAAGCCAGCGACAGAAAAATCCACTCAATAATTATATGACCGCGAACAAACAGCGTTTCTGCCAGCCGACCTCCATCTAATGGCGGAACAGGTAGAAGATTAAGCATATTAAGAGCAAGGAAGGTTTCGGGTACTCCCTGTAATCGGGGAATGGAGAAAGTCTTTTGAATGACTAGTAGCAGAATTCCTAAAACGATGCCCGGAACCGGACCTGCCAATATTGTAAGGGCTTCTTCTCTTTCCTCAAATTTTTCCTTACTTCCTGTGGCTAAAGCACCAAAAAACGGTAGAAAAAAAATATTCAGATTTGTAAATCCAAAGAATTGCATGGCCACAAAATGACCCAGTTCATGAAACAACAATACCAGAACCAAAATCAGAACAAACCTTAATTCCAGTCCCAGAATTAAAAACAAACCCGTGAAGATCAGCATGCTAATCAGGGTTTTTTGCAGAGAAGCTGGCTTAGTAGCAATCTTTGGTTTTGGAGGCCAGACCTGTTCTGTTTCGGCTTGGGATACTATTTCGGTGGTATCCTTTTCTTCAGTACCCTTTTCTTCCAACATATTTGCAAACCTAATAAATCCTGAACGGCAGTCTGACTTAAAGATTCCCTTTCTTTTGAATTAAGAGCTTAAATTAGTTATCATCACAATGTTTGTTTTAAAAAATTATCACCTTGCCTGGTTATTTTATTCGGTTTCATTTTTTAATTCTTCAAACTTGGCTGTCATAGTTGGATTCCCGCGTGTTAATTTTTTTATTGTTAAGTCTTCGGCTTTGTTGTTAGCCAAGCGTAGATTATTTTCTGAGGACATTAAGGCTTCTTTTGTTTTTTGAAGGTGATCAATTGTTTTATCAATTTCTTCTATGGCGGTTTTAAATTTGCGACTGGCTAATTCATAATTTCTTGCAAATCCTTCCTTGAAAGTGTTAATGTTCTCCTCAAAATTTGTGATATCTATATTTTGATTTTTGACTAAGGCCAACTCAGCTTTATACTTCAAGGTATTTAAAGCGGCATTCCGTAGAAGCGTAATTATGGGTATGAAAAATTGTGGGCGCACTACGTACATTTTAGAATATTTGTGAGAGACATCCACTATCCCTGTATTGTAAAGTTCATTTTCCGCTTCTAACAAGGATACCAGCACGGCATATTCGCATTTTTTTTCTGTCCGGTCTTTGTCCAGTTCTTTTAAAAAATCCTCATTCCTCTTTTTTGTAACCGTTTCATCGCCTTCATTTTTCATTTCAAACATAATGGAGATTATTTCATTTCCCGATTCATCCGATTCCCTGTAAATGTAATCCCCCTTGCTTCCAGACTTAGAATCGTTGTCTTTTTCGAAATACGCTTTTTGAAAACCCGTTGCACGAAGTTTATTGAACTCTGTTTCACAATGTTGCTCAAGTGTTTCTCCAACCATCTTTGTGGAGAGCTTTAGTTTCATGTCCTTTACACGAGCTATTTCTTCGTCCTTATATTTTATAATTGCATCTTTAGTTTGTATCTCTGTTGAAAATTGTTGTTTTAGTGAATTTTCAAGATTTTGCTTTTCTAATTCTTTTGTCTTTAAATCATTGGCCAGTGTGTTACGCTCCTTCTCAACTTTTTGGACTGCTTCATTTACAGCGAGTTTTTTTTCAACCTCAACATTTTCAATTTTGGCTTTGAGTTGCAATAACTCATTTTCTTTTTGAGCTAGCTTTTGAGAAAGTTCAAGCTCTTTTTGGGCTTTGAGTTCGGTCAATTCCCTTTCTTTTTTTGCGAGATCTACCTGTAAAGAATTTCTAACATTTGCCTCTGCAAGTTGCACTGCGCTTATTTTCTCTTGCTCTGCAAGTTTTAATCGGGCTTGTAGTTCTTCTTCATATTGGTGATCGCGAATTTGTTTAAGAATGTC
>Ga0209087_1002510_pt1 | contig 10299 bp, 14 predicted proteins | sample S_130805_EF_Meta_FD_187321 | JGI IMG/M metagenome (GOLD analysis project Ga0209087, IMG submission 187321) | Freshwater microbial communities from Lake Simoncouche, Canada to study carbon cycling - S_130805_EF_MetaG (SPAdes) (version 2) | ecosystem: Environmental > Aquatic > Freshwater > Lake ...
CACAACCAAATGTTTTGAATTTTGCATCAGTTATGATATTATCATTAACTTCTATTTGTAATCTCATTACATCACCACATTCAGGTGCCCCAACTAAACCTGTACCTACATTAGACTTTGATTTATCCAATGTGCCAACATTTCTTGGGTTATTGAAATGGTCTATCACTTTATTTCCGTATGCCATAATTTTATTTTTTTAAAAGTTTACACCTAATCCAAAAGTACCGTTACTAATAATTGGGTCGTAGTCTAATTTAATTGTGAAGTTTTTATAATCATGGATTGCTCCGATTTTCATAGTGGTAAATCTATCTTTGTATTTTGGGAAAGTAATATATCCAACAGCATCTTTACCTCTCCACTTTACATCTTCATTTACAGTACCAATCATAAGATGGACACCTGTTCTTTTTATTCTTTTGCCGACACCAATATAAAAACTATTTTTTTGAACTAAATCGTCTACCATTGGAAAATCAACTTGAGTTATTTTACCGTATTGAAAAAAAGTTGAGTTATCCCTTTCAAAACTTGAATTATATTCAGTTATAAAATACCCTTTGTTTCCGATTGTTAAGAACCCACCAATTTGTCTATCTGTTGTTTTTTGAATACCAAAACTTACAATAGGTTTTTTACCTTTAACGGTAACTTTATTACCATTGTCATAAACATAAATTCTTGCAGGCTGTCTATAACCCCAATCATTCCAGTACCAAGATGGTGAGTAATAATTCCACCCAAAATTAGGTGCTCCCCACATATCCCATCTATTCCATCCCCAGTTGTTCCATCCACGTCCATAGTTATTCAAGTATGGGTCTCTAACTATTATATTTGAACCTGGTCTTGTTTGTGGTTGTCTATCGTTATTTCTTGGTGGGTCGTTTCTCCAACTACTTACGTCATTTCTTTGTGGTGTTGAAAGTTGAGTTGATGGGGTAGACCTTTGTGGTTGTGGTGTTGATTGTTGTTGAGGTGGGTTAGTTCTCCAATTGGAAACTTGCCCAATTGCTAACATAGGAACCATTGCGAAAATTAAAAATAGGTTTTTCATGAGTATTGTTTTATATTTATAAATATAATCAATTATATGACTAAGTTTATAATAAAAGAATCACAATACCAAAAACTACTTGAACAAGGTGTTGCAATGGACTTGGACATATATAGTCAACCAATGACTACCGCCTCAGATAATGGAAATTCTGATGTTGAAGATGCTGTTGATGATATTGTTTCTAAAATGGATGAATTGAGGTCTATGTTAAAATCAGGTAAAAAAATCCACGCAGAATCTAAAACTCAAATTTTTCACAATTTAGACCAAATAAACCAAACATTTTCAAATATAAAGTATGAAGAGTAGTTACAATTTAAAATCTTTTAATACTTTTTAAAAAAACACAACATGGGAGCACAACATTTAACACAAGATGAAAAGGCAAGATTATATGATAATATGCTTTTAAGATATCAAAGACTTCAAGAACAAGTTAGATTGATTAAAGCAAAAAATTTTGAGGTTTCATTAGAGGACCAAAAACAAATCAATATGATTGAGGAAACAATGAGAATATTATATAACGATACTCAAAAGTTATTTTAAAAATATTAACCCCCTTCAAATAGGGGGTTTTTTTGTATATGAATATAAATTTTTTAATTTTAAAATTTAGAAGTTGGTTCGCTAAAAAACCAACAAAAAAATTAACATGGTCTTGTGAAGACTATATGAATGGAAAGAAGTGGGCAATGTCTCAACCTCATCCTTTCATTAAAGGTAAAACTATGTGGGATTTAGTTTATGACAAGTACGACTCAACGTACACCATAGATAATTTAAATAAGTTTTTATTTAACGAAATTTAAATCCTGTAAGTTTTTCAATATATTCTTTATCAACTAGATTGTTATAGATACCATCTGGTTTGGATGTGTCATTGTTAAACAGAAAGGCCATCCATTCTTTTGTTTTAACAAAATAGATTACTTTCCAACATTGTTTTGGAACCGACACTTTTCCAATCTTCTTTGCAACTCCAATATTTCCAGACCACACATGAACTGAGTCATCTTTTTTTGCCCATTCTCTTTCCATTGTCTCAACTGATTTCCAATCACCAGCATTTAATGAATGATATTGTGCAGACATATTTGAAAAGTAAAAACATTCATCTTGTATTGCAGGAGTTTGACATAGGTTTTGAGCTGCTGGCATCATATGACCTCTGTCAGTCCCTGAACCTTTATAATCTTCCAATAAATTGGTTTCATTTGGTAATAATGGGTCAGGTTTAAAATTATCTTTTCTTGCTAATGGTTTTTCACAACTCACCTTTGCTCTCGTAATCCACCACTCAACCATCACAGGGTAATGTTTAGATTTTGAAAAGTGTGATGTGTAATTTGTGTGTTTTAATACAACAACATCTTGAGCTTGTAGGCTAATACCCATTAGTACAATACTAAAAAGTATAAAAAGTTTCTTGGTGATTTTTTTCATATGTTTTTTTATTATAAATAGATTATATTTTTAAGTATGAATATTTCACACGAACATAAAATTATTTGGTGGGCACCTGAGAGGTGTGGTACGAAAGCAACTGCCCACATCTTTACTAAATTGGGATTTGAGTATTTTACAAACACTAATGGAGAGTTAAAAAAAAATCTAAATATTGATGGGATAAATTATCAATCTCATGATATAGATATTCCTGATATATACAAAGATTATAAAGTGATTTGCAGTATACGTAATCCATATGACAGGATGTTATCGATTTTTTCTAATTTTACTAATGCAGGTAAAAATTTGGTATATACCAAAGATTCTCATGAAAATTTAGTTACTACTTATGATAGATTTATTAAAGAAATGTTATTATATCGGTTAAGTACAAATGAAGAAGATTTGGAAACAAGGCCAATTCAAAAGAATTATCTTTCAAAGTATGGGTTTAAAACTCGTATTCCTGATTTATTCATTAAGATGGAATCTTTAGAAGAAGATTTGGGGAAATTAGATTTTGTTAAAAATAGTAAAATTTGGGAATCAGGATATGTTCAAGATTATTTGAAATATAATCCTCATGTAAATCAAAGACCTTATAAGTTTAATACTTCTTATAGTCTTGAATCAGCAAAAAGAGTTTACGATTACCATAAAAGACATTTTATAATCTTTGATTACAACCCATTCTCATTCACAACAAAAGAATTATCTAATGAAGAGAAAATGAAGTTTCTCCACGACATATTGTAAAAACCCGTATATTTATTGTTATGAGTAAAAGATTTCAAATTACAGAAACAGAAATAGAGTCAATTAAGAAACTTTATATTTCAGAGCAAGCTCAAAAAGAAGAAGATAGAAAGTTCTGCCATGGTGGAAACGTTAAATCTTTAGAAGAGATTGTTGGCGACGATAACGCTGAAGACTACATCGAAGGCGTTAAAATAAGAAAGGGAGGAATCAACGGATTAGTTGATAGACTTGAATTGTTAAAAACTTTAAGACTTCATCCAAAAGTTTCCGATGGTGGAGAACATTTGGCATATGATGTTATGAACCATTTAAAAGAGTTTAAACCTTACAACTACTTTGATGAAAATAAAAAAGAATGTAATAGAGCGATGGATAAAATTATTGAACTCTATAAAGAGAACGAACACGGTGAAGAGTTAGTGAAAGATATTGAAAAAGTTTATGGAATGCAACATGTGTCTGCAAGAGCAAAAGAATTTTTAAAACACGGAATCTCAATGATTAAAGGAGAATAACTTGAACATTACAAAAATATAATTTATAATTTAAGCCCCAATCAATGGGGCTTTTTTTATACCCTAAAACGAACGGAAACCGACCAAATTTCGTATATGTTATTTGTTTGGGGTAAAGAGACATTAACCAATTAAAAGACGATTAAACGAAAGATATGGACAAAATCGACAGAATAAAACGACTTGTTGAATCTTCGTTGGACACCTCCTTCGGAGGGGAAATATCTATTGATAGTTTAACGGTACTTCCTACACAGAAATATGACGAGGAGGCAAGTAAGTGGGTTCCTGATTCTTATTCACTTTTTATTCAGATACGTAAAGGTTCAGTAATTTTGGACCGACCAAACCAAGTGGAAAGTTTATTAGAGTCTCTACTTGGGTTTGAGTGTTGTGTGGATTTTGTGTAAATTTCCTAGAACTAGTATTACTAGTTTTTTTACTTTTTTAATATTATATTATTATTCTATAAGAATAATAATTATTGCCATCCCGACCAAACGACCAATTTTTACAAGAAAAGTTATATTTATCTCTTAAAAGGATTATTATGCAACAAGAATCAATTTGGACGGTCTTAATCACAGTGGTTGGTGTTTTAGGTTCCGCAAGTGCGTGGAGATTTTACGAAAAAAGGTCAATGAGAAAAGAAAGAGATGAAGAATTTATTCGTCACGACTGCAAAGATAGAATTTCTAAGTTAGAAGCATTATTGCAATCGTCATCCAAAGAAAAAGATGAGATGAGACAAACCATATTAAAATTAACTCAACAAGTTGCAGAATTAACTGTTAAAGTTGATTTTTTATCTAAAGTAAAATAAAGTGGGTAAAATTGTTAGATTAACAGAATTTGAATTAATTAACCTCGTTAGAAAGTCAATTAATGAACAATCTAAAGGAAAAACAACAGTATTTCCTGCTGCAACATTAACTTCATCTCAACCACAACAATCATCATTACAACCTACGATGAATACCCAATCAGTAAGATATGGTGAAAAGACTTCAGTTCAAAAATATGAGGCATGTGTTCCTAGTATTCTTAAACCATTTATAATATATGTTATGACAAACAAAGACTCGATTATAAAAAAGTCTGGAGTTGATGAAAAAACTTTTATGCAGATGGTAAAGGCTTCTATTGGAATAATAGGTAGAGAAACAAAATATGGAAATTACACTGAAACTAGTGATAATGTTTCTGAATGGTTAAGGTCAAATGGATTAGGTGGTTTAATAAATCTTGGAATAGATGCAACCAATAAAGTAAGAAAAACACTTGGAAAAAATAATATAACACAAAGTTTGGGATTGGCTCAGTTTACACCTGAGACATGGGAACAATATGGGTTAAGTAAATTAATTGGACCTTATGACAAATCTTTTACATCAATAGGTCAAGGATTAGGTACAATGTTTAAATTGAACGCTGAATATAAAAATGCATTGAAGGCTGGATTGAACCCTGCGGTTCCATCGCAAAATCAAATTTTACAAAAAAATGGTATTATTAATACTATAAATGGTACGGGTAATAACGCATTAGACGCTGCAATCGTAACACATAATATGACTGCAAATAAGTTACTTACAAAATATTGTACAACTAATAATCCTTTGTATGCTGCCCCATGCAATCTTTCAACTTACGCTCCATTTGATAATGAACAAAGTTTTAATAAGAATAAGTCGACAAAATTAATTAATAGCGCTAAAGTTGACCAAAAATATAAGAATTTTCCAGGGACTTTAACTGTTAACACAAATGAGGTATTACCAGGATATTTTCCAAATCTTAAAGGACCTAATCATACTGCAATAGGATACTTAGAAGAAGTTGTAGGTAATATGAGTACTCTTAATTGTTTTTAATTTTTTGAACCAGTAATAAAAACCCAAGGAGTTGGTACATTACCAAGTGAACGCATGATGTCTGGAACTTGTTGATAATGATAGTTAACTCCATCGGCTTTAATACCAATTTCAATTGACGCACCACCATCAAATATAAGTCCATTATAAACTCCTTGAGACTGAGCAATTTTAGAAATAGCTCCTATAGAACATTCCCCATTAAAGTTTGAATGAACTATAATAATATTACCTGATTTATCCTCACCAACAATTAGTCTCGGCAAATTATATCTGGCCCATCTATAATTAAAAATTCTAAAATTTAGATTACCTTGAATTACCCCAATAGTATGCGTTTGTGATGAATATTTTACTTTTGGGTGTGAACCAAAATAAAATGTAGGAGTGAGTCCATTAGAAGTAAAAAATCCACCATTCTTTTTTCTTGATGCGATTTTTTTTCCATCAGTAATAACTTCACCGACAGGAGTTTTATTAAAATAATTTGAGTTTACATAAAAATCATAATTTTCGTGAGATTTATTGACGACTTTATAATCAAAAAAGTTTTTTTTGATTTTAATAATAGAAATTGTTCCATTTTTTTTATTATATGGAAAAGAATTTATATGATTAATCGTAATGTTATCTTTTTTTTCGGATATTTTGAAAAATGGATAGATATAGTTTTTTGAAGCCGATGTCAAGAAAAAAATAAAAAGTAGAGATAGGAATATTTTCATAATGTTTTTTTTTTGAGTTACAAAGTCAAATATACGACTATTTATTGGATAATACTGAAAAATGAAAAAAATTATAAAATTAACAGAATCTGATTTAGAAAAAATTGTTAAGAAAGTTCTTAAAGAAAGTTCTTTGATTAATGAAATTGAGTCGGATGCAGAAGATTTAGACGGTTCTCAAGAAACTGTTAATGTTGAAATTAATAATTTCAATCAAAATGCACCATCAGACCAAAAACAAAACATGAAACTAATTCAATCAAAATTGAAAGAATTAGGATATAATTTAGGTACCTTTGGTCCAAATAAAGATGGAGTTGACGGAAATTATGGTAGACGTACATTAATGGCAATCAAAGATTTCCAAAGAAAAAATGGAATTAAACAAACAGGTTGGGTTGGAACAGTTACGGCTCCTTTATTAGATGCTGAGCCAATGAAAGGGGTTACATTTGTTGGAAAACAAGGAACAAGAAAAAACCCAGTTACTACACAACCAATTAAAATTGACCCTATAACTAAAAAACCAATACCTCAAAAAACAAAAGTTGAGCCCATAACTAAAAAACCTGTAGTTACTAAAGAAAGTGAAAGATGTATTGCAATATCTAAAGAAGAATGTAGTAAAATTAGTTCAACAAAACCTGTTGTAATTAGTAGTGACAAATCTGAAAAAAGATGTTCTGCATATATGGTTAAATGTTTGAGTCAATATGATAGTGAATTATATGGTGGAAATGCTTGGGATGTTTTTAACAATGTTAAAAGTGGAGGGTCAGTAAAATATAATGCGTTTACAAGTGGTGAAATTAATTGGAATAATATATGGTCACAACTTGTAAAAAATAAAGTAAGTAAATCTGTTTGTGAAAAACACGCAGCATCCGAAGATGCTGACAAACAAATTGGTAGTGCGGTTCCATCAATAGTAACAAACAACGTCCCATCATCACCAAAGGTAAATATTTCATCATTAAAATTAGGTGACATAGTTGGATTATATCATAAAGATTCAGGTAATAAAGGTATGGCATTTTGTCAAAGAGCGTTAAAAAGAGGTCTTGATAATAGCGGAAATGTTAAAGATAAAGACCCATTCACATTTAATAGTCACGTTGGATTTGTTGGGGCGATTAAAAACGGAGTTCCTGTAATTATTCATAACGTTCATGGTACTCATATCGCAACTCCAGCAACTCAAATGTTGAATAAAAATTCTGAAGACATGATAGTATGGGTTGTAAGTGATAATACAGTTGCACAGGCGGCAGAAAATCCAAGATTCATACCACAACAACCTGAAAAAAAAGGATTTAGTTTTAACCCGTTTAGTTAATAAAATATAAAAACCCTCTTTTGAGGGTTTTTTTTATACATCAAATCTAACGTAAGTTTTAACTTTTTGGTCAGGGAAGAAATATACAAGAGCGTCTTGAATTAAAACATTTGCAAGAGCCTTATCCATTACAGATTCATTAATTGTATCACCTAATATAATTACGATTTCAAATAGAATAGATTTTTCGGAGTAACTATCACTCATAGAATGAACTTTAATTCGTGCTCCCTCCCCATATAGTTTTTGAACAGATTCTCCTTGAAAATCATTGATATAATTTTCAATCAGGCGAAAGAGTCTCTGTTTCTTGTCTAACATAATAGAAATATACGAGTTTTTAAAAAAAAGAGAACGGTAGCGAATCGTTCTCTAGTTTGTTCCATAACTGGAATGGTCCTAAAAGTCCCTAATTAAAGGAGGCTTATTTTCTAATAAATAGTTTGGCAGAATAAAAAAAGTTTCTTACATTTGTATTCACAAAACGATAAACGATATGGCAAAAGAGAAGTTATACAGAAGTGTTAATGGTGATTACCTTTACTTGTTTAATTGGATTGGCGGTGGGTTTAATGACGTGTGGGCTCCAAGCAAAACTGAGGCATATGCTCGTGTTATGAGAGAGCAAAAATCTCATGAGGAGAAGTACCCAAAGAACTCAAAGTTGAGACCTGATTATAAGTCGATGCGTAAGTGTACCTATTCCCAATATCAGGAGCAAAATAAAATGGGATGGATGTTGTCAATGTAAAAAGTTATTTATATCTTTGTAAAAGAGTTTGGAACCTATAGGTAATGAAAGATACTCGGTATCCAAATTCTGAAAAAAAAAGATTTGATGGTTTGAAAAATTCTTCTTATCTTTGTGAAACAAAAGTTCTTTAATATATGGTTGTGGTAGCTCAGGAATCCTTTAAGATTCACGGTAGAGCAATTATCTGAAAAGTAATGTGCCATTGGTTCGACTCCAATCCCAACCACGGAAGTCCCCGAAATTTATTTTCGGAATTTTCATCAAAAGATTTGGAAGGCATTAAAATCTTTCTTATCTTTATAAAAAATGGACAGCGGAATGTTTTTTAGTGGTGGTTCCCCATACTCACCCAAACAATTTCTTCTCCGCGTTATAAATTAGAAAATTGTTAAATCAAACACGGGCGGTTTTTAATGAGTGGTTCTCTCAGATTTTCCAGGATAAATCTAAACTCACCTTGTCTTTTTTAGGTATTTTTCACAATTCAGAAAAATAAAAAATGTCCAATTTTACGGGGTCTCGGTGTGTACTCCCTACCTAATCAAGAACACCACACATATAGTCCTGACGGGGACTTTGAAGGAGACGCGACGGTGTCTCCTTTTTTTGTGCCATTTAACTATTTATAAGAAAAAAGAAAAATGGCAACAACACCTTTATCGTATAACCCAAGTGCGTCACCAATTGCGGGAACAACACAAGTAGGAAGTTTGGCGGTTGGAATAGCTGACCAAGATTATAGTATAGAACCAGGAGGAGTTACTTGGTGGATGGGACCCGAAGAATCAGATGGGTATGTTATTGCCGTTCCTGTTTCAGGAAATACTCAACCAACACCAATCTCAGGAGTAACCGCATCAGTTGGATTTTTTAAGTCAACAGATTTGACTGATATTTCTTTTCTTCAGTTAACAAATAATGAGTTTAATCAAAATTTTACGTCTGCAACAGAGGCTAGTACATGGTTAACAAATAATGGTTATTGGAATTCGTATGGTGGACCTGTTTTATATTTGGATGCCAATAATTTATCAAGCTATCCTGGTACAGGAACCACTTGGTATGATATAAGTGGTAATGGAAACGATGTCACAATGGTAAATTCAGGTAGTATTGCTTGGAATAATTCATCACCTGTTTATTTTTCAACAGGAGCAAACGGTTGGTTTAATAATCCATCAGGTTCCAATCTACCTATAGGAAATGAAAATTATACTTTTATAATATGGGTTCAACTTGGTTCTAATTGGGGTGGTAGTGGACTTATGAGTATTGGGTCATTTGGTACTACAAATCAATCAAACGCACTTAGAACAGCGGCAACTGGTGTGTTGTTAAATTATTGGTGGGCTAATGATTTAGTGGGGGTTACTTCTGTTTCAGCGACAGATTGGTTTAATGTTGTTGCAACTTATGATGGTACAACAAGAAGTATATATGTTAATGGTACTTCAGTTGGTTCGGATACTCCTGTCGGACATAATGTTGTTACAAGTGCATTGCAGATTGCAAAAACTGGTGGTAATGAGTTTTTGAACGGTAATGTAGGGGAAGTATCAATTTATGACAGAGGATTAACATCAGCAGAAATTTTAGGAATCTATAACACAACTAAATCAAGATACGGTTATGGACCATCACCAACTCCAACTCCAACAGAAACATCAGTAGCGGTAACGCCAACACCGACACCTACTAATACTCAAACACCAACTAATACAATTACACCTACGCCAAGTGTAACAAATACTCAAACACCATCAGTTACACCAACATTAACACAAACACCAACTTCAACTGATTTAAGTACGATTACCACTT
>Ga0209087_1002511_pt1 | contig 10296 bp, 10 predicted proteins | sample S_130805_EF_Meta_FD_187321 | JGI IMG/M metagenome (GOLD analysis project Ga0209087, IMG submission 187321) | Freshwater microbial communities from Lake Simoncouche, Canada to study carbon cycling - S_130805_EF_MetaG (SPAdes) (version 2) | ecosystem: Environmental > Aquatic > Freshwater > Lake ...
GAATACCACCCGATAGTTCAAGAATCTCGCGAAGAGTAATTCCAAGCGGTGCTTCAAACTGTCCTGGGTTATTCACGTGACCTGATAGAGAATAAAGAGTTGCGCCTTTGCTCTTCTCAGTTCCCATGCTCTGATACCACTCAGCGCCGTTAGCGATAATCGCTGGAACTGAAGCAATAGATTCAACGTTATTTACAACTGTTGGGCGGGCATAAAGGCCTGCAATAGCTGGAAATGGTGGGCGCAAACGTGGTTGTCCGCGGAAGCCTTCAAGTGAATCTAGGAGTGCGGTTTCTTCACCGCAGATATATGCACCAGCGCCGATGTGTAGAACAACATCAATTCCATTACCTAATAGACCTGCTTTGTAAGCATCTTCAATTGCTTGATTAACACGACGAACAACGTGTGTTACTTCGCCTCGAATATAGATAAATGCATGCTTTGCACGGATTGCGTGACAAGCGATGATGCAGCCTTCGATGAGAACGTGTGGGTTTGCCATCAACAGCGGTGTGTCTTTGCATGTTCCTGGCTCTGATTCATCTGCATTAACAACTAAGTAGTGCTCTCTGTTATCACCCTGTGGAATAAATCCCCACTTCATGCCAGTTGGGAAACCTGCTCCACCCCGACCACGAAGCCCAGAGTCTTTTACAAGTTGAATAATTGCATCTGGATCCATAGCAAGAGCTTTCGCTGATGCGGTGTAACCACCGTGACGCTTGTAGCCTTCAATAGTAAATGAATCTTTTTCATCCCAATGGGCAGATAGAACTGGAGTTAACTTAGTCATTTATTTAGTTTCTCCCTTTGCAATTTTCAAACCAAGAAGTGTTGGTCCACCAGCTTGAACGCCTTCATTTGCTCTTCCATCATTTAATCCTGCAAGAACTTCAGAGGCTTGCTTCCAAGTGACCAAAGTATTTGGACCACGTGTTGGTGGCTTTGGATTGCCTGCGCGCATTGAATCAACTAAATCCTTTGCAGATTGAACAGTCTGGTTGTCATAGAACTCCCAGTTAGCCATAACAACTGGTGCATAGTCACATGCAGCGTTGCACTCAATGTGCTCAAGTGAGACTTTGCCATCAGATGTAACACCATCGTTTTCAATTCCAAGGTGATCTTTAAGCGCGCCCATGATTTCATCCCCACCCATGATGGCGCACAAAGTATTTGTGCAAACACCCACGTGGTATTCACCTACCGGCGTTGGCTTATATTGGGTATAAAACGTAGACACAGCAGTGACTTCAGCTGCTGCCAGATCTAACTGCTGGGCAATGATTTCGATGCCTTCATTTGTCACATAACCCGCACGTGATTGAACAAAGTGCAACAACGGCATGATGGCAGAACGAGGACGTGGATAACGCTTAATGATCGTTTCCATGATTGCTATGTCTGCATTTGAGAATGCCATTAGCGGTCAACGCCTCCCATAACTGGATCGATAGAGGCAACAGCGCCAATGATGTCGGCAACCATGCCGCCTTCACTCATCGCAGAAGTTGCTTGCAAATTATTAAAAGATGGTTCGCGAAAGTGCATGCGATAAGGCTTAGTTCCACCGTCAGAGACAACTTGTGCACCAAGCTCACCGCGTGGAGATTCAATTGCCACATACACCTGACCTGCAGGAACATGGAAACCCTCTGTAACTAACTTAAAGTGGTGAATCAATGACTCCATTGATGTTCCCATAATTTCGCGGATGTGATTAAGAGAGTTACCAAGTCCATCCCCGCCCATTGCCAGTTGTGCTGGCCAAGCAATCTTTTTATCTGCAACCATCACTGGTGCACCTTCTAGTTTTTCCAACTTATCAAGTGCTTGTTCAACAATGCGCAGAGACTGCTCAAGTTCATTCATGCGGATTAAGAAACGACCATAAACATCGCATGTGTCTGCAGTTATTACATCAAAGTTGTAGTTTTCATATCCACAATATGGTTGCATCTTGCGCAGATCCCAGGGCAAACCAGTTGAACGAAGAACTGGGCCGGTGATTCCAAGAGTTGTGCAACCAGCTAGATCTAAGTAACCAATACCTTGTGTGCGCTTCATCCAAATTGAATTGCCAACAAGCAAAGTTGTGTTGTCTTTAAAGTTCTTGCGCATGAGCTTGACGGCATCACGGATCTTTGGAATTGCACCTGCAGGAAGATCTTGCTGAACTCCACCTGGGCGCACATAGGCCATATTCATGCGAAGACCTGAAATCATTTCAAAGATATCTAGAACAGTTTCACGCTCACGGAAAGCAAAGAACATAGGTGAAATAGCACCTAATTCAAGGGCTCCTGTGCCAAGGGCAACCATGTGAGAAGAGATGCGGTTGAGCTCCATCATCATCACACGAATAACGCTGGCGCGCTCTGGAACATCTTGTGTAATTCCTAATAGCTTTTCAACGGCTAAGCAGTAAGCAGTTTCATTAAACAGTGGAGCCAAATAATCCATACGTGTCACGAAAGTTGTGCCCTGAGTCCAGGAGCGATATTCCATGTTCTTTTCAATACCGGTGTGTAGGTATCCAATTCCAGCCCGAGCCTCAGTAACTGTTTCGCCTTCTAGTTCTAGAACTAAACGAAGCACGCCGTGTGTTGATGGGTGCTGTGGACCCATGTTTACAACAACGCGCTCTTCCTTAGTTGAACCAATTTCTTGGACGAGTGAATCCCAATCGCCACCAGTAACAGAATAAACAGTTCCTTCAGTTGTATCTCTGGAAGGTGCGTATGGATCAAATGTTGTCATTTGTAACTCCTACGCTCATTAGGAGGAGGAGTTGTTGCGCCTTTGTACTCAACTGGAATTCCACCGAGTGCATAATCTTTACGTTGTGGATGTCCTTGCCAATCATCTGGCATCAAGATTCGAGTTAATCCCGGGTGGCCATCAAAGATAATTCCGAACATGTCGAAAACCTCGCGCTCATGCCAGTTGTTTCCTGCCCACACTTCAACCACAGATGGAATATGAGCATCTGCATCAGGCACTGAAACTTCAAGACGAATTCGACGGTTATTTGTTAGTGAAAGCAATGGATAAACGGCATGAAGTTCACGGCCTGAATCTGCTGGGTAGTTAACTCCAGAAACACCCATGCACATTTCAAACTTAAGTGAGTCACGCAAAATCTTAGAAACTTCCACCAACTTTTCGCGCTTCACATGCAGAGTTAATTCACCGCGATCAACAACTACGCGTTCAATTGCATCTGAAAACATTGGATATGCGCGCTCTAAATCATCGGCAACTTCATCAAAATATCCACCATAAGGACGCTCAGATGAGCCGGTGGAAGCAGCTGTGCGGACTAAGCCGCCATAGCCAGATGTATCGCCAGTGCCTGGAGCACCAAACATTCCTTGGTCGCTCATTTATGCCAGTAGACCCTTCATCTCAATAGTTGGCTTGGCATTCATTGCAGCAAGTTCAACTTCCTTGATGATGTCGGCACGGTTTGAACCTAGTTTTTCATCATAAATCTTTGAGTGAAGCTTCAAAATCGCATCAAGCAACATCTCAGGACGTGGTGGGCAACCTGGAAGATAGATATCAACTGGAACTACGTGATCAACACCTTGCACAATTGCATAGTTGTTAAACATTCCACCTGAAGATGCACAAGCACCCATCGCAATAACCCACTTTGGCGCTGCCATTTGATCATAAATCTGGCGAAGCACTGGTGCCATCTTGTTTGAAACACGTCCAGCAACAATCATTAAATCTGCTTGACGTGGGGATGCACGGAAAACTTCCATACCAAATCGTGAAATATCGTATTTAGCTGCTGAACCCACTGCCATCATTTCAATAGCACAGCAAGCAAGACCGAAGGTTGCAGGCCACAAGGAGTTCTTGCGCATGTAGCCAGCAAGTTTTTCAACAGTTGTTAAAACAAAACCACTTGGGATTTTCTCTTCAAGACCCATTTTTCAATCCCATTCCAATCCACCGCGTCGCCACACATATGCATATGCAACAAAGACTGTTCCGATAAAGAGAGCCATTTCAATTAAGCCAAAGAGTCCAAGTGCATCAAATGAGACTGCCCATGGATAAAGGAAAACAATTTCAATATCAAAGATGATGAAAAGCATGGCAGTTAAGAAATACTTAACTGGAAAACGGCCACCTTCAGCAGCTTGAGGAGAAGGTTCAATTCCACATTCATAAGCATCTAACTTTGCGCGGTTATAGCGCTTTGGACCTGTCAGAGCTCCGGCCGCAATTGAAAAGATTGCAAAGCCAAAGCCGATAGCCCCAAGCACCAGAATTGGCACGTATGGATTAGATGTCGATGGCACGGTGAAATCTTAGAGTTCATTGACTAATGCCAATGACCGCTACTCCTTTATCCCGCTGTGAACTGCAACAACTCCGCCGGTGAGGTTTTTCCAGCTGATCTGGCTCCATCCCGCCTTTTCCATTGCGCTGGCTAGGCCCTTTTGATCTGGCCAGGCCCGGATGGATTCAGCGAGATAGATATAGGCATCTGGGTTGGATGAGGTCCTGCGGGCAATAACTGGCAGAGCCTTCATCAAATACTCGGTATAGATGGTGCGAAATGGGCGCCAGGTTGGGTGACTGAACTCGACCACGACCATACGTCCACCTGATTTGGTCACGCGACGGGCTTCTGCGAGCGCCTTGGGGTAATCCACTGTGTTTCGAAGGCCATAGGAGATGGTCACAACATCAAATCGATTGTCCTCAAAGGGCAGATTGAGGGCATCGGCCTTTGAGAAGTTTAGGTAGGGGCGGCTTTTGCGGCCCACGGCCAGCATGCCTTCGGAGAAATCAGTGGCAAAGACTGTGGCGCCGGCTTTATGCAGGGGTTCAGAGGAGGAACCTGGGCCAGCAGCTAAATCAAGGATCTGCATTCCTGGGGCTGGGGCGATGATCTTGGTTGCCGCCTTGCGCCAGGCCTTGGTGCGGCCCAAACTCAATAAATCATTGACCAGGTCATAGCGCTTGGCCACGCCATCAAACATCGCAGCTACTTCATCTGGATCTTTGCTCAAATTAGCGCGCGACATAGCCATATTCTCCCTTGAAGTAGGCTCATCCACAACTCAGCGCACGCGAAAGGTCGCATATGTCATTTCCAGCCACATCCCTGCGAACCGTTGTCCTGCCGCGAGCAAGTGCGCTCAGCAATAGCGTGCTAATTGTTGGAGGCGTGTTTTTCCTAGCTGCACTAGCCCAAATTGCAATTCCAGTTCCTGGATCTCCTGTTCCTGTTACTGGTCAAACTCTTGGCGTTCTTTTAGTTGGAACCACATATGGCGCATCACTTGGCTTTGCAACTTTTGCGACATACCTCTTAGCAGGAATTGCTGGTGCTCCAGTATTTGCTGGGCAAAGTTATGGAATTGAAAAAGTTGTTGGTGCAACTGGTGGCTATTTAGTAGGAATGCTTGTTTCAACATTTCTTTTAGGCTTACTTGCACAAAAGCGTTTAGATCAAAAGTTTGTAACCGCGCTTCCATCAATGCTACTTGGAACACTTACTACTTTTACTTTTGGACTTTTGTGGTTGCATCAATTCACTGGCCAAAGCTGGAGTTGGACAATTAGCGCTGGTTTAACACCCTTCATTGTTGGTGAAGCACTAAAGATCATTATCGCTGGAACATCTTTGCCAATACTCTGGCGAGTTGTTAACCGAAAGCGCAATTAAGCAGAATCATTCTTATGACTTCCCTCATTCCTGTTACAACCACCCGCCTTGGCGATCACCTGCCATTACTGGATTTACTTCCAGACTTGCAGCCATCTGCTTGGGTTAGAGGCGGTGAAGGATTAGTTGGTTGGGGCGTTCATGCAACTACAACTGTTAGCGGGCCACATAGATTTGCAGATGCCAGACATTGGTGGCAGAAACAGTTAGAGACATTTGCAGTGACAAACACTGTGCACGGAAACGGCACAGGACCAGTTCTTTTCTCCTCATTTTCTTTTTCTCCAGATGATGTCTCTGTCCTTGTTATTCCTAAAGTAATTGTGGGTAAAAAGGGCGATAAATCCTGGATAACTTGGATTGGTTCTGACCCGCAACCAGTTCTGAGCGCAGCAAAACCTTCGATACCTAGAACTTCTATCACGTGGGAAGTTAATGAAAGTAGCGATCAAGCCTGGAAATCATGGGTGCAAACTGCTGTTGATCGCATTCATAACAATGAGCTAGATAAAGTTGTTCTAGCTCGCGATGTTCATGGCACTTCACCCAGTGCAATCGATGCCCGCTCTATCTTGCACACATTAGCCGCTGAATATCCCTCAACATGGAACTTCGCTGTGGCCGGATTAGTGGGAGCAACTCCTGAATTACTTTTGCGTTTAACAAAGAGAATGGTCACTTCACGAGTACTAGCCGGAACTATTAGCAAGACTGGTGATGATGAGAGAGATTTAGCACTTGCTGCATCCCTTGCCCGTTCATCTAAAGATTTAGAAGAGCATGAATATGCAGTTCGCTCAGTTGCAGATGCAATTGAGCCTTTCTGCACATCCATCAACGTTCCTGAATCTCCATTTGTTTTGCACTTAGCAAACGTTATGCACCTTGCAACTGATGTGACCGGGGCACTTGCTGAAACTTTGGCCCATGTTGATGCCTTCACAATCTTGGAACAACTTCATCCTTCGGCTGCGGTGTGTGGAACACCAAGACCCAAAGCTGCGGCTCTTATTAGTGAAATTGAAGCAATCTCTCGTGGACGTTATGCAGGCCCAGTCGGTTGGATCGATGCTGCCGGAGATGGGGAATTAGGTATTGCACTTCGTTGTGGTCAGATAAAAGGTGATTCAATTCGAATTTTTGCTGGGTGTGGAATTGTTGCTGGCTCTGATCCAGTAAAAGAGTTAGCTGAAAGTGAAGCCAAGTTCATACCGATGCGAAGTGCACTGCTTTAAATAGAGTTCATCGATTCATAAATAGCTTTTAAAGAATCAGCGTTCTCATCGCGTGATGGAACATTTGCCACAACAATTGAAATTCCTTTAACTGGGGCTTTCAAGGTTTTCTTTAGCTCATCTACTGATGAGATAGTTGTTGCAGAGATGCCCATTGCCTTTGCAATAGCTGCTGGATCTAGGCCATGTGGTGTGCCAAAGACGCTTTCAAATCCATCTACGCCGCGTTGTGGCAAGGTTGAAAATATTCCTCCACCATCATTGTTGATAACAATAAAGGTGCAGTTAATCTCCTCGCGATGAATCAAACCGGTGAGATCGTGCAAGAAAGATAAATCACCGAGCACAGCAAATGTTTGCTTGCTAGCTAATGCAATTCCAAGTGCGGTTGAGATGTTGCCATCGATTCCAGCTAGTCCGCGATTCGCATGTGTTGTCACACCACTGCGCGGTGTTGCAAATCCCTCTAAATCTCTAATGGGTCTAGAAGATGAAACAAAGAGAGTGGAACCTTCAGGTAAATTGGCAGCAATCTCTTTTGCGATGACAGCTTCACTGAATCCAGTTAAAGCATCAATGCTCTTGGCACATCGCAGCGCATATTTATCCCACTGCTCAAGCCATTCAGGTGATGCCTTGTGAGTATTAAGTACTGGAAGCTGCGTAAAGCGCTTATCTGCATGTCTGTCACTATCAACTGTTGCCATACGTGGATCAATAACAATCTGCGTTGGAGCTAACTTTAAGAATGTATTAATCGAGCGAGATAGCGTCGTTCTACCTATAACAATTGCTGTTTGTGGAATAAGAGCAGCGCGTATTTGAGCTGAAGTTAAGAAGATTGATGCATGAGCAACTGCATCGGGAAATGAGAGTGGGTCTTCGGCAATTATTGGCCACCCCAGCTCTTTGGCAAATTTTCTAACGCTCTCAACGCTTAGGCCACCGCGATCATGGCCGATTACTAGAACACCTCTATTGGCATCACTTTTTAGAGTTGAAGGCTTAGTTCTGTTTTCGAACACCTTCGCTGAGATTACAATTTCATCCAACCACTTTTCAGAATCATCCGGCAACATCGGTTCATCGAATTGAACATTTAAATGCACTGGGCCACTTCGCAAACTATCAAATGGAAGCTCCATTGGAAAAACAGGTCCATCAATATCTGCAAAGTAGCGGACTGCTTTTCCATAGATTCTTGCCTGTTCAGTTGTTTGATTAGCACCAGTTTTGCGCAAGATTGCTGGGCGGTCAGCAGTTAATACCAATAGCGGGGCATTTGTGTGACTGGCCTCTAAAACTGCTGGGTGATAATTAGCAACTGCAGTTCCACTCGTGCACACAATTGGAACTGGACGACCAGTTGCCTTAATAACGCCTAAAGCAAAAAATGCAGCTGTGCGTTCATCGATGCGAACATGTAATTTAATTAATCCCCGCTTAGATGCGGCGAAGAAGGCAAGTGAGAGTGGAGCATTTCTAGATCCTGGAGAAACAACCACATCGGTAATACCCGCTTCAATAATCTGGCGAACAATCACGCGCGCAAGGCTGGTTGAGTTATTCATCCCAGTAGCGCCGCGGTTCTCATGATTCGATTCTTCCACCATTCAAAGCGATCAGCTGACACTTCTAGCCCATCAAATTTGGGCTCAAGGCGCGTGATCTGCATTTTTCCATCAACAATTGCAAGCTCGGCAACATTGCTAGCTAATAGTGAGCCCGTGGCAAGACCGCAGTCAAAACTCATCTCTTGAAAAGATGCAGCTAAGGTCAACCCATAATTGATACCAATTGCACTTTCGAGAGCACTTGATACAACAACTGGCAATTTGTGATGAGTTGCTAATGCTTGTGCTTTCTTGATTCCACCGAGCGGTTGAACTTTTAGCATCACAATGTCAATAGCACCCTGTAGATCCACCTCAAATGGATTCATGCTTTTTCGAAGAATTTCATCACCAACGATTTTCACATCAATACGAGACTTTAATTCTCGTAGCTCCTCTACTGTTTCGCACGGTTGTTCTACGTATTCAATCTCCCCGCAGCGCTCTAAGAACTTTGATGCTTGATCCACACCCCATAAACCATTTACATCAATGCGGATTTTCGCCTGCGGGCTAAGTTTTCTCACCGTTGCAATTCTTTCTAAATCTTCTTTCTCATTGGTTCCAACTTTAATCTTTACTGTTGTGCAGCCTGGAAAGCCTGCAAGTATTTTTGCAATCTCACTTTCGCCATTTAGTGCAGGCAGCGTTGCATTGACAGCTATTGAGCTTCGATACAGCGTTGGAGGTGACTGCGTGGCCGCTTCAATTGCACACGCTAACCAGTATGAAGATTCTTCATCTGAGTATTCAAGAAAAGGTGAAAACTCTGCCCAGCCTTGTGGACCTTGAAAGAGTGCGACTTCACGGTGATTGATTCCACGAAAATTCGTCTTTGTTGGAAGGCTAATGACTCTTAAGGAGTCGAGAATCAAATCAAGCATCGTTTAGGGGCGCTTTGGAAATTTCCCGAAATCAGGATCTCGTTTTTCCATATATGCGTTGCGTCCTTCTTGACCTTCTTCAGTCATATAGAACAACAACGTTGCATCTCCTGCTAACTGCTGCACACCTGCAAGCCCATCATCTGCGGCATTTAAACTGGCTTTGAGTAAGCGAAGTGCAAGTGGAGAATTACGAAGCATTTCTCGGCACCAAGAAACAGTTTCTGCTTCTAGCTCTGCAAGAGGAACAACAGTATTAACAAGTCCCATATCGAGAGCTTCTTGGGCGTTGTATTGACGAGTCATGAACCAAATTTCACGGGCCTTCTTTTGACCAACATGTGCTGCAAGTAAACCTGCACCATAACCACCATCAAAGGAGCCAACCATCGGTCCTGTTTGACCAAACTTTGCATTATCTGCAGCAACAGTTAAATCACAGACAACGTGTAATACATGTCCTCCGCCAACTGCCCAACCAGCAACCATTGCAACAACTGGTTTTGGTGTGCGACGAATTTGTACTTGTAGATCTAGAACATTTAGGCGCCCAATTCCTTTTTTAGCTAACTTGTCATCGCCAAGATATCCGTCGTCACCGCGGACATTTATATCTCCTCCGGAGCAAAAAGCTTCAGTGCCTTCGCCAGTAAAGATGATGACGCCAACTTCTTCGTTATCGCGTGCTAAATGAAAAGCTTCAATCAATTCAATAATAGTTTGTGGACGAAATGCATTACGAACTTGAGGTCGATTAATGGTGATCTTGGCAATGCCATCACCCATTTGATATTTAATATCAACGAACTCTTCACCGCCGGGCGCAGTTATCCAATGAGGTATCTCACGGCTACCAAAATCACGCT
>Ga0209087_1002514_pt1 | contig 10289 bp, 10 predicted proteins | sample S_130805_EF_Meta_FD_187321 | JGI IMG/M metagenome (GOLD analysis project Ga0209087, IMG submission 187321) | Freshwater microbial communities from Lake Simoncouche, Canada to study carbon cycling - S_130805_EF_MetaG (SPAdes) (version 2) | ecosystem: Environmental > Aquatic > Freshwater > Lake ...
AAGACCCAAGGTCCTTTTCCGATGTGCGAGACAGGAAGATCCTGACTCGAACAAAGTTCTCCGCAGGCCAACCGCCCGCACAGGAATGTGTCGGCGGTTTTTTGTGCCCGCATCGGGATGCGTCAACCAAAGGAGACGCATCAACATGAGCACAGCAATCCTCGAAGCCCCCTGGGCTACCCTCAGTATCAAAATCGATTCGGAAAATCCAGATCATCACCTCTGGAACAATCACGGCACCTGGTGGATCCACTACACTGTCCACCAAGCGGACTACACGAAACGTCGGGTCCGAGTTTCACTCGAAACCCGAAACCTGCGTGAAGCACGGGAGCGTCGAAACGCACTCTTCAACCACCTTGAGGAGGAGGGCATCCACACCACCTGAACAAAAGGGGGCGGGTCCCATATCCGGGACCCGCTCTTTTTTAATACCGTTAGCTCTGCTGAAAGTTCGCTCGCCAGAGAAGAAAGAATCCATAAGCCTGCAGAAATAAGTTTGGCATCCAGACAATTAACTCTGGATAGGCCCCTCCACGATTCTTCAATCCCTCGGCCAGAAGGATCAACGCATAGTAGGCCATTACCAAAAAGAAGCTAATGACCACTCCAACCGAGGTCTCCTTTCTTTGCACACGAATTCCTAAAGGAATTCCTACCAACAACAGGGTAAAGGGCGCCAATGCAAAACTGATCCTCTTCTGCATTTCTGTCAGCATCGGATACATCTGTTTAGGGTCCACATAGCCCTCCACCGGACTTAAGATCCTGTTCGTTAGATCGCCCAAACCCGCAATTCGAATGTCCTTCATGTCGTCAGGGTTCAGAAAACTACGAAGTGAGATTTTTAACGGCAACTGATCCGCACTCAACCCAGCGCGGATACCATTCAAATCCGCTGCGTTCTCTCCCCTCTCCTCCTGTCGTGCTTTCTGTAGCGTGATCGTCAGGCTCAAGTCATCCAGATCTGCCGAGAGCGAGCCCTTTTCGGCTCGAATATTTCTTCTCGGCACTCCGTTCGGATCCAACTCCCAGATATTAATATCGGTCAAGTCGGTGCCGTTCTTTTTTCCTATGTAAATACGGTAGCCAGGAAACCGATCCATCGCCTCTCCCGCCCGAATCAGAAAGGCAGGATTATCTCGTCCAATATCGAGAAGAACGGACTTAAACTTCTGCAGAGTCATCGGCACGACTACTGCGTTGTTGTAAAAACATACAGCCGATAAGAAGAGCCCGAAAAGGATCACCGGCGCAACCAGCGGAACCAGACCGATACCCGCAGCGCGAATTGCCTGTAACTCCAAGTCTTGCGACATGCGCCCAAAAACAATGAGAGCCGCCACCAGAATCCCCCACGGCATGGTAAAAGTCAGAGCCTGCGGAATAAGCAAGCCTACCATTTTGAAAATGAGCGAGATCGGAAGCTCGTCGTTTACGAGAAGTTCAAAGATCTGCTTAAACGCATTTCCTAAAACGATAATCAGCGATAACACGGCCACTGCACCCGCTGTGGCAGCCATCATTTGTCCCGTCAAATAGCGATAAAGGATTCTCACGGGTTCTTTCGGGTATACTCCAGCCTGTCCTGCCACGTGGTGGGTTGTCCACTCTTCAGCCCACGACACTCATAAAAATGGAAAGTGGGCCCCGTTGGCTCTCCCCACGTTGATCTGCGATAGGTGCCGACCACACGAACGGTCTCAAAGTCTCGCGCGATCGGTGGCAAAGGGTTGGGCTGCTCAGCCACATACAAACCTGTGCTACCACTAGGAAACTTCTCCCGATAGCTGGGCCAGATCGAGTACTGGGTCATCATTTGAGGCCAGTCAGGAGTAAAAGCCCGTGGCTGATCCGGCAGATAAAAGGAGAGCAGACTCGCGGTCTGATACTCATCCGCCACAATAAAGTCTGCACCGATTCTTTTTCGGACTTTCTCCGCCTCCCCCGCCAAGTCCGCCCAACCCTTGGCACGATCGAGCGGATTGTTTTTGAAATGAAGAGGAAGGAAATCGTGCAGGAGAGCCGTCTCCACAAAGCAAATCAACAATCCGACTCCCATTACCCAACGCCACAAAATCTTTTTTTCATCCCACTTCTGGACTGCCCAACTTGAACCCAAAAGAAGCCCCGCCACGAGAGCAGGAGCCGTCCAATTTCCATTGGCTGTCTTGTTAAAGCTGATCCACGCGTAAGCCAAAAAGAGAGGCCAGAAAAGGGTAAGCAGATATTTTTTCCCTTCGTCTCCAAACTTTGTGCTCACCGGTCGTATCGCACCCATAAGCATTAGAACAAAGAGCAGAGGAGAAACCACAATCGCCTGCAAAAGCCAAAACCCCGCAAATTTTCCCCAATTCAGCTGAAAGCCTCGATTCAGATCCCCCCCCTCAAACACATGCATGGCCGTGATCCACCCATAAAAGGCGTTCCAGAAAACGATCGGCAGGGCCAAGAGCACAAAGGTTCCAAGTAGAAGCACCATTTTACCTGAAAACAGGAGCTTTCGCTTGGAAGGCACAATCAACAGAAAAAGAGCAAAAGATATAAGCTCCGCTGCATTGGTATATTTGGCCTGGAATCCCAGCCCAATCCACAACCCAGTCAGAATCCAAAACCTCTTTTTCCCTGTCTGCACCCCTTCCCAAAAGGAGAGCACAGCAGCCGCCCAAAAAAAGACGCTCAGCGGATCGATCGTCATTAAAATGCTGCCAATCGCAAAGAGGGGCATAAGAGATGCCGCAACTACGGCCACAAGCCCAACCCGCTCGCTATAAAGTTTCCGGCCTAACAAGAAAATGAGCCAACCTGTCCCCGCCGAAAGCAGTACGGCTGGAAGTCGGAGTGCCCAAACATGGTCTCCCAACAAAACTGTGAAGACGCGAATGACAAACGCCGCCCCCGGTCCCTTCCCGTAATGGTTCCAATCCAAAGAACGCCCGCACTCCCAGTAGTGCGCCTCATCTCCCACCAGATCCAAATGGGGCGCAAACCACAACCGAAACAGGGTGATAAACCCAATCCAGCCTAAGGCCAGTCGGGCCTCAGGACTTTTAGGCAGAAAACGCATTCCCCACTCTATCCATCCTTACGCCATCTCGCAAAGATTGCGTGCTTACCGTTTGACCCCTGCTTGCTGGCTGGTTGAGTAGCAACATGTCCTTAGCCCTTAAAATCGACGAACAGATCAAAGAAGCCATGAAGTCCAAGGATGCCGATCGCCTCGGTGTTCTCCGAATGCTCAAGTCTGCCATGAAGTATGCTGTGATCGAAAAGTACGGTGCGGAGGGCGAGGCGAAGGACGAGGACGTTCTGGCCGCGGTGCGTAAAGAGATTAAAAAACGTCAGGACTCGATTGAGGCATTCGAAAAAGGTGGCCGTCCCGATCAGGCCACCAAAGAAAAAGCCGAGATGAAAATTCTCGAGGCCTACCTACCCGCTGCCATGTCCGAGGCCGATCTTGAAAAACTGGTAAAAGCCGTCATTGCCGAACTGGGTGCGACGGACAAAAAGGCGATGGGTGCTGTGATGAAAGCCTGTCAGACAAAAGCCGCTGGCCGAGCTGACAACCGGGCTCTCAGCGCCCTCGTCGGCAAACTTCTCCCTTAGTTTTGCTGGGCTGGTGGCCGTTTTTTCCCACCTCCTCCACCGCCGCCTCCAGGACCGCGTCGGGCTTTCTGAGGAATATCTTTCACATACTCTTGAAACGCCTGCGTAAGCTCCTGAACGATCTCCGGATGCTGGCTTGAAAGATCGTTCTTCTCCGATGGATCAGACACTACATCAAACAACATCGGTGCCGCTCCCTGCCCCTGTCGGGAGGTGATGAGTTTCCAAGGAGGTCGGAAAACTGCGATCTCTTTGTTCCCCATAAAAAAGACCGGGTGCTCTGTCGTCCGCCCTTCCCTCAAAGCAGGCCAGATATCTTTCCCATCAAAATTTGGCGGAGACGCCATTTTTACACCCGTAACATCCAAAATTGTCGGAAAAAGGTCAGCAACACAAAAGAACTGCTCACTCCTCTCGCCTGGCGCAAGAACTCCCGGCCAGTTCATCGCCGCTGGCACATGAATGCCCCCCTCAAAGACCGTCCCCTTGCCTTCGCGCAAAGAGAGATTGGTTGAGGCTTTGCTGACATCTCCGCCGTTATCTGAAAAGAAGATCACCAACGTATTTTTTCTCAATCCCTCCTTATCCAGTTCTGCTACTACCCGACCTACCGCCGCATCCAACCCACCCATCGCAGCCAAAAGAGCAGGTCTTCCACGTGTTTTTTCGCCTGTCGCATCGCCTGGTGGAACAGAGATCGGACCGTGAATCGCGTTAAAAGCCAAATAAAGGAGAAACGGACGGCTCTTGTCGCGCTTCTGAAGCAAGCCAATAGCTTCATTCGCCAACAGATCGGTTGAATAACCCTCCTCTGTCACAGCTTGCCCATTCCGCCACCAGTCCAGCTCCTGCGTTTTCGGCTTCATGTGGGTGTTGTAATCGACCGCACCTCCCAACAGGCCGTAGTGATGATCGAATCCGCGATTCGTTGGCAGATATTCCGGTTCCGGATGACTGTTCTCCTTCGCCCCGCCCAAGTGCCACTTTCCACACATCCAGGTCTGATAACCCGCATCATGCAGGGCCTGAGGAAGTGTCTGATACTTCAAATCAAGGCCGTTAAAGTTTTCTACCCCCGTCCGGAGGGTGTGCATTCCCGTCATAAGTGCCGCTCGGGTCACACTACAAATCGGGTTTGCATAAAAATGCTCCAGCTTCACACCCTCCGCAGCGAGTTTGTCTAGGTTAGGCGTCTTAACTTCAGGATTGTTCCAACCGATATCTCCCCATCCCTCATCATCTGCCACGACAATAACCACATTCGGCCTTTCCGTTGCGCCGAAAACCCAACCCGCCAAAAGCACCACGGATAGAAACAAAATTCGATTCACGGCTTTTCTGATGAGGGTGGACGAGGAAATGAAAAGCCCTCTCCCTGCGAATACTTCTCCCACATCTTCATCGCTACCGCCTTTAACTCCTCCAAAGAGATTGTTCCGTCGCTGTTCCCGTCGACTTCAGAGAAATGCTGCTTCACAAATCCAGCCATAGACGACCGCACCCCTGGTCCGTTCGCCTCCTCCTGACTAATCTTCCCATCCCCATCCGCGTCGTAACCGCTGAAAGTCTTGTTCACCTCCAAAATCATCTCCTCCTGACTCAGTTTGCCGTCCTGATTCCCATCCATTTCCGTTAGATGATTTTCAATCCACGGCTTCCGAGGTTGCCCATTTCCCTCTTTTTGCGACGGACCTCCCCGCTGCCTCTCATCTGGCGGAGGAGGCGGACGATCCCCACCCCTCCTCTGTTTTCCTTTCTCACTCGTTGATTCCGAAATCTTCCCGTCCGGACTCTTGAAAGTGAAGTGTACATTTCCGTTGGAAAGTATCTCATAGTTTACCGAACCCGTCTTTCCTCCCTGCTTATACTCCAACTGATATTTCTTCTTATCCTCGGACATAATAAATCCCGTAATCTTCGCCCCCGGCAAAGGCTCACCTGCTTGCCTCACTGGATTGGCGCTGGGTTGAGGCTCCACTTGCCCACCACCGATCGACACCTCGCCGTGAAATCCCCCGTTGATATAGGGGTAACTTTTACTTGCGTGATAGTGATACTCCCCTGACGCATTCGTGTGCCCGTGAAACGAATCAAGTCCACTCACCTCTCCTCCATCCGCCTCTTTCAGACCGTAAATCGGATATCCATCTAGTGCGTAAGCCAATGGCAAGTTCGGCCCCAGTTTTCCTGCCAGATGCCAAGGCGCTACATGGTAGTGATAATCATCCGCCCGACCACAGTGCCCTCCATACTCATCTAGCTCCCCCGCCAAATAGGTGTCGGTCCTACCATCGTTCTTGATCGGATTAAAAATCGGAATTCCGTTCGCCGCCACAGCAATGGCCCCCCTGAAAAAGTTCGTCTTGGCAGACATCCCAACTTTCGCGGGAACTGGATTGAGAGGAATCGACCAAGCATTTCCCAAATAATACGACTGAGGAAGCGGCACCTGCTGCTGCCACGCCGTAATTCCCACCATCATCGGATGGTCAGGCAACCCATCCGATCCCACATAGAGATACTTTTCATCCCAATCCACAAGAGCAGCTTCAGAAAACTTCAAAAAGGGTTGGGCAGTTTTCGGGGCTGGACCCGTCTGGGCAGATGCCTTCTTTTTCATCGCTTGATAATCCGCATCTTCGATCCGATGCGCGGAAGCCACCCCCACCCAACCCAAAACAAGGACAAGAATAAACCGAAAAGCTGTCACTGCGGAGGTTGGCCTCCACCCCCAGGTCCACCTCCCTGCCTTCCAGGAGTTGGCAGAGACTTCGCCTCCTCCGCATCGATCCATCCATCCCCATTGGTGTCATGCTGGGAAAAGTTGGCCTTCATCGGCGGAGGAGCTTCTTCCATCGAAATTTTCCCATCTCCATTTTTATCAAATCTCTGGATCGGACTTCCTCCACCCGCCTGGCCCATACCTCCAGATTTTCCCCCTCCTTGTCCACCAGACCCACCTGCCCCCTTCATCTGACTGCCCCCACCAGGCCCCCCTCCGGGCGGTCCTCGATGAAAGCTCGCATCGGGAGTTCCTTTCAGCATCCGCGGGTAAAAAGGAAATTCCGCAGTGGCCACATAGTAGTATGTCCCTCCAGGATATTCGGAGGTCACACCGGTTTTCCCATTCGCCTCATCCAGATCCCCCGAGCCTTGGACAAAATCATAGTCCGCTTCATAAGTCCCGTCGTAGGTTCCCCCAGGCCCGGCCGCCCCTGAGGGGCGGGATCCTTTTTTTAACTGATAACTCGATCTGTTTTGTGAAGTCTGCGCATAGATCGGGAACCCGTCTGCAGCATAACCGATCAACTTAGGTTCTTTCTGTTCGCTCATAGTTGCAATAAGCCCCGTAGGAATTCCGTGGTAGTGATACGCCCCGTTCGGCTGAACGTGCGCAAGGTTCCGATCCAGTCCTAAACTTTTTCCACCACCAATCGCCTCAATATGCCATCCAGAAGTTCGATCGTTTTTCCAATACTCCGCCGTTCCAGGATCAAAAGGCACTCCATTCAACGCCACGCCAATCGCCTGCTGCTTCAGTTTTGTGAAAGTGGCATTGGTTTTAGGCTGAAGAGGCATACGAAAACTGTAACTCTGCGCTGACGCCGCGTTAGGACATCCAGGCCCGGGAAATTGACCGATCTCATGGTTCGGCACCCCATTCGCTTGAATCACTCGATATCCACCCTGTTCCGAAATTCTTACCTCAGAGGGCGGCAATCCCGATGCTCCCCCCGCAGCCGTGCTCACATCCTCCACATGCCCCGGATGCCCATATAAATGACCCGCCAAAATCAAGCCTCCCCACCTTAAAAGCGTTTTGTGCATATGGATTAAACTGACGATAAAGCAAAAGGGTTCGGTTCTCTGAAAATATATTCTTTAAGTTGCTTATCCCTTTTGGATAGGGAGATGCACCTCAGATCTCTTAAGAAACCAGATCATAAAGGGGCTATTCCAGTACACCGCATAAGGTTCCCCCGTCACTTTCCATCCGGGCTGACTCCGCACCCAATCAATCAATTTTTTTGAGTTTTCCTCAAAACTCTCCTTCGAATATCCGCCCCGAATCCCGATCGAAGCCACCAGCCGTTCTTCCACCTCGCGCCGTCTCACCCCACCCTGCAAGACTAGGTCCGTCCTCTTTGCCGATTTCGGATCGAGGTAAAAAACCATTGTTCCAGGCCGAACTCCCGCTTCGACTGGGGTCGTCATTGGAACCTGATTTTTCTGAATCGCCTCAAACAAGCGCCGAAACAACCCATTGTTTTCCCTAAAATATTCCCCTTCCGACTTCGCTTCCAACAACACCCCTGCAGGCAAGGTTTTGATTTCATAAACTCCCGCCGCTGTCATCGGATATGCCGCTTCGTAAGCCATTGCGTTAAATCCAAACAGCCCCCAAACAGCAACAAAAGCCAAAAGCAAAAACTTCAAGGAGCCACCTCTCCGGGTGACACCACCCTCCCACTGATCGGCCACGGTAGCGGCCCCTCCAACGGACGGTGCGCCTCTACCAACCCTGCTCCATCCCCTTTTCCTCGCGCGTAGCTCAACCGCAACATCTCCATCTTGGCATCGATATTGTCGATATGGTGCAACAGAAACGCCTCGGGTGTTTTAGGTGCCACGGGAGATCCAAACTCCTTCGTCCCATGGTGCGACGCAATCAGATGTAAGAGATGATCCCGCAACTCCTCCGAACTGGGCTTTAACTCGCCCCAAGCCTTACCCTCCGCCGCTTCACCCTCACGCCACAGCGCATTTGCCACCTCCACCCCTAACGAAATATGCCCAATCATCTCTCCCCGCCGGCTCGGCACCGATCCAAAGCCTCTATCTCCCGTATCATTCTCCCAAAGTTTTCCAATATCGTGAAACAGCACCCCTGCCGCCAACAGATCTCCATCCACCTCCGGATATAGCGGGGCTAACGCTCGCGCCACTCGCCACATCTGAGTCGTATGATCCATCAATCCTCCCCGCCTTGCATGATGATTCTTCCTGGCCGCGGCCGCCCTCCTCCACTTCTCCGCATACTTTTCCAAAGCCCTCTGACACACCCATCGTAGCCTTGGATCCCTCATCTCCCCAGCCCACTGAAAACAGCTATCCCACGCTTTCTGAATTTGCGCTTTTCTCTCCTCACCCCCGTCAAAAAAAGCCTCCACCTCATTTGGCTTCAACCCCCGCGCGGATGGCCCCTCCACATTCGGCCCGTAATCACTCGGCCCAAATACTCCCGTCAGCTCCAAACACTCCCCAATCTCTGCCGCTGCAAAATACTCATACGCACTCGATCCCGAAAACAGATTCAGCCCCAACCGCTCCGTCTCATCCGCCAGCTCCACCCTCAAAAACGGTTTACCGTTTCTCGCTGTTTGTTCCTTTCTGGCGATGAGTTGAGCCCGCACCGCCCCTTTGGCCGGCCCCGAAAGTTTGGAAAATTCTCGCAGGGTCATTCGCTCACCCCGCAATACGGGATCAGGAGAGTTTATCCCCGGACCCACTCCGACCATTTGTCACCACAAGCCAAACCAACCCACTCGCAACCGACGCAGGCGCCGCCAACATGAAAAGCACACTCCAACCAAACCCCAACCCCGTCGAATTTAAACCTTTCGAAACAAGCTTTGTCCCGTTGGCAGAATCCTCCTTCGTAAAACTATCCTTACAGGTCGGACAAGCCGTCACAGAAACCACCCCCAAGGCGCTTCCCAACAGCATCCCAAGGAGAATTTTTCGCAACTGCCTCATACGAGAAATTTACCTCCGCACACTCCCACTCGCAAGTGCCCCGTGCGATGCTCGACTTCCCCCCACCCATTTTCTAAATTCATAGGATGGACAAGGCGCTGACCCAAAAGATTATTGATCGCCTTGCTGCCTCAAAGAACCCTGCCGTTCTCGCTCATATTCGTCCGGACGGGGACGCCTTCGGGAGCCTTTTAGGACTCGGTCACACCCTCAAAGAGCGTGGCCAAAACCCGTCCCTCTATGTCGAAGGCGGAATGATCTCGATGTACCAGTTCCTTCCAGGCGCAAACCTTGTCCAAGATCTCCCCAGCCAACTACCAAAAGAAACAGACTGCATCATCGCCCTCGATACCTCTACCCGAGAACGATTAGGTCAAAAAACCCTAGCTTGGCCCCAACCCATCGATGTGGTCATCGATCACCACATCAGCAACCCCGGTTACGGAAAACTTAACCTGATCATTTCCGAAATCCCCTCCACCACAGGAGTACTCTTTCACATATTCCAGCAGGCCTCCTGGAAAGTGCCCCCTGCCGCTGCCACCTGCCTCTTCACAGGTCTTACCACCGATACCGGATCCTTTCGCTACCGCGGCACGAATGCACTCACCCTCCACACCGCCGCAAAACTCGTCGAACTAGGTGCAGACCCAGCAGAGATTGCCAAACAGTGCTACCTATCAATCTCCCACGAACGGTACGCCCTCCGTAAGCTGGTTACAGATACTATATCGATAAAGGATAGTAAGAAATCAGCTTTTTTGACTATTTTACCTGAGTTTTACGCCAAAAGTGGTGCGAAAAGTGAGGATACTGAGGGAATTATTGAGGATGTGTCCTCGATTCAAGGAGTTGAGGTTGGCTCCCTTTTCGAATTCATGCCCGATGGCGGTCTTCGCGTCAGCCTTCGAAGCAAAGGCAAAATC
>Ga0209087_1002517_pt1 | contig 10284 bp, 4 predicted proteins | sample S_130805_EF_Meta_FD_187321 | JGI IMG/M metagenome (GOLD analysis project Ga0209087, IMG submission 187321) | Freshwater microbial communities from Lake Simoncouche, Canada to study carbon cycling - S_130805_EF_MetaG (SPAdes) (version 2) | ecosystem: Environmental > Aquatic > Freshwater > Lake ...
CGTCGCGGCGTACTCCAGGTGCAGCGCGCGGAAGGCGCGCAGCACATCAACGGCACGATTGCGCGCCGCAACGAGCCCCGCCGGCGCGTTCTTGCCGAGTGCAACGACACGACTGAGTGCGGTTGGACCCGCTTCAAAGGCCTCAAGAAGCCCAACATGCTTGGTTGGCATATAGCGACGCATCTGCATGAGGTAGGTGCGCAGCTCGTCGGGCGCATGCTCAACGCCGAGCACGGCATCGAGGCACGGCACGATGGTGCTCTGCGCACCCGTCTCGCCGCGGAACGACTGCGGCTTGCCGGCATAGGCGGTGACCCCTTCGTACACCAGGCCACCTGGCAGGGCAGGGTTGTTGTGCCAGCCGAAGATGTACGGACGCACGCGGTGGTAGTAGACATACGGATCGCACGACTCTGGCATGCGCTGCATCGTGGCGAGAATTCCGTCGAGGGCATCACCAAGTTCGCTCAGCGCAACGGTGGCGCTAGCATCGTCGCCCGCCGAGATCGCCGTCTGCGCGCGTGCGCCCGCGGCGAGTGCCGCGCCTGCACGTCGCTCAATGTCGACGTGAATCAGAATGAACCAGGCCTCATCGAGCCCACCCAAGAAGTGCTGCAGAAGCGCGATGTTGCCAAGGGCGATCGGGCCATCTTCATCAATGCGGCGCCAATTCCAGAGCGCATAGCTGGCATACGAGAGGATCGGCTCGCGGCCGATCGCCGACGCAACCTCATGCCATGGCACGGCGAGCCCGGCGGGAAGCGCGGTCGGCGCCTCTGGCTGACCCCACACGTACGCCTGACCGAGATAGCTGAGTGTGCGCATCGCCGCCTCGAGATCCTCTTCAGTATTGAGAAGATCAGCGCGGAACGGCGGGAGCGCTTCGATGATTTCGCGAATGCGACCGGTCGGAATCAGGCTCGGCAGATTGCGCGCCGTCTCGTGCCACTCGGCGTTGGCGAGTGGGATGGCGCTGCTAGGGTCGGCGATGGGGAGGAAGCCACGCTCCGCTGTAACACCATAGGCGTGAAGGTCAACGGTGTGCCCCATGATCGCGCTCCAATCCGCTTTCGATCGCCCAAATGGGCTTGGCTCGTAGAGTGCCTTGTGCGGCGCACGGCGGGGGTGACCGTTGCGCGATCGGAGTGGGTCGGGTCGTCTATGATCGCCCTGCCGTCGGTCGGACTCCGCGCGACGACGCTCTGTGAACCGCGTCAGATCCGGAAGGAAGCAGCGCTAAGCGGATCGCGGCGGGCGCAGCGGATGGCTCGGCCGGCGGCACTCAGCGATTGCCGAGACGAGGTACATACAAGGAGGGGAGGGGAGCATGACGGAGCAGCTGGCAATCTATCGCCGTTACCGCGCCACCACCTTCGGCGAGCTGCGCGGCCAAGACCCGATCGCCAAGACCCTCCGCCGTGCCGTCGCCGACGGCCGACTCGGCCACGGGCTCCTCTTTGTTGGCCCACGCGGCACCGGCAAGACCTCAACCGCCCGCATCGTTGCCAAGGCGCTGAACTGCCTCGCTCCAGCCGAGGGCGAGCCCTGCGGCACCTGCCGCTCCTGCATCGCCATTACAGAGGGAGCCACCTTCGATGTAGTCGAATCCAACGCCGCCACTTCGAACCGCATCGACGACGTGCGCGAGGACCTGATCCCCCTTATCACAAACCCGCCAACCGACCTGAAGCGCAAGGTCCTCATCCTCGACGAGGTGCACCGCTTCACGAATGACGCCTGGGACGCCCTCCTGAAGTGGCTCGAGGAGCCGCCACCAGGGATCGTCTTCATCTTCTGCACGACCGACCCCTCCAAGATCCGCCCCGCCGTCCTCTCCCGTCTGCAGCGCTTTGACTTCCGCCCGATCGCCCGTGCCGAGATCGCCGCCAAGCTCGAAGCCATCCTCGCGACCGAGAAGCGGGTCGCCGAGCCGGCCGCCATTGAGCTCCTGGCCCGCCTCGCCGACGGCGGCATGCGTGACGCCGAGTCCATGCTCGACCAGCTCCTCTCCTCAGGGGTCGACCCGCTCAAGGCGGCCGACGTTGAAGAGCTCCTCGGCCTCCCGGGCGCCGACCGCATTGAGCGTCTCGCCTGCGCCATCCTCGACGCCGACGCACCAGCTGGGCTCGCGATCCTCGCCGATTTCGAGGCGCGCGGCCGCGATCCGCGCATCATTGCCGACCGACTCACCGACCTTGTGCGCCGCGGCCTGCACGCCGCGCTCGCCGGGGGCGGCACCGTGCCTGGCGATGCCGCCAAACTCCCCGCCGGCCTCGACCTCTCCGACGGTGGCGGCGCCACCATCGGTCTCGCCGGCCGCACGCGTGAGGCACTTCTCGGCCTCGCCACCGCCCTGCGCCGCATCGAAACCGGCCGTGGCGATGCCGATCTCCGCCTCGGTCTCGAGCTTCTCCTCCTGAGTGGGGGCGCCGCCCTCGCCGCCCCCGTCGCTGCGCCTGCCCCAGCACCCGCACGCGCCGCCGCCCCCACCTCCGCTCCCACGAGCAGCCCAGCACAGGCGGCACCGCGCGCCGACGCCCCTGCCCCAACGCCAGCCCCCGCGCCCGCAACTCCGCCCGCCCCGCCGGCAACAGGGGAGTGGGGCGCCATGCTCGCGAGCGCCGATCCGGTCACAAAGCCGCTCCTCGCCGACGCCCGCCCCACGCTCAACGGCGACACCCTCGTGCTCAGCTACCCGCCGACGAAGAGCTTCCTGCGCCAGCGTGCTGAGGCGAAGCGTGAGCGGATCGAGTCGCTTGCCGACAAGGCCTACGGGCGCAAGATCGTCGTTCAGTTCGGTGAGCTCGACCCCGACACGGCACTTCGCGAGGTTTGGAAGGAGTGAGCAGCGGCGCAGCGCTGCCGAGCTCCGTCGAACGGCTCATCGAGGCCCTCTCCCGACTCCCAGGGGTCGGCCCCCGCACCGCCGAGCGGCTCGCCTTCCACCTGCTGCGCACCCCCGAGCCCGAAGCGCTCGCCCTCGCTGGGGCGATCAGCGCCATGCGGGCGAACACCCGACCCTGCGCCATCTGTGGCCACGTCTCCGACGAGGAGCGCTGCCGCATCTGCCGCGACACCTCCCGCGACCTCGGTCTCCTCTGCGTGGTCGAAGAGGCGCTCGACCTGGTCGCCATCGAGCGCACCGGGGCCTTCCGTGGCCGCTACCACGTGCTCAACGGCGCCCTTTCGCCTATGTCGGGGATCGGCCCTGGCCAGCTCCGAATGAAGGAGCTCTTCGAACGGATCGACGCCGCCGCCGCCGAGGGGAGCCCCGTGCGCGAGGTGATCATCGCCACCAACCCCTCCCCTGAGGGCGATGTAACACTTCTCTACCTCCAGGAGCGCCTCGGCACCAAGGTCCCCTCTATTACCTCCATGGCCCGCGGCCTCCCCTTCGGGGCGGACCTCCAGTACGCCGATGCTGTAACAATCCTGCGCAGCCTCGAAGAGCGGCGGGGCGTAGAGTAGGGGCATGAGCCACCTGATCGTCGAGCTCCTCCTCCGCCTCCTCAAGGTCGGCATCGCCGGCCTCGTCGCCCTCCTTATCTATACGGTTGCCACGAGCGTGGAGCCCTCAGCCGCCGGAGCCACCCTCGCCGTCGCCTCCCTGGCCGCCGCAGCGGGCGTGCTGCTCCTCGTGGAGTCGAGCCCGCTGTAACACGCGACCCCTGCGTGGTGAGCACGAATCACCCCGCACGGCTCCGCACGAGCCCCCCGTTTGACAGGGGAGCGGCAGGGTGCGTAGACTCCCCCTTCGCGTCGCTCGTGGAAGAGATCCTCGACCGTCCGCCCCGATCACGGGTGGAGCAGAGCAGCGCTTACAGTCACCACGGTCTCCGTGGCGACCGCGTCGGCGAAAGTCGGCGGCACCTTAACAGCTGAAGAGTGGCAGGTAACACAAAGCAACCGTTTTTTCGCCGGGGCAGACCCTCGGAAAATTAACGTGCTGCCGTAAGGCAACACGTTGTTTCGGAGAGTTTGATCCTGGCTCAGGACTAACGCTGGCGGTATGCCTTAGACATGCAAGTCGAACGAGTTTCCGGGCTTGCTCGGAAATTAGTGGCGAACGGCTGAGTAACGCGTAGGTGACCTACCCCGTAGTGAGGAATAACTGCCCGAAAGGGTAGCTAATACCTCATGTTGAGACGCTTTCATTAGCGTCTCCAAAGCAGCAATGCGCTATGGGCGGGGCCTGCGTTCGATTAGCTAGTTGGTGAGGTAATGGCTCACCAAGGCGACGATCGATAGGTGGTCTGAGAGGACGATCACCCAGACTGGGACTGAGACACGGCCCAGACTCCTACGGGAGGCAGCAGTCGGGAATTTTGCGCAATGGGGGAAACCCTGACGCAGCAATACCGCGTGTGGGATGAAGGCCTTCGGGTCGTAAACCACTTTTCTCGGGGACGATAATGACGGTACCCGAGGAATAAGCCACGGCTAACTACGTGCCAGCAGCCGCGGTAATACGTAGGTGGCAAGCGTTGTCCGGATTTACTGGGCGTAAAGCGCGCGCAGGCGGTGAATGAAGTCGAAAGTGAAAGCCCCGGGCTCAACTCGGGAACAGCTTTCGAAACCAGTTCACTTGAAGGTGGAAGAGGGAAGTGGAATTCCGAGTGTAGCGGTGGAATGCGCAGATATTCGGAGGAACACCAGAGGCGAAGGCGACTTCCTGGTCCAATCTTGACGCTGAGGCGCGAAAGCTAGGGGAGCAAACAGGATTAGATATCCTGGTAGTCCTAGCTGTAAACGATGGATACTAGGTGTTGGAGGTTTTAACCCCTCCGGTGCCGCAGCTAACGCATTAAGTATCCCGCCTGGGGAGTACGGCCGCAAGGCTAAAACTCAAAGGAATTGACGGGGCCCCGCACAAGCAGCGGAGCGTGGGGTTTAATTCGATGATACGCGAAGAACCTTACCAAGGCTTGACATGCACATGACCGCGGCGGAAACGTCGCTTTCCCGAAAGGGACGCGTGCACAGGTGTTGCATGGCTGTCGTCAGCTCGTGTCGTGAGATGTTGGGTTAAGTCCCGCAACGAGCGCAACCCCTGTCGTGTGTTGTATCACTCACACGATACTGCCGAGACAAACTCGGAGGAAGGCGGGGATGACGTCAAGTCAGCATGGCCCTTATGTCTTGGGCTACACCCACGCTACAATGGCCGGTACAACGGGCTTGCGAAGCCGCGAGGCGGAGCGAATCCCTTAAAGCCGGTCTCAGTTCGAATTGCAGGCTGCAACTCGCCTGCATGAAGCCGGAGTTGCTAGTAACCGCTGGTCAGCACACAGCGGTGAATATGTTCCCGGGGCTTGTACACACCGCCCGTCAAGTCACGAAAGTCGGCAATACCCGAAGCCAGTGCGCCAACCGTAAGGGGGCAGCTGTCGAAGGTAGGGTCGGTGATTGGGACTAAGTCGTAACAAGGTAGCCCTACCGGAAGGTGGGGCTGGATCACCTCCTTTCTAGGGAGTTTCTGTTTGAGCCAGCGGTGGTTCGAACACAAAAAGAAATCCCAGGTTAAACATGTCGTCGTTCTGAGCCTCCAAGTTGGGCGGGCTCAGCGGCCTCGCAAGAGATCGAGACGAACATGGCTCAACAAGCAAACCGAATCCCTGGTGGATTCTCGGTTGTTCGTGTTCCTGCCACTCTTTAGCTGTCCGGTGCCGCAACCCTGCGTAGGCAGGAGCGGTCCCACGGGGGGCGTTTAGCTCAGTTGGTTAGAGCACTGCCCTGATAAGGCAGAGGTCTCTGGTTCGAGTCCAGAAACGCCCACCACCATCACTGGGGACGTAGCTCAGTTGGTAGAGCGCCTGCTTTGCAAGCAGGAGGTCAGGAGTTCGAGACTCCTCGTCTCCACCAACCGTCACCACCGGCACATCACTGATCACTGTCCTTCTTCGGAAGGCCAGCGACCAGCGATCAGCTGGGCGGCGAAGGCCGCAGCGCCGCAAGGCGCACCTTTAACAGCCGAATACATGACTGAGAACATCGAAAAGTAAATGTTTCGTCGGATGAAACAAGTGAAATTGTCAAGGTGTATCCCGAAACGATCCGCGAGCGGCGAAGAGTCGTCGTTGGTGGGTCAAGCTACTAAGAGCACTAAGTGGATGCCTTGGCGCCAAGAGCCGATGAAGGACGTGGCAGGCTGCGAAAAGCCTCGGGGAGTCGCGAGCAGACTTTGATCCGAGGATGTCCGAATGGGGAAACCCGGCTGGGGTAATGCCCAGTCATCGATGGCTGAATACATAGGCCGTCGGAAGGTAAGCCAGCGAACTGAAACATCTAAGTAGCTGGAAGAGAAGAAACATATTCCCTGAGTAGTGGCGAGCGAAAAGGGAGTAGCCCAAACCGCGGTAGCGTGATAGGCGGGAGCCGTTGCTATCCCGGTGTTGTAGGAGTCGATTTCTGGGCCCTCCCGGGTCCAGGCGAAGTCAAAAATCCGATCGTTATGCGAACCTGCTTGGAAAGGCAGGCCACAGAGGGTGAGAGCCCCGTAGCTTAAAGCGATCGGACTTCGTGATCGACCACCTGAGTAGCGCGTGGAAGGTCTCTCATGCGTGAAACTAGGGGGACCACCCTCTAAGGCTAAATACTCTTGGCGACCGATAGTGAACTAGTACCGTGAGGGAAAGGCGAAAAGAACCCCGCAAGGGGAGTGAAATAGAACCTGAAACTGAGTGCTTACAAGCAGTCAGAGCGCGATACCAGCAATGGTGTGCGTGATGGCGTGCCTTTTGAAGAATGAGCCGACGAGTTACTGCTATGTGGCGAGGTTAAGTCCGAGAAGGACGGAGCCGTAGCGAAAGCGAGTCTCAATAGGGCGTTGAGTCGCATGGCGTAGACCCGAAACCGGGTGACCTATCCATGGCCAGGTTGAAGCGAGGGTAATACCTCGTGGAGGACCGAACTGGTGAATGTTGAAAAATTCTCGGATGAGCTGTGGATAGCGGAGAAATTCCAATCGAACCCGGAGATAGCTGGTTCTCCCCGAAATAGCTTTAGGGCTAGCCTCGGGCGTTCAATCATGGAGGTAGAGCACTGGATGGGCTAGGGGGCTTCCCGCTTACCAAACCCAACCAAACTGCGAATTCCGTGATTCAAGAGCCCGGGAGTCAGACTACGAGGGCTAAGCTTCGTGGTCCCAAGGAAAACAGTCCAGATCGCCAACTAAGGTCCCTAAATCAACGCTAAGTGGTGAACGATGTGGGAACGCACAAACAACCAGGATGTTGGCTTAGAAGCAGCCATCATTTAAAGAAAGCGTAACAGCTCACTGGTCAAGTGATCCCGCGCGGAAAATTCAACGGGGCTCAAGCGTTGTACCGAAGTTGCGAAATCGACGCCCAGTTTACTGGCCGTCGATTGGTAGGGGAGCGTTCCGCTCGCAGTGAAGGCAGACCGGAAGGACTGCTGGAGCGTGCGGAAGTGCGAATGTCGGCATGAGTAGCGAAATGTGAGTGGGAATCTCACACACCGTATGGCCAAGGTTTCCTGAGCAAGGCTCGTCCTCTCAGGGTTAGTCGGTCCTAAGTCGAGGGCGAACGCCGTAGACGATGGACATCTGGTTGATATTCCAGAACCACCAAAGACCGTTTGCACCGCAAGGTGTCGTCGGGCCGAGGCGGAGGGTGGCTCTCTGACGCAAGTCAGGGGGTACTCCGAGCCGGAGTTCGATGGGAGCAAGGGCATGACGGGGTCTGGTAGTTCGAGCGTGCTATGGAATGCACGTCCAAGCTCGTAGGGGGTGGGACTAGGTAAATCCGGTCCCGCATTCAACTCTGAAAAGTGATGGGGAGGGGCGTAAGCCTTGACTCGAGCAAGCCAAGCCTCCAAGAAAAGTGTCTAGCGAGGTCCTAGGTGACCGTACCGCAAACCGACACAGGTGGCCGGGTAGAGAATACCAAGGTGATCGGGAGAACCCTCGTTAAGGAACTCGGCAAAATAGCCCCGTAACTTCGGGAGAAGGGGCGCTCTCATGTGCAGCTTGCTGTATGTGAGAGCCGCAGTGAAATGGCCCAGGCGACTGTTTAGCAAAAACACAGGTCTCCGCTAAAGCGCAAGCTGACGTATGGGGGCTGACGCCTGCCCAGTGCTGGAAGGTTAAGAGGAGGGGTGCAAGCTCTGAATCGAAGCCCCAGTGAACGGCGGCTGTAACTATAACAGTCCTAAGGTAGCGAAATTCCTTGTCGGGTAAGTTCCGACCCGCACGAATGGCGTAACGATCTGGGCACTGTCTCAACGAGGGATCCGGCGAAATTGAAATACCAGTGAAGATGCTGGTTACGCGCGCTGGGGCAAAAAGACCCCGTGGAGCTTTACTACACCCTGATATTGAATTGAGGCTCGACCTGTGTAGGATAGGTGGGAGGCTTTGAAACTGGGGCGCTAGCCTCGGTGGAGCCGTCGTTGAAATACCACCCTTGTTGTGTTTCGTTTCTAACCCCGTGCCGTTATCCGGCCGGGGAACAGTGTCAGGCGGGTAGTTTGACTGGGGCGGTCGCCTCCTAAAGAGTAACGGAGGCGCCCAAAGGTCCTCTCAGGCTGGATGGAAATCAGCCATAGAGTGCAAAGGCATAAGAGGGCTTGACTGCGAGACCTACAAGTCGAGCAGGTGCGAAAGCAGGGCTTAGTGATCTGATAACTCCGAGTGGAAGGGTTATCACTCAACGGATAAAAGCTACCCCGGGGATAACAGGCTGATGGTGCCCAAGAGTTCATATCGACGGCACCGTTTGGCACCTCGATGTCGGCTCGTCGCATCCTGGGGCGGAAGTACGTCCCAAGGGTTTGGCTGTTCGCCAATTAAAGCGGTACGTGAGCTGGGTTCAGAACGTCGTGAGACAGTTCGGTCTCTATCCAGCGTGCGCGAAGGGAACTTGAAGGGAGCTGCTCCTAGTACGAGAGGACCGGAGTGGACGAGCCTATGGTGTGCCTGTTGTCCTTCCAAGGGCATCGCAGGGTAGCTAAGCTCGGCAGGGATAAGCGCTGAAAGCATATAAGCGCGAAGCTCGCCCTAAGATGAGGTTCCCCACCGGGTTAACCGGGTAAGACCGCAGGGAGACTACCTGTTTGATAGGGCGCATGTGGAAGGCCAGTGATGGCTGCAGCAAAGCGCTACTAACGGTCGAGGGCTTGACCTCCACGACGCCTCTTCGGCGCCCGTGGTCGTTTTGGATACACCCCCGATGAAACAGATAACTTCTCGATGTTTTCAGTCATGGATTCGGACTTCGCCAAGCGGAGCCCGGTGACATTTGCGGAGAGGCCATACCCGTTCCCATCCCGAACACGGAAGTCAAGCTCTCCAGCGCCGAAAATACTGAGGGGGCAGCTCCTCGGCAAAATAGGACGTCGCCGGGCTCTTTGGCATCCTGGGGGGTTTCGTCGGGTATCCTGCGAGCGTGGAACCTGTGAACGCAACTCCCTGCCCCTGGCTCCTCGACCCAAGCGGAGCAATCACCATCACCCCATCACGTGCCCTCAGCCGCTGCGGCGCTGAGCCCACGCGCCCCGAACTAGCCAAGGCTATTCGTGCGGAGCGCTGCATCGTGGGCGGTGCCTGCCAGATTCGCCAGGCGCGCGAGGCGCAGCTCGGCACCCTCGCCACCAGCATCGCCCCGCGCCAGCCCATTGGCGAAGCCGCTGTCATCTCTAATGCCGATCTGCCACGCCCATCGAACGGCTCGCCGTGGTTCCGCGTGCTGCTCGTGGTCGTGCTCGCCGGTGTCATTACCGTTGCAAGCGGCCCCGTGGCTTCTGTGGTCGGCCCGATCGTGACCTCCATCGTTGGTTCGCTCACCACGCCGAGCGAGGCCACGCCTACCCCTTCGGCCGAGGCCACTCCAACGGCGAGCCCTAGCGAGTCGCCTTCCCCGAGCCCATCACCGAGCGATTCGCCGAGCCCATCCCCGTCACCATCTCCTTCAGCGAGTGCCACGGTACCAAAAACCTATCTGGTGCGGTCGGGTGACACGCTTTATGACATCGCGATGTCGCTCGGGTTGGGCCCAGAAGGCTATAAGGAGATCGCCGCCCTCAATAACATTTCGGGTCCGGCCTACACGATCTCGCCCGGGCAGGTGCTCCAGCTCCCATAAGCCCCAGGCCGAGTGCGGGGGGCTGTGGTAGGCTCGCCGAACGCGATCGCGAGATTGCGCCACCTGCTTCTGCTGGCGGCGTCACCTCCTGAGCGCGAATACGTCGTAAGGAGAACTACAAACTTGAACGAAGAACTTACCCCTGGCGCCGCCGATATCGAGGCGGGTGCCGATGCTGGAGCAG
>Ga0209087_1002520_pt1 | contig 10280 bp, 15 predicted proteins | sample S_130805_EF_Meta_FD_187321 | JGI IMG/M metagenome (GOLD analysis project Ga0209087, IMG submission 187321) | Freshwater microbial communities from Lake Simoncouche, Canada to study carbon cycling - S_130805_EF_MetaG (SPAdes) (version 2) | ecosystem: Environmental > Aquatic > Freshwater > Lake ...
GAATTTTGTTGATCGTCTTTACCAGTCCATCTTTGTCCAGCTTCATCCCAAGAAATAAAGTATCTTACGTTATCTCCATAAGTTGTAACTGTTGGATATGCAACTGGGGCTTGCCAGTCGTCATTAAAATCTAGTGACCAAGATGCAAAAGGTTGAGGTGCAATGAATTTGTTTTTTGTAGAATCAAACGAGTAACCAATTCCAGCATATTGTTTTCTGAAATTATTGTTATAAGAAGTTTGAACCCATCTATTTCCTGTTGTGAAAGGAACGATTTTTTTAACCGCTTCTTCCGCTCCAGCAGATTGATCACCGCCATTTGCGTTTACGTCGTTATTGTCTATTACTACAACTCTTAATACTGTGTTGTTATTATCTATCTCTGCAAAATGTGCCATATTTTTTAACTCCTAAATGTTAGTATAATACAAATTTTATTAAAATGAAAGGTCATATTTATGAAGTCCAATTACCAGCTTTTTTATAATTATATGCGTCACTTAATGACCAGACTCCTGGTGCAACAACATTTCCTGCTCCATTTTGTTTTATAATAACAATTCCAGAACCCCCTGCTCCACCTGCTGGACCTGGTCTTGCTCCACCTGCTCCACCACCAGAATTAGTTAAAGCAGCTGATCCTCCACCAGCAGAAGTACACCAACCTCCACCACCTCCGCCTAGTCCACCAGCTGAATTAAATCCTTGATTGTTTGGTCCAAAACCAGAATTACCTCCTCCACCTCCACCTGCAAAATATCCTGCACCTGGTCCTGGTATATAAAAAGGTTGTGATGGTCCAAATGTTGGTCTAACATCTACACCTACTCCACCTGCTCCTCCAGCTCCATATAAAGGATTTGGTCCTGGATTTGGAGTTGCAACTCCAACTGCTCCAACTGCTCCAGCTCCTCCACCTCCACCTCCTGCTAATGAATAATAAATATTAGGTGCACCAGAACTATTACCTCCAGCATTTCCTTGTGAAGGACTTACTGGTGGTGTGTTTCCTGTACCACCTGCTTGAAAACCTGATTGTCCTCCTGCGGAATTTCTTCCAGATCCTCCACCACCTGAACCTCCTGGTTGAGGAGCAGAAGCGGCAGCAGGTCCTCCTGGTACAGAAGTGTCTCCAGATCCTCCACCACCTGTAGAAGTAATAGGTGAACTTGCTGTTGCTAAAATTGAATCTGATCCTCTGCCTCCACCCGAACTACTACCAGGAGACTGAGCTCCACCTCCTCCAACTGTTACTGGAAATGATGAACTTGGAATTGGTTGGCATGAAATTAATCTTAGTCCTCCAGCTCCACCTCCACCTCCGACTGTGTCATTTGTTCCGCCACCTCCAGCAACAACTAAAACAGTTGCTTTACCAGGACCAAATCCTGGTGATGTATAAGGTGTTGATGCTGTGATTGCTGTTGTAAGATCACCTCTTGTTGGATCTACAACTGGACCGATAATTCCGCCATTAGACATAGCTTGAATCTCCCGGTTAACTTATAATTTCGTATGAGATCAAACAAACTAGATCACTATTTGCACTAGCGAGTCCAGAAATTATTTCATTTTCTTCTAAATAAAAAGAAGAATTTTTATCTACTAAATTTAATGCCGCATCAGCGGGAACTGATATAGTGCTACCGATAGCTCTTGTATTAGTGCCATCAAAATAACTTACAGATACATCTGCTGCGTTTGTTCCATCAATGTTTGTAACTAATATTGAATTTATTTTAAAAACTGTATTTGCTGTTGCTGTAACTAAGTTAGCACTTGTAGTAGTAAGTGCAAATGTATCTGTCTTTCCGTAGATTGAACTTACATTTACTATATTCGGATTTGCCATTTTTATTTTCTCCTATTATCCAAAAACTATTGCCATAGCAATAGCTTTACCTGTTGTAATTCCAGCTGTACTAAAAGATAGTTGTCCACTACCATTAGTTACCAAAGCTTGTCCATTAGTACCATCAGTTGAAGGTAAAGTAAAGTATGTTGATGAGCCATTATTTCCTATTCTAGTAACATTTACGTTACCTAAATCAGCCATAACATCATACATTACTGTTCCATTTGTATATACTAAAGATTTAGAACCTTGTGGAATAATTATTCCAGTTCCACCAGTTGGTGCGAAAGTTAAATTAAAAGCTCCCGAAGTATTATTAAATACTACATATTGATTTTCTACAGCATCTGTAAATACATTAATACTTCCAGTTAATGCACCTGTAAATTCAAGTACAGCATTATGAACCTGATCATCTGTAGTAGAATCATCAGTGTTAGTTGTAGAAGTATTAGAAGTTAATGTAACGTTAGCAGAACCTGCAACGGATACAGCTTGATATCCTTTTACAGAAGAATCAACTCTATTAAAAACATAATTTACTAAATTACCCCAATTTCCTGAGTTTTCACCAGAACCTTGTCTCTCTAATTTTAATCTTGATGTATATGTTGAAGCCATATGTATTTATACTCTTAAATTTTATATTTGTAAATAATATTCATTTGTATGTTATTGTCTAGTGAATATTCGTCCAACTTTCAGCATTAGTATTACTTACTATATGTGTCCAAGCCTCTGTATTAGTGCTTGTATCTATATTATCCCAGAATTTTAGAGTAGCTACAGTTACATTAGCAGTTTGACCTGTTATAGTTAAATAGTTGTTAGAATTAGCTATAACGTTTCCTACAAAAGTAGTTATACTATTACCAGTTAAAGAAAGAACTTGATCAGTTTTAATAGCTATTGTATTAGCTGTTACATTAGCCTGGGATCCAGTAATAGGAATAGTATTGTTTAATACTAAAGTAATATTTCCTAAATTTGTATTTAATTCAAATCCTACTATATCAACTTTATTAGCAGTTCCTGTTACAACATTTCCTAAAGATACATTTAAATCTATTTCAGCACCAGTTTGAATCGTAATAGATCCACCAGCTTGAATTGAAATTGATCCTAAATTTGCATTTAATGATTGTCCACTAATAGTAACATTAGCTTCATTAAGTACAATTACACTATTTAAAGATATATTTGCTAATTGACCACTGATGGAAATATTAGCATTAGCAATTGTAACTGTATTACCTATATTTGCTGTAAGTTGAGTTAAAGTTGAAATTGCAAAAACATTTCCAGTTCCTGTAAGAACTGCACCATGACCTATGTTCCAGGCGCCACTTGACCATTCATCGGCGTTCCAGTAACCACCAAAATCTATTTGAGTTTCTAATTGTTGACCAGTAATATCTGCAAGAGTATCAGGAGATGTATTCCAAGCTCCTACGTTATACCCTAGCCTGCTCCAACCTTCTTGCGCTGTTGGCATAGGAGTTTACCTCTCTATGCTATACGAATTAATCCGTTAGTAGCATCAGCGTTTGGAAACTGTAGCTCGAATGTTCCGTTTGTAGATGTTTTAACACCACCAAAATCTAAAACTGCAATTGCAGCATTACTTAAAGTATTATTATAAATTAAAGCAGCTTGTGCAGAAATAGTTGCATTAGCAAATGTAACGTTATCAGCATCAAATATTGCTGTAGTTCCATCAACAGTAATTGCAACGTTACTTAATGTAGCTCCACCAGTTGTGTAATTAGTTCCAGATGATGAAATTTCATTACTTGTAGTGTATGCAGTAGTGTTTTGATTTAAAGTAGCAAGGTTTGAATATAAAGCACACTTTAATGTACTTGCAACTAAATTTGCTCCTGGCTTCATTAAGTCTTCCTTAAATGTAACCGTGATAGCTTGTGTAATCGGCATTTTTTATTGTCCTCCAGTTAAAGTGTTTTCTCCAAGTGGGCTACCAGGAAATTTAAAGTCCGTTCTTCTTCTTCTACGAGCTTCATTATTAATAGCAGTCACACTCTCAACATATTTTTTGTTGTAGATATTATAGTCTTCCATGTTCTTTGTAAAGATATTTGCTTCAGCTAGACAACCATATAAAAGAGCATCTGGAGTATTAGTAGTATAATAATTAGTTGTATTCGTATTAGATAATGGATTAATTCTTCCTTGATATCCTAATTGAATAGAATAAGCTTGATCTGGTGTAGGAGCTAAATATAACGTATTATCATCAAAATTAGCAAAATATTTAGGTTGAGCTGTTATACTTACATTAGGCCAATATTCTTGTATAAATTCTAATGGTTTAATTTCTAAAAAAGAAACGTTACCGCTTACTGTTATATTAACATAATTAATAAGCATAGGCTCTATTGCCGATGGTAAAGTTACAAATCTATCTCCTGAATAAACAGAAGATGTCATATTTTGATTAAATCCTACTGGATCAATATCTCTTGAAAGTCTAAACTCTGTGTTATCAATAAATGTGTCTAATTGATTTGTAAAGTCAGTTCCATTATTTTCAGCCCAAAGTTGTATATCACTCTTTAGACTTGAGTACGTCATTGCCATCTTTTTTATCTCCCGGTGCTACAGTAAATTTAGACCATGCATATCCTTTAAATGCGTAAGTTCCCCAATGAGTAAGAGGACTTAATAAATCAGCGTGTATTTTACCACCAATCTTTTGCCACATTCTACAAAAAGCATAGTCTTCACTTAGGTATCTATTACTTTTTTCATCAATAATACAGTCAAAAAATGCATATGTATTTTTAGAAGTAAATCTTTCAGAATTTATGATCTGATCGCTAGTATATTTAAGATTAGGATAAGCTTTCATCATCTTATAAAATACTTCTTTTTTAATACACATAAAACCAGTAGCTGCATCTAATACTTCTACAAATCCAGCTTTCATTTGAATATCTTTAGGATTTGCAAAATTTAAATTATATCCTAAAGATTTTTGCTCCATATTTTCAAAATCTCCTTTTTTAGCAAGTTCTACAACATGGTTCCAATCTACAGATTTTCTAGCATATACTCCGCAAGCTATATCGTGTCCTGAATCTAATAATCTCCAAATGTTTTTACCTTCAAAACCTATATCGGCGTCTATAAACATTAAATGTGTAAATCTATCATGTGGATCTGACTCACATAAATCTAAAAATTGTGCGACTAAAGTATTTCTAGCTCTAGTAACTAAACTTTCATTTCCCATAGTATTTAATACCATGTGAAAATCATTTTTAGCAGCAACTTGTTGAGTTTGAATAATTCCATGAAGATAACCTTCATTGATCATTCCACCATAACATGGTGTTGCAATTACAACGCCATATTTTTTCTTTTTATTTAATTCATCACTCATGAAGTGACTACTGTAACACTTCCTAGAGATAATGATAACAAATTTGTTGTAGCTTCTGCAACTCCTACTGCTAACACAGCTCCTGATGTATTAGGGTATATAGTCTGAATCTGATCTGGAACACCACCTATGAGTGAATTTGGGACATTTAAACGTGCATTTTCTAATGATGTAGCATCAGTAAAATAAGTTAAATCAAGTTGTGGATGTTTTGGTTCATATTCAGAATCATGTACAAATAGACCATTCCATTCAAATAACATTTCATTATGAGGAAATTCTAATCCACTTCTATCTGATATACTTCTTCCATATCTACCACTTGAAAATTTAGTGTAAGGTGCTCTATGTGGTTTTTTAGTTCTTTCACTATTAGAATTTGCACCAGCCATTATATTGCCCTTCCATATCCTGGAACTATCCTAGTTGTAGGAGTAGAGTCCGCAGATTGTGCTCTTGAAAATGCTTCTTCATAATCTAATTTTAATTCAGCTCTCATATTACCATCTATGCCTGGTCTTTTTTTACTTAAAAAATAAGCTAGTCCAGAACACATTGCTTCAATCCAACGAGAAGGTACATCTACATTTTGATCTACGCCATTTACAGTATTTGCTGTTATATCTTCCATTCTTCTAATTCTCCAATATCTCATTACATCTGTAGAATTAACAGGAGTTGGATATAAAAATAAAACTGGTGTAGATAATCTTTGTAAAAAAAATTGAGTAGGTAAAGATTGAGTTGATTTAACTCCAATTGCTTCGTAATCTCCTAGAGCTAAACGTGTCATAAAATAATCAGTATTAGTTCCACCTTCATTTCTTCTAATACTTGATTCAACTATATCAATAGTATCAGCAGGAAGTGTATATTGATTTGTTCCTTGTACTAATGATAAAGTTTCTAATTCTACAGTCCATTGATTGTAACCACGATTGGCCCAATCTGTGAACATTATATTTAAACTTCTTCTTGCAGAACGAACATCATAACCTAATATTGGATCACCTCCAATACGATCATATGCTTCCTGAATTACTTCAGTTACATTTAAATTAAATGTTGCTGTACCTGATAGTGCCATAAAGACCTACGCAAAGAATACAGTTAATCCTGCAACGTTAGTTAAATTAGCTTGAAGTTTAGTTCCAAATTTTATACCTTCATCAGGTAAACTAATAGATACGGGACCCGATGCAACACTCGCTGCTGTAGTAATACTGAATATAGTTACATTATCATCTGCAAATGTAACAGTTCCAGCAGTACCAGTTGGAGTTGCAATAAATCCTTTTAATCTAGTAGGTCCGCCAAATAAATCAACATTTGATCCTGTAGTAGTAGTACTATTTGCTTTTACATCTGAACCTGACATATTTTCTCCTTATAATAGATTATATTTTTTTAAGTCTTGTAATAATAGACTAACTCTGTCCTCATTAACAGCTGGTTTTCTTCTAATAGATGATAATATATCGCTAGTATATTGACTTGATAAATCTAAAGATGAAGCATTTAAATTTTTATCTAATTTACTATCAAATGCAAAATCTCTTCCAGAACCACCTCCTCCACCTGTCATAGGTTTAGAATCTGAGAATTTATTGATAACTTTTTCTATATCTGATAATTTTTTATCAAGAGTTTGTTCTTGTTTTTGACCAGTTATATAATCTGAACCTGTTTTTATATCAGTAGGTTTTGCAGCTCTATAATCTTCTTGTTCTCCTAAAATTTGTTGTTCTTCAGAAGGTTTATATTCTTCTTTAGCTTTTTGAAATTCTTCAAGTTTTTTAGTTTTACTATCTTTAAATAAATCACTTATACTAGATGAAGCTCTATCTTTTGTCTCTGAAATTTTTGTAGAAATATCTGTATTAGATAAATTGGCAAACGTATTAGATAAATTACTACCGATATTTCCTATATCATTAAAATAGTTTAAAAATCCGTATTCGTTTTCCATAGTCTTTTAATGAGGGCCCGAAGGCCCTCTAATTAATTATGCTAAGTTTCTATCTTGTAAATAGTAAACAGTAACAACGGCAGAGCCAGTTGTACCATCACCACTTGCAGCTTGAAATACAGCAGTAAGTTTTGAATCTGAAGTTCCAACATCGTAAAATGCTGATGAAATAATAGCAGCATTTACAGCTGTTACTCTTCCAGTAACTTTTGCATTTGATACAGCAATATAAGCTGTAGCATTTGAAGCATTACCAACAGAAACGTTTGCAGCACCAGTATCGTTAGATACTACTGTAACATCAGCAAATATTTCTACTATTTGTGAGTTAGCAGGTATTACTGCAACTGTAGTGTTAGCAGTCGCTCCTGTAAGAGCAACAACTTGACTTTGACTCATTAATACAAAACCTGTGTTTTGTATATCTGTGCCAACTGTTGTGCCTGTAGTGTCTTTAATCGTTCCCGCTTTAATCGGTCCCGAAAATGTAGTTGTACCCATAAGTCTATACCTCCAGTATAGTCTGCTTTCGCAGTCGTTTGAGTTAAATACTAGGCGTATTGCTACGCCTAGTACAGATTAGTTATTAAGCTCCTTCTGAACCGTAGATAGTTCTCCAGTCTGTGAAACCGAAAGAATATCTTTCTCTAACTTTGTATCTTAAATTACCAGTTTCAAAATCGCCTTCAACAGCTTTTTTGATTGGTGATCTTACAAAGTGTTTCATTCCATCTGGGCAATCAGTCATAACGAAGTATGCATCAGGATCAGTTAATCGCTGGTTAACAGCAACTCCGCCCGGAATCATACCCATTTGTTTCATTGCATTGATGTCATTATCAGCAGTCGCAGGTCTTAAATTAGATTTAAGAATACGCTCAGCAACAAACACCAATTGAGGTGGAACGATTAGTTTTTGTCCAGTCAATGCTATTGGAATACTTCTATCATCAACCGCAGTTGAGATTTGAATCAATAAACTTTCAAGAGAAGTTTCTGATAAATCTGCAGCTGTTGCTAATTTGTTAGAAGCTGTTCCACCACCGCCTAGTGGGTGATCAGTAGCAAGTAAAGTCTTGCCATCACCACCTACTGAACTAGTAGTTGCATTGTTAAGGATATTTGCACCTTTGATTTCTTTAGTATGTTGCATTGATCTTGCTAGTGCACGAGCATACTTAGCACCTAAAGATCCGTATAGACCATCTTCTTCAGCTTCCTCAGTTATTGAGAATGCTAAAGCTATAGTTTCATGTACGTATCTTGCGGAGTAACCCTCTTTTCCACTATCGTAAGATATTGCAGCACCTTCAGCTTTAGTTGGTGCAGCTCCGAAGCCGATCATTTGTACATCTTCTTCAAAAGCTTTCATTGATTGCTCAATAGAGTAAATATCTCTCCATTGTTCTGGGTATCTATCATACTCCATAGCAAACACAGTATTTAAACCAAGATTAAGCTGCTTGGTAAACAGCGCCCTATTTAGTGCCATGTGTCAATCTCCTTAAATACCGCTAGCACGAGTACCATATAGATGGTTATTAATAACCACTTCTAATTTAGCATCCGCACCTACAGCGTTATCTGGCGCATCGACAAGTCTTAGTATTCTTAAAGGTAACGCAGTCGTACCTAAAGTCGCTAAGTTAGCTTCTTGTTGAGATCCACCAAAAGTTGTTTCACCAGCAGTCAATAAAACATTGCAAAGCTCACCTACGTTAGCATTTGCGAATGTACCAGAACCCTGGACTTGATATGTTATATTTGGATCATCATATACAAATGCAGTCGCCGCTGTATTAGCTTTAATTGCAGTTGATGCTGTCCAAACTTTGGAGAATTTTATATCTCCACTTGCTCTGTCGATGTATTGAACACCATAGAACACACCTAGTGCGTTCGATGTATTTGTTCCAATACCTACAGTTCCATCAGATAGTAATGTTACCAAATCACCAGAAAATAGTGAAGTTGCATAAGCATTAGCTATAGGATAGGCCTGAGGTCTAACAACACCGCCAGTTAAATGCCTAAGGGGCGTAAACCCACTAGGCGCATCAGTATTAGCCATTTTATAACTCCTTGTTATAAATTATTACTCTTTAAAACCGCCCCTCGTAACTTCGGTCTTGTAAGAACGGCTTATAGGATTTCCGGCTTTTTCTACTTTGTGAATGTCCATCTCAACTGATCGCATTAAGTTCTCAGTCATTTTGGCGTAATATTCATTACGTTCATTTACCATGTGTTCTGGCATTTCGCAAAGTACCATTCCTTCCATACCTACATAACCGGCAAATTTGCCATGTTCAATCGTAGCAAATTTATTAGCATCAGGAACAGTTTTAATGTCCCTAGGTTGCCAACCTTCTCGCATACGTTTGGCCACATTTGTCGGTGTTTCCTGTCCTAATACCATAGTTGCAATCCATCTCTGTTTGAAACCAGGTCTTGGTTCAGGTGCCTCCAATAAATTAGTTGGGCGCCACTTTGAAGCTACAGTTGATTTCTCAACTCTAGTTTCATTTTTTATTTTATTATTCTTCATGTCAGGCTCCTATAGTTGTCCTGTATCACTAAAGTTTTTTACTTCTTTAGCAAAACGTTTTAGTGCCGCTTCATCATTGATGTCAATACCGAATTTTCTCGCAGTATCTAAATCATCAGAAGTGAGCTTAACTCGGTTACTGTCGATTCCTTTTTTACGAGAAACCCCAGCAACAGGAGATTGCACTCTGTTAGCTTTTTGTACCACATTTTTGTCAGTTTGAGAAGAACTTTCTTCAGATTTACTAAAATGAGGTAAACTAGAAGATTTTAACCTTTTAGTCATTTCATTATAATACTCTGGATCATTTACATCCCAACCTTCTTCTGTCAGTTCAGCATCAATTCCATAAGCCATAGCTGTTTCTTTACGATAGCCCGGTTTATTGAACCAAGTACTGTTTTCTTTAACCCAATCAGCTGCTAAAGGCGGTACTTGTTTTCTAGCATCAGCTTTTTTAGGTATTTCAGAAGCATATTCTTGCGTCTTATTCATCTGATTACGA
>Ga0209087_1002523_pt1 | contig 10275 bp, 16 predicted proteins | sample S_130805_EF_Meta_FD_187321 | JGI IMG/M metagenome (GOLD analysis project Ga0209087, IMG submission 187321) | Freshwater microbial communities from Lake Simoncouche, Canada to study carbon cycling - S_130805_EF_MetaG (SPAdes) (version 2) | ecosystem: Environmental > Aquatic > Freshwater > Lake ...
TCAAATTTATGACCATGCACTAATTCTAATTCATGTGCCGCTGATAGAACATTGTCTTTAGTATCGGTTTGAGAAAGTATTAACCTATTACTATTAATGACAAGAAATATATTTTTATAATAATTCAGGTACTTTACAAGGGTCTATTAGTTCAAATGGAACGGGTACAACATTTTACAATACAAATTCATCAGATGTTAGATTAAAAAAGAATTTTGAAAAGTGGGATGAAAATGTAAGTGATAAATTTTTTCAGCTTGAACCAAAATTATTTAATTATTTAACCGATGAAGATGGTACAAATAAGACAAAAGGTTACATAGCTAATGATGCAGTAAAAGATTTTCCTGAAGCATATCCCTTAGGGCAAGATGGTTATTATTCATTTAACCCTTCAGGGATGACAGTATATTTAATGAAAGCTATTCAAGAATTAAATGAAAGATTAAACAAAGCAGGGTTGTAGGATATTTGTAGCTACATTTGGATAATTAAATTAATTAAGTATCTTTGTAAAAATAAAAATATATGAACCAAGAAACTAAACAATTACCAGTACCATCATTAACAGCAGAACAAGTTCAAGTATTAATGAACTATGCTAACGAGCAATTACCAACTAAATATGGTAAAGAAATACTAGGATTTATTGAGAAAGTAGCCATAGAACTAGACAAAGCTCAAGTTACAGAGGCAATTGCTGAATAACCATTTCGGGTGTGATTGAGGTGTGGCAAATGAAATTTTGGTTTCGCGGACACCAATTCCAATTTGCAGAATCTAGCTTATGCTCTGACCAGCAATCATGACACACCTTTGTATTTACAATCCTTGTACATTTTGTAGTGAATTCATAGTCTGATGCTGTAAAGTTTGATATTAGCACGACATGGGTACCAATAGCAAAGGCTAACCAACTTAAACCACTACTAAGTGATATTTGGAATTCAGCCCCTGCAATTACTTGCATGGTATATTCAATTGAGGTATCAGCTATAGGCTCACAATTATCAAATGGGTTAGCTTCTTTGGAAACATTGATTACCCTAAATCCCTTGGAATGGAGGTGATTTATTACCGTTTGCCACCCTTCCCTCGTCCAAAATTTACATTGTGCAGTAGAATTGGTCGCTATTGTTACATATCTGCCCAAATCCAGCCTTTCTCTGTTCACCCTTACTCTTGGTACCAACTCCTCATAATCTAGCCCTAAAACGTTCGAGGCGCATTGTTGTAATGGAACTTTATTTGCAGGTACTGGTTCTTTATCAGAATCATGGAAATATCCAAGCATGTACATGGCGTAACAATTTACCATGGTCCCCGGCTCAACAAAATCTAAATCGGGGTAGTCTAGTATTTTATTCCAAAAAGTGGACACAATCACATCACAATTATGCTTTATCCTAAATGCATCACAATAAGGAATAAATGCAAGCGTATCACCCAAGCTACGACTATCAATAGCTATAAATACTTTTTTACCTTCTAAATCCAAGGTACTATTGTAAATCAAGTCTTTCCCCTCGAAAACTTTTGTCCTCCATTTTGTGTACCACTGCCTATTTAATCGTACCCAATGGTTTACTTTTATTGTATTTTGGTAATATATACTACCTTTTTCGTCTAAAAATTGAACTAAAAAATCACTCTCACTATTACCTTTAATCTCTAAGAATGGCTGATTGACAAAGTGTTGCGTGATAGATACTTGCTGTTTTCTAATTGGCACCTTCATAAGTTCCTTATAAGCTCTTTCATGCTTTAAGGCAAATGCTCTTGAATTTTTATCGTTAGAAGTTTTATATTTTCTAGTAATGGTTCTTAAATCTGTATCAATAGGGTCTAGGTATTTGGTAAACATATCACCATATTGTGGTAAGTTTCTAGCCACTATCGGTAGCGTATGCGACATGGCTTCTCTGAGCACTAATGGGTTACATTCCCAAGTAGAATTAAACATAAAAACATCTGCCGCAGTCATAAACAATTCCACATCAGCTCTTTCACCCCATATCTTAACATTAGAAGGTACATCTTTCATAAGTGGCTGCCAATAATCAGCAAAATTGCCTGCTTGGTTACCAACTGAATGAAATATCATTTCTGGGTATTGTTTAGCTATCTCAAGCATCTCACCTTGGTTTTTACCTTTAGTCCATAAACCAACATTAAGAATATGCTTTTTGTTCAAATCCATTCCTAATTGCATCTTAGCTTTAGTCTTTTCTTTATTACCAATAACTTTAAAATCAATAGGGTATTCTATTGTTTCATACAAGCTTTCCAAATCGGCAAATGTATTCTCATGATAAGGGCTACAGAACATAAACAAATCTGGATGAAAAACTTTTGTACTTGGGTCAAATGAAACATCATGACAAGTTTCAATGATATACCATTTTCTATCATTTTTATACAAAGCCTTCATTAAATGTTGGTCTAATCTTTCAGACATTTCATCTATGTGAATTATATCAGGATTGATAAGACCTATATAATCTGCAATTTCTACTTTTGTACTAAAATGTGCGCCAAAATTTTTACCAAGCAATTGCTTTATGGCATTTCTTTGTACCACATAAGCATCACCATGAAAACTATACTCAATGACATAAACCTCAATACCCTCGGTATGAGCAAGTAAACTTTGTATGCGTTTTAAAATAAACTGAGGGCAACCCCCCGTTGATAAATGAGGAGCTAAATAAACTATCTTCATAACTTTAAATATTCTATAAATTCATTAATCTTATTTATATCTTTTTCTCCATGGTAAAAAAGTAAATCATCTTTTTGTGCAGGTACTTTAAACCATTCACCCATAAAGTATTCATATCCTTTAAACTCAAGCCCTTTGCGTAATCCATTGACATAAATTAATGGCAATCCTTTATATGCATTAAAATCATATAATAAAGTTTGCAGTACGCTCTCTTCGTTATACGGAGCATATCTTGCATTGTCTTTTAATATCATTGGGTGTTGACATCTATGTGCCCAAATATCTAAGAAATCAATAGACTTTTGACCTGCAACAAAGTAACCAGTTTGTCTATATCCAGTAAATCTTCTTGCCGATTGGTCTGATTTAAACAATTCACATAATGGCGCTTCCAATGTATCACTTAAGTCATCATAACTACTCGCACCACCTTTACCATTAATTATTAAGAAATCATATATCCCTTTTGTAAAATATGGATAGTCTGATTCTACATCATAATAATCAAAGATGGAATCTACGTTCCAATTTGCTATGCTATCTGTGTCCACATAAACCACTACATCAGCATATTTCAAAGCATCTCGTACAATTTTAGGTCTTTCAATTAGTAGCTTATATATCTGCTTATCTTCTCTATTTATGTAGTCATTACGCTTCTTTAAATGTATTACATCACAATCCCATCTTTTGGTAATGGTATTTTCTACTTGTACTTTATTGTTCGAGTTAAGCATATAAACATAAATAGGGTAAGTGCTAAAATTTCTAATGGAACGACAACAAGCATCCACAAGGTCATAATAGGAATCGTCAGCATAAAGGACATAAGCTTTTTCATGTTTTTGTTTTTTATTTGTGTAATAACCATAGAAATTATTGCCATAAAGCAGTTCTAAATCAGGGTATCTTTCTAGCATTATTTCAGGTGTAAGGTCAGGCTGCAAGTGGATTTCATGGGTATTCCCTTCATATTCAGACTGTTCCATTTGATATGGTATTGCCACAAGATATTGTTTACCTTTTATCTTTAAAAAATTCAAAAGCCATTGAGCATCTTCTACAGATAAATGTTCCAAAACATCACCCAATATATAAAAGTCATAGGCTCCAAGTACATCAAGAGGCATTTTAAGGACATTCTCTTCGTAAACCCACCCATACTTATTCTTTAAATCGTATTGTTTTATGTATGGCTCCCATATTTCCACTGCATCCATTTTATAACCATAACCACGAATCAAATCACTATAAGTACCACATCCTGCTCCAATATCTAATATAGTAGTGTCTAAGGGTACATTTTGTAAAAACCAATTTCGGACAGAATCTTTGTAGAGAGGGTAGCTTGTAGGCATAGTTGTATGTTTTGTACAAAAGTAGGAATTAATTTAATTAAATTAATGATTAATGGTAAAAATCTTATCTTTAGCCCATGAAAATAGAAGTCAGCATCGGTGAAGTGGTGGACAAATATACCATCCTAACCATAAAAAAGCTTTTAATACACGATACAGAAAAGCTTATAAACATAGACAAAGAGTGGAAAATGGTAAAAAACGCCCTCCACAAGAAACACTCAGTCATTTTAATAGACCCATTAGTCCAAGAGCTATACTCCATAAACAAAAAACTATGGGCAGTAGAAGATAGTTTAAGGGACTATGAACATAAAAAAGACTTTGGAGAGAAGTTCGTAGAATTAGCTCGAGAGGTTTACCAATTAAACGATGTCAGAGCCATCATCAAAAAACAAATCAATACAAAATACGGCTCAGAACTAACCGAAGAAAAATCTTACAAAGAATATTAGGTTTATTAATTTAATTAAATAACTTTGCTAAAAAAAGTATGAACCTAAGATTTGTATCAGCATCTCCGGCTATAAAATATTACGCATGGCAAGTTGAGGTGCTTCTTAGCAATTTTATTGAGATGGGCATCAATTTAAACCAAGTAGATATCGTTTGTTGGAAGCAAACCGAAGAAGTACCCGAAGAATGGCAAAAGCTAGCTAATGGCTATCCTGCTAGATTCTTTTTTTATGATGACACTAGAGAAACTAGACATTACATTTCTTCCATCCGTCCCAACATATTAAAGCAACACTTTACAAAGTATCCGGAAATAGAGAATGAAGCCATACTTTATCATGACTGCGACATCGTATTTACCAAACCAATAAATTGGGAACAATTTCTTCTAGATAATAAATGGTACGGAAGTGATTGCAGATGGTACATAGGACATGACTACATAATTTCCAAAGGAGAAGACATATTAGATAAAATGTGCGAAATAGTAGACATAGACAAGCAATTAGTAAAAGACAACGAACTAAATGCAATAGGCGCTCAATACTTAATGAAAGGAATCAATGCACAATTCTGGGCTAATGTAGAAAAAGATTGCGAGAGATTATTCAAAGAAATTACTGATTTAAATAACGAAAAAATTGAATTAGATAGACACACTATGTCTGAAGGTGAAGCTAGACAACCTTATCATCCTTTACAAATATGGTGTTCAGATATGTGGGCAGTTTTGTGGAATGGCTGGAAGCTACGATACGAAAGCGTTTGCCACCCCGATTTAGAATTTGCATGGGCAACAAGTACGGAAGCCGAATGGGATAAATTAAATATTTTCCACAATGCTGGTTGTACTGATGCAGAAAGCGGGTTATTTTACAAAGCAATTTATATGAATGAGTTTCCTTATAATAAAAACCTAGAAATAAAAGACGGAACTGCATCTAAAAAATATTATGAAATTATTCAAAAACTAGAAAAAAAATCTGTGCTATTATGATAGAAGAATTATTAAAAGAAAAACCACAATCAATTCATGATGTTATTCCGTCTGAATTTTTTACTAAATATGATTCATACGATTATGTATGGAGTGGTAATTGTTTTGAATGGTATTGGGCATTGGGTAAGGTAATACAGCCAACATCATTTTTAGAAATAGGAGTGAGATTTGGTTTTTCATTCTTACCTACAATGTTAGCATCAGATAAATTAGAATATGCACTAGGTTGGGATTTGGAAACTTATGGTGATAATAATATTGCTAATGAAAACATATCAAAATATTATACGGGAAATGCTAAATGGGAAATTCTTCATAAAGACTCCCAATTAGAAACCGAATTGCCTCAATTCTTTGATTTAATTTCTATAGATGGTTGTCATGATTATGATTGCAAAGTCCATGATTTAAAATTATGCATAGGGAAATGTAATTATGTAATATTAGATGATTATGATTATCATGCAGATGTAAGAAATTCAACAGATTTCTTTTTAAAAGAATATGCAGAACATATAGAATGGAATGAATATTTGCCAACCTTTAGGGGCAGTCAATTAATAAAGTTTAAGTAATGTATTTGGATTTTTTTGAGAAAGCCTATTATATAAATTTAGACAATAGGCAAGATAGAAAAGAAACTTTTGAACAAAGATGTAAAGAAGTTCATTTGCCTGTAGAAAGATTTAGTGCAATTAGTATATCTTATGAAGTCCCAGATTTATACGAAGGTCATAATGATAAGAAAAGAAAAGAAAAAGTAAGTTGCACTCTTTCTCATCAAGAAATTGTAAAAATGGCAAAGAAGAATGGTCTAAATAATGTTTTAATATTTGAAGATGATTGTATTTTTTTAGATTGCTATCAAGAATATTTAAAATTATGTGTTGAAGAATTAAAAGATATTGAATGGGACATATTTTATATGGGTGGAGAGCCAAATTATTATTGCAAAGAAGTTACCGAGCATTTAGTAGAGATTAATGGTGGTGTATTCTGCAATCATGCTTATGCTGTGAATAAAACATTTTATGATAAATTCATAGAGTTGGATGCATTACATGGGGAAGTAATTGATTCTTTATTAATTAACTATAGCCCTAGTTTAAGAAAATATATACTCCCTAAAGAATTATTGGTCATACAAGATGATAATTCTAAATCTGATTTATGGTTACAAAAGGGGGATACTAAAAGAATGATGATTGATGGGTGGAATAAATATGTAAAAAATATATGAAAAAAGTAAGTTTTGTTTGTACTAGTTACAGAAGGTTTTATTGTGTGAAAAGAATATTGTCGCAGTTTTATGCTCAGACATATCCAAATAAGGAGTTAATAATTTTTAATACTGACAAAGAAAATCCGTATGAATTAGCTATTCAAGACCCAGCAGTAATTATAATTAATAATGGCATAGACTATCTAACCAGTAATCCATACGAGAATCGCGGGCAAATATGTAGAGATGCAGTTACTCATGCAACGGGTGATTATTTTATGTTAGCTGATGATGATGATATTTACCTTCCATGGCATTTGGAACAAGCAGTAGATGGTATAGAGGCTAATGGTAAAGATGCGTGGAAACCAGAGATGAGCTTTTTTGCCACACCAGAAAGGCTTGAATTGGTAATGAATACAATGGAAGCTAGTGTTATTGTTAAAATGGATAGAATAAGGGAGATAGGATTTAGAGTGGATAAAACCGGATTTGAAGGTTTAAGTTGGTACACTAAGCTAAGAGATGAAGGTCAGTTAGATGAGCATAATAAAGATTATTTGCCATCTTATTGCTTTAATTGGGGCGACCCATCAGAGGTAGCTGGGCATAAACAAAGTGGTGATATAGACAATCCAGACAATTTTGAAAACCATAAAAAAGCATCGGGCGATATTCCAACAGAACCATTAAAACCAATAACATCAAAAGAATTAGAAGATACCTACGATAAATATTACAAGTACATTAATATAAATGCTTTCAAATTTAACGAAAACTACTATAAAAAATACTTTAAAAAATGAACAAACTAAAAGAAATTTTAATATCCTATGCGACTGCTTTTAATCCAACAGAAGAGCAAAAGATAATAGCTGAACAAAGGCTTGGAATATGTACTAATTGTGAGTTTTGGGTGCAATCTACTATACGCGATTATTGTGGCAAATGTGGATGTACTACGAGCGCCAAGGTGTTCTCACCGGTAGGAGCAGACGCTTGTCCGGAAAAAAAGTGGACAATATAAGTAAATTTATTTAATTATTGGTTATATTTGGTAAAAAATTGACATGGGAAATAACACATTGGCTGACGCATCTGCATCTGTAAGTTTATTAAGTGCGGCGGTATCTATAACTGCAATTCAACCATATGTTAGCTTACTTGCTAGTATAATTGGTATTTGCTCTGGATTATTTGCATTAAGACATTATTATTATAAAAATAAAGAAAGAAAAGAGCGTGCAGATAGCTAAAAATATATTGATATTAGCACTAATATTTGTAGTGCTTTTTTTCGTACTTGCCCCTAGTAATGGAGGCGGTGGCACTAAAGTTATCACTAAGATAGATACCATAACTAAGAACATAACGACTACAAAATATAAGAAAGGGAATGACATCCCTTTTGTCGTTTTAGATACTCTCTATCAAATTGATGAAGTTCATGACACTACTTACATCGTTAATGATTACAATACAATCAAGGCTTATTCGGATACTTTGCATATATCTACGGATAATAGCGTATATATTCATGATACTATTACGCAAAATAGAATCATAGGAAGGTCATATGTAGCCAATCTTTCCGAAAAAACCATAACAATTACCAACGATATCTACCATAAGCCCAAGAATGAACTTTTTATAGGCTTATTAGGTGATATTAGACGCTTTGATAATAAGATAGGTATAGGAGTTGGTTTAAATTACAAGAAGCAAAGAGAGTCTTATACCATTAGTTTTACCACTAACCAAATAAGTCTAGGCTTATATAAAAAATTATTCTAAATGGCTACAAGTAAAAAAGTAAACATAGGAGCTAATCCATTACCCATAAGTTTTAAGGACTTTGCCAAAAATCCTGTAGTAGGAACTTTGTTCATTGTCTTAATAGCTATCGGTTATCTATATGTAGATATCAGAAGCACATTCCAATCACAAGCCAAATCCCAAGATTTTAGAATTGAAAAGGTAGAGAATAGACTAGACTTAGTACAAGAAGCTTTAAGAAGAAGCGACTCAGCTAAAGCAGTATCGACCACTCAATTAAAAACATTGCAAGAACTAGGCGCAATTAAATCCATCAAATAATGAGAGATTTATTAAACGATTACGGGTTCCATATCCAATTATTATTAGTTGGCGTATGCTGGGCATTTATGGCGGTTTATGTATATGAAAGAATAAAAGAGAAAAAAAATAAAAAGTGAGATATTTTTTATTAATATTTTTATTTGGATGTCAAGCTACTGCACAGAACGAAAGTGAAACTGCAAAAAAAGATAGAGAGTTTCAAAACCTTTTATCAAAAGTAGAAGAAAACACCAAAGCAAGTGCTAAAGTTCAAGAGGGGGCAAGTAAAAAACAATCACAAATAGTAACGGAAGCGGTTAATACGATAATAACATTAAAAGAAGAAAACAAAGATTTAAAAACAGAGTTAAATGAAGTTAAAGTTAAGCTTGATAGTGCTAATGCTGATACTATCATTCCATTTGTCTTACTCCCAATACCCCGTAAAAAGGTTATATAGAGGTGATTCGGTGGTTATGATGAAAGTTTCGCAAGCTGATACGATAAATTTATTATTTAATTCATATAACAACACAATAAGTACATTAAAAGATTCGTTAACAATTAAAAAAGAAAAATATGATAGCCTTTATCAAACAATATATCAAACAAAAGATAGCTTCTATAATTGGAAGTGGAAATATGAAGCAAATAGAAACATCTATATTGCCAGAGAAGCCGAAAAAGAAAAGGACAAAAAGTACGACTTCGCCCAAAAAGTCATCCTTATAGGAATAATATTTCTTCAATTTCAAAGTTTAAAATAATGAAACAATTTTTTCAAGATGAAACGGGACAATTAAGTATGAAGCGTATTTGCGGTTTGCTTTGTACAACAGCATTGTGTGTTACCATGTACCATAATAGTTTTAGTGATGAGCATACAGCACCATCACCCGTATTAGTAGAATCGGTAGCGTTATTGGCTTTTGGATGTTTAGGATTAACGGCAGTAGAAAAAATATTTAAAAAAGATAAAACACAAGACTAATGAAACTTTCAGAACATCTCGATTTAGCCGAAGTAATTCGTAGCGAAACTGCCAAGCGTCAAGGCATATCTAATATGCCAACAGAAGAACATATTGCTAACTTTAAATTGTTAGCAGAAAATGTATTTGAAAAAATAAGAAACAATTTCCGTTGTCCTATTCACATCAGTTCGGGCTATAGGTCAAAAGAATTGAATGCTTGCACGAAAGGGGCATCAGCCACATCACAGCATAGCACAGGTGAGGCTATTGATATTGATATGGATGGTAGTGCAAATGGGGTTACCAACAAAATGGTATTTAATTACATCAAGGATAATTTAGAATTTGACCAATTAATTTGGGAATTTGGTACCAATGAAAACCCTGATTGGGTTCATGTTTCTTATGAAAGTACCGGTAAGCAAAGAAAACAAATTTTAAAGGCGACTAGAGTTGATGGAA
>Ga0209087_1002525_pt1 | contig 10264 bp, 8 predicted proteins | sample S_130805_EF_Meta_FD_187321 | JGI IMG/M metagenome (GOLD analysis project Ga0209087, IMG submission 187321) | Freshwater microbial communities from Lake Simoncouche, Canada to study carbon cycling - S_130805_EF_MetaG (SPAdes) (version 2) | ecosystem: Environmental > Aquatic > Freshwater > Lake ...
ACCGCACGCTTGCGCGGTGTTTTAGGCTCAATCGCCATGGCACCAAATCCTTTATGTTTGCGTTTGCAAACTGTTTTCTTAAAAAATCCTGTTGGGTTTTCCGTACCGTTCGCGCTGGGCTTGTTTCGCGATTGATCGCGAGCCGCGCTGAACTGGTGCCCTAATTATGGCAGAGCAGGTGCCATTTGCCTATTTAACCCCGTAAACGAGCGTGAACGTTCTGCAACAAGCCGATCCCGATCAAGGTGGCAAACATCGAGGATCCGCCATAGGAAATAAACGGCAATGGCACACCGGTCATCGGCATCAACCCCAACGTCATTCCTATGTTTTCAAATATCTGGAAAGCAAACCAAGCAATTACCCCCGTGCACACCAAACGTCCAAAGGGGTCGTTAGTTCGACGAGCAATTGAAAATCCTCGCATCAATAAAATTAGATATAAAATCAATATTGCGCCGCTACCAATAAAACCTAATTGTTCACCAGCAACAGTGAAAATAAAGTCTGTCTGTTGTTCTGGCACAAAGCGACCATTTGTTTGTGGACCATTAAATAATCCTGTTCCAATTAATCCACCAGATCCCACGGTGATGCGGGCTTGGCGCAATTGATAGCCAGCACCTTGGGTGTCAGCGGTTGGATCAACAAATGTTTGCAGGCGATTTACTTGATACTCACTAATAACTCCGGCCTTAACAGCAACAAAGCCACCTAGGACTGCTAACAAGAGCAGCGCAGTTACCCAACGCGCAGGTGCTCCTGAGACGGCAATGATTGTGACAACGGCGGCAGAGATAATAAGAACTGTTCCCATGTCGGGCTGCAAGATGATGAGTAAAACTGGAATCGCAGCCACGGCAAGTGATTGCAATACATCTCTACTAGTTGGCCCATCACTGTCATGGGTGCGCTCAGATAAAATCATTGACATACCAATAATGATTGCAATCTTGGCTAGCTCTGCCGGCTGTATCTGAAAACCACCAGGCAATGCGATCCATGCCTTTGCGCCATTGATCTCTGCGCCAAGTCCAGGTATCAAAACAATTACTAATCCCAGAACGCCGGCGCCCCATAAGAATGGTGTGTATGCACGGAGTAAGCGGTAGTCAATAACAGTTACACCGTAAGCCAGCACCAAACCAATCAAGATATTAATGATGTGGCGCTTGAGGTAGTACTGGCCATCTAAACCGTTGCGGGTATACCAATCCCTAGTTGCTGCCCAAACAAGCAAGGTGCCAAGAAAAAGTAGTAGCCCAACTACAGCTGTTAACACTGGATCAAAGCCGTGGAGTAAGGATTGGCGACTGCGTCGATATAAACGCTGGCGAGCATGGATCTGACTCACTTACTCGCCTCCTTTGGTTTAGTAGCAGGAGAAATCTTAGGCAACTGTGTTGGTGGTTTTCCTTCTGGGAACAACGCCGCGCCAGGAACAACTTTATTTCCGGTTACTCCAAAGAGAGTTGAGTAAATCTGTCGCACTCCAACACCAGATGTTGATGCACCAAAACCACCCTGGCCAACCATCATGACAACTGCATACCGAGGGTTCTTGCTAGGTGCATAGGATGCAAACCAGGATGTGTCATCTTTGAGTGAACCATTTGGATTTCGACCAAAAACCTGACCAGTTCCTGTTTTGCCACTGATCTCTATAGGAAACCCTGCAAATACTCCAGCACCAGTTCCGCTAACAACTACTTCACGTAATGCGCCTTGTAAGAATTTAATTGTTGATGGTGCGGCAGTAAGTGTTCCTAGTTTGTTAGGTTTAAAGGTCTGGATAACTGTTCCATCAGTTTTAACAATTGCCTTAGCAATTTTTGCTTGCCAGATAGTTCCACCATTGCCGATTGCGGCATACATCTGGGTCAACTTAAGTGGTGTCACAACGGTGTCACCCTGACCAATAGAGAAGTTAACGGCATCTCCCGCGCGAATCTTGTCACCATCGACGCAGTTTTCAGCAGCTAGTTGCAACAAGAATGGAGTCTGCTGAGCCTTGGTTGCCCGCTCTTTGTAGTTGCAATAGAAGTCTTTGTTCTGCTCATACCAACTCTTTTTGTAGGTGCGATCTGCAAGGCGAGAGGTGGACTCAGAAGGCAGGTCGATTCCAACTTTTTGAGTGATTTTAAAAGATTGGGCAGCCTTGAAGAAGTAATCATTAGGGTTTGATTTTGGTCGCAAACCACCATCTCGAAGCCATTCATCAAAAGCAATTTGATACCAAATAGTGTCACAGGAGACGGCTAAGGCCTTTTTCATGTTCATACTGCCTTGGTTTTTACTATCAAAGTTCTGAAATGCTCGTGTACCAACCTGAACCTCAGAAGGGCATTTATAAGTAGCGTTTAAGTCATATCCAGCAGCCGCTGCTGCAACAACTGAGACAGCTTTAAAGGTTGAGGCTGGTGCAAACAATCCTTGCAAAGCGCGGTTAAGTGCAGGAACAGATTTCTTTTCACTAAACAAATCAGATGCTTGCTGAACAGTTAAGCCTTTTTCCCAGGCATTTGGATCATAGGTTGGATAAGAGGCAAGGGCCAAGATGCGACCTGTCTTAATATCCATAACCACTGCAGCACCGGAATCAGAGGTGTATCCATTAGCACGACCTCGCAGCACCGCATCCTTTAACGCTTTCTCGGCAGATGCCTGCAAGCGCACATCCAAACTTGTAACTAAGTGATCTCCTGCAACCGGCTTGGTGTTTTGGCTTTCGCTAGTTACTGCCTCTTTTCGATCAACAATTACTGTACGAATACCGGGCTCACCACGCAAGAAAGAGTCATACTGAATTTCTAACCCAGTCTTACCGATTGTCTCGCTGCGGAAATACTGATTGCCATTATCTTTGAGTAAATCAGATTCAGTTAGCGGTCCCACATAACCCAACACGTGCGCGGCATTCACATCTAAATAACTTGGATAACTGCGGATTGCAACAGGCTGAGCATCAACACCAGGGAATGCATCTGAGCGCTCAACAATCTGTAATGCAATATCTGGGTCAGCCGACTTTGTAATAGGAATTGGTTGGAACCTTGATCCCTGCCAGCAGCCAGCTTTTTCTCCCTTAGGAAGCTCCCCGCACAGGCGAGTGTTTTGATAAATATCCGCGTAGTTAAGTTTGAGCAGTGTTGCCAGGCGCTTCATCACGCCAACGCCTTTGTCCTCTAACTTATCAATTGCTACACGATCGATTGTGATCGCCAAACCAGCCTTATTCATTGCCAATGGCACGCCATAGCCATCAACGATTAAGCCACGCGTAGCAGGGGCAACAACATCTCGGCTTTGGATACTAAGTGCTGCATCTCGATATTTTGGACCTGCAGCAACCTGCAAATAAAACAAACGCCCAAAGAGTGCAACCATTAATGAAACAACCAGAATTTGGACTACAAGTAAAGAAAGGCGTGACTTGTTGTTCATAACGCTGACCGTGAATCAAAGACCAGTGCATGCAAACGAGTAAATACCGGAAGCAGAATTGGAGAAACAAGAAGTGCCCAGATGCTCATCCCAAACAAGGTAATAAGAACTTGGGTGAATGAACCCACGGAAACACCAAGAAGTGCTCCAGTTGCAACGTAGGCGATTTCTACAAAAAGATTAGCAACTACTACAAAGAAGATAATGCCAGTTGCGTTAGCTCGAACATTGTCATCGCCATAGCCAATATAGGAAATTGCATATCCAGCCATCAACATAATCAAGGTCCACTGGCCAAATGGTCCACCAGCACTTTGTGATAAGTCCATTAAGAAACCGGCGGCAAAGCCAATGACTGCTGCAACTTCGGTTTCACTCAAAACTGCCCAGGTAAGAGCAAAGATCATCAAAATAGAAAAGCCGCCGCCAGGAAGTCGAAATTGGGAAACAACAGCTTCTTGAATCACATAGATCAGCACAAAGATTGGCGTTGCAATGGAAAGCTGGCGCGTAAGCATAGTGACTACTTAGTTGGAGATGGTGATGGAGTTACGAAAACAGTAACCGTTGGAATTGGTGTGACTCGTGGCTTAACAGGAACCAACGCATCTCCAGGGTTGGCAGTTGAGCCGCTGACAACAACTGCAACAACTCCCAAGGTTGAAAAGTTTGTGTAGTAGCGAACTGTTGCAGTCTGTGCCACCGCACCTGCTGAGTTATCTACACCTGTCACATATCCCAAAGGAACACCTGGAACATAGGGACGATTAGCAATACTTCCGCGAGAGAGCAGAACATCGCCCTCTTTGACGGTGGTCGAATTATCCAGCAATTGCAGGCTCGCAGAGCGCGTTCCGCGACTTGTCAGAATACCGATCTGTTGTGATCCTGCAATACGTGCGCCAATTCTAAAACTTGGATCACTTGCTAATTGAATGAGCGCAGATGATGGATAAACATCCTTAACAACACCTGCGATTCCATATTGAGACAAAACCGTCATGTTTTTCTTGATTCCAGCATTAGCACCTGAATCAATGGTGATTGTTTGTGAGAAAGATTGACTAGAGCCATTGCTTATCACCTTGGCGTTAACCACCTTGTATCCAGCGGTGCCTGCTAAATCCAAAATGCTCTTTAGCTGCTTTAGCTGCGCATCTGCATTTTTACGATTTATCAATCTTTGCTTCAAATTAGCATTTTCTGCTTCAAGCTTTTCGATCTGATTACGGGTTCGACCTAAGTGGGTCACATCTGAAAAGAAGTTTTTAACAGGTGTTAAGACAACGCTGCCCGCACGTTGAAACGGAGACATGATTGTTTGTGAGCCTTGCTTAAAGCCATCAATGACCTTTACACCACGAAGATCTAAGGTAATGAGGAAGAGCGAGGTGACCATTAAAATCACCAACAACAAACGTGCGCGTCCACCATTACGCATTACGCAAAGACCTTATCGACGAGGCTCGGAGATTAGAACCTTCTCAAGTGCTTCAAACTCTTCGATGCACTTTCCAGAACCTTCAGCAACTGCGTCCAATGGACGTTCTGCAATATGAATTGGCATTCCGGTTTCTTTGCGAAGACGCTCATCTAGACCCTTGAGAAGTGCTCCACCACCGGTTAGAACAATTCCGCGATCCATCAAATCTGATGCAAGCTCAGGAGGTGTCTTATCAAGCGTGCTCTTGACCGCGTTAATAATTGCATTGACTGGCTCTTCCAGTGCCTTGCGAATTTCAGCTGCTGAAACAACGATCGTCTTTGGAAGACCTGTCGCTAAGTCGCGACCTCGAATTTCAGCATCATTTTCTCCAGCTAGAGGGTATGCAGATCCGATCGCCATCTTGATCTCTTCTGCTGTGCGCTCACCTAGAAGTAGCGAGAATTCACGCTTAACCCAGTTAATAATCGATTGATCTAGCTCATCGCCACCCACACGAATAGAAAGAGAGGTAACGATTCCGCCTAATGAGATAACAGCAACTTCTGTTGTTCCGCCACCGATGTCTACAACCATGTTGCCTGTTGGCTCGTGGATTGGAAGACCAGCACCGATTGCTGCTGCCATTGGCTCTTCAATGATGTAAACCTTACGAGCACCTGCTGCATAACCAGCATCTTTAACTGCGCGCTGTTCCACACCAGTAATACCTGATGGAACACACACAACGATTCTTGGCTTAGCCAAGTAACGACGACGGTGCACCTTTTGGATGAAGTAGCGGAGCATGCGCTCTGTTGTATCAAAATCTGCGATCACACCATCCTTTAACGGACGGATTGCAACGATGTTGCCAGGAGTACGACCAATCATCTTCTTTGCTTCGATACCAACAGCCAGGATTCCGCCTGTATCTTGGTTAACAGCAACTACTGAAGGCTCGTTCAAAACAATGCCACGTCCGCGCACATAGACAAGAGTGTTCGCTGTGCCTAAGTCAACGGCCATATCGCGGCCGATGAAGGACATTCTGCTTCCTGATGACATTTTTACTCCTTGTACTTATTTACTGGGGAAGAAAATCTGAATTTCACGCGCTGCTGATTCTGGTGAATCAGAGCCATGAACGATATTTTGCACAACCTTTGTTCCTTGATCACGAGCTAGATCACCACGGATAGTTCCGGGCGCTGCAACAGTTGGATCTGTTACACCAGCTAATGAACGGAAGCCTTCGATAACACGATTGCCAGATGCAACGATCGCAACAATTGGGCCAGACATCATGAACTCAACTAGTGGTTCATAAAATGGCTTACCAACATGTTCTGCGTAGTGCTTTTCTAGTAATGCACGATCTGCCTGTAGCATGCGCAAAGAATCAATTGCATAACCCTTTGCTTCGATACGTAAAATTACTTCGCCAACTAAACCGCGGGCAACGCCATCTGGCTTGACCAGGATTAGGGTTTTCTCTGTGCTCACTCGCCTAGTCTATTAGGGTTTTTTAGGCTCTGCAGCCAGCAAAGCAGCGCGAGCAGCCTCACCCTTACGGCCCACAACGATGGCAGCCACCCAGAGACCAATCAAAACCACCCCAATAATGAAGAAGGACGGCTCAACAAATCCGAAGCCAATCATCGCTACCTGCATCAGCGAACCAATAACAAATCCACCGGGGCGTCGCACTAGACCAGCTGCAACAAATAAGAGGAATGAAACTACGCAGCCATAAATAATTGCCGCATTTGATGCATCTTTCATCGCTAAAAGAATTGCAAAACCCATAGTCATGCTTTCTGCAATTAAAACTGATGCTCCAAGAATTTTCATTGGGCAAACTTCTTTCGCAAGTATGTGCGCGCTTCACCAACTGTCACAACAGATCCGGTAACAATAATTCCTACAGTGTCTTCGCTCAGTGGTCGCACAGCATCTTCAACTGCTCGATCTAGTGCTGCACCTAAATCTGAAACTTGAAAGACACGATCTGCTCCAAATATCTTTGAGGCAATCTTTTCTAACTCACCAGATGGCATGGCGCGTGATGAAGAGCTTTGCGTAACAATGACATGGTCAACAATTTGTTCTAGTTCCTGGAAGATTCCAGTTGCATCTTTATCTCCAAATACACCTACAACAGCGATGATTTCATCAAAATTAAACTCGTTTAATAATGTGTCAGCTAAAGCTTTTGCACCATGTGGATTATGCGCAGCATCTAAAATCACTGTGGGATCGCGATGGACTACTTCACAGCGCCCAGGCGACGTTACTGCTGCAAAACCAGCGCGCACCGCATCAATATCCAGCGGTTGATCTCCAAAGAAGGCTTCAACTGCAACCAGAGCCGATGCTGCATTTGCTGCTTGATGGCGACCATGTAATGGCAAGAAAATTTCATCGTAGGTGTCATGAATTCCTTGAATAGTTAGTAACTGACCACCAACTGCAACCGCCCTTGATGCCACTGAGTACTCAACGCCCTCACGCACAACATCTGCGCCTACTTCAGCAGCCTTTCGGATTAACTCTTTGGCAGCCTCAGGCTCCTGCTGGGCAAGGACTACAAAGCCACCCTCTTTGATAATTCCAGCCTTCGTTGAGGCAATCTCATGCAATGTGTTGCCGAGGTACTCCATATGGTCAAAGCCAATAGGCATTATTACTGAAACATCTGCCTCAACAACATTTGTTGCATCCCATTGTCCGCCCATGCCAACTTCAATAACTCCAACATCTACAGGGTGTTCTGCAAATGCGGCAAAAGCTAATGCAGTTATTGCTTCAAAGAAGGAGATTGGATGTTCAAACTTTGTATCCATCAAATCTAGGTATGCAGCAATATCGTTATAAGAAAAGATTAATTCCTTAGGATCAATTGGCTCACCGTTGATCGCAATGCGTTCCCGGTAGGTTTCAAGATGCGGACTTGTAAAACGACCGGTACGAAGGCCATGGGCAAAGAGCAACGAGTCAATCATGCGTGATGTCGTTGTCTTGCCGTTAGTGCCACCGATATGAATTGTTGGATAAGTCAACTGCGGTGAACCTAAAAGATCTACCAGGGCTGCAATGCGTTCTGTAGTTGGAGCAATACGTGTCTCTGGCCAACGAGCAAGCAACGCTTGCTCAATTGCATCAACTCTTTCTTGATCGTCAGGTGAAATCATCATGCTTGTGGCAGTGCTGCTAATGCTGAATTGATACGCGCAATGTCTGCTGTTGTCTTTTCAAGTCGCTCACGAATCTCAACAACAACTTCTTCTGGTGCTTTTGCCATGAAGCCCTGGTTGTTCAACTTAACTTCAGCTGTTTGCTTATCCTTAGTAGCTGTTACTAAATCCTTTTCAAGACGGGCTCGCTCTGCAACCACGTCAATAGATCCCGTTAAATCAAATTCAATTGTTACTCCTGCTGCTTCACACTTGGCACTCGGTGTTATATCCCCAAGTTCCATGCGCACAACAAATGCAACTGCAGTTGCATAATTAGCAACCTCTCCGGTTGCGACAATGCGGCCAGGGATCTTGAGTGAAGTCTTTATGCCTTGATCATTACGGAAACGACGAACCTCAGTGATGATCTCTTGGAGCTGCCCAACAAGGTTTTCTGCCTTCTTATCAACGTGGGCAGCGTTAGCAACTGGCCACTCGGCAACTACTAATGACTCTCCCCCGGTTAACGTGGTCCACATTTGTTCAGTAATAAACGGCATAACTGGGTGCATCAAGCGGAAGAGTTGATCTAGAACATGGCCCAAAACGCGCTTACTTGCCTCGGCATTACCTGAAGCAAATGCTTCCTTCGAAAGCTCTAGGTACCAGTCACAGAGGTCATCCCACGCAAAGTGATACATCAACTCACAAGCACGAGCGAACTCATACTTTTCCAGTAGCTCTGTAGTCTCTTTAACAGTTTCAGACAAGCGACTAAGAATCCATTTATCGATGGCATTGAGTGAATCAAGTGCAGGTAAATCTCCTGTAACAGTTGCACCGTTCATCATCGCAAAGCGGGTTGCATTCCAGAGCTTGGTTGCAAAGTTACGGGATCCACCGATCCAGTCTTCGGCAAGTGCCTGATCTGTGCCTGGGTTTGCACCACGTGCCAAGGTGAAGCGCAACGCATCTGCTCCGTACTTATCCATAAATTCAATAGGATCCACAACATTTCCGCGACTCTTTGACATCTTCTTGCCAAATTGATCGCGTACTAAACCATGCAACATGATTGTTTTAAATGGTGCAACACCATCCATTGCAAAGGTAGACATCATCATCATGCGCACAACCCAGAAGAACAAAATGTCATAGCCAGTAACAAGGACAGATGTTGGATAGAACTTTGCAAGGTCTGCCGACTTTTCTGGCCAACCAAAGGTAGAAAAAGCCCACTGACCAGATGAGAACCAGGTATCTAGAACATCTGGATCCTGCGTCCAACCAGCAGGTGCAGATTCATCAGGACCGACAACTTGTACTTCACCATTTGGTCCATACCAAACAGGAATTCGGTGACCCCACCACAACTGACGAGAAATACACCAGTCGTGCATGTTGTCGACCCAATCAAAATAACGTGGAGCAAGTGCTTCCGGTTCAATCTTTACTTCACCATTACGAACGGCATCTGCTGATGCCTTTGCCAGTGGTGCAACCTTTACAAACCACTGCTTTGATAAACGTGGTTCAACGGTTGTATCGCAACGAGAACAATGTCCAACTGCATGCATGTATGGACGCTTTTCTGCAACAACTCGTCCCATTTCTTTCAGCTTTGCAACAACGGCTACACGCGCATCGAAACGATCCATGCCATCAAACTCGGTGCCTGTCCCAGCCATAACTGCGTGCTCGTTCATGATCACAACAAAGGGCACATTGTGGCGCATCGCCATCTCAAAGTCATTTGGATCATGGGCTGCAGTAACTTTAACTGCGCCAGTTCCAAAGTCAGGATCGACTAACTCATCAGCAATAATTGGAATCATTCGGTTAACTAGAGGCAATAAAACTTCAGTACCAATCATGTGCTTGTATCGAGGATCATCTGGGTGTACCGCAACAGCACCATCACCAAGCATGGTTTCGGCTCGGGTAGTTGCAATCACGATGCTTTGTTCGCCATCACCATAACGAATCTGAACAAATTCACCGGCATCATCTTGGTGTTCAACTTCAATATCTGACAACGCTGTTAAGCAACGTGGACACCAGTTAATAATTCTTTCTGCGCGATAAATAAGTCCTGCGTCATACATGCGCTTGAAGATTGCAACAACAGCCTTGGACATACCTTCATCCATAGTAAAACGCTCGCGGGACCAATCAACGGAAGATCCCAAACGCTTCATCTGTTCAAGAATGGCTCCGC